>Ga0182021_10010437_pt1 | contig 11009 bp, 14 predicted proteins | sample 612E3MmetaG_FD_120493 | JGI IMG/M metagenome (GOLD analysis project Ga0182021, IMG submission 120493) | Permafrost microbial communities from Stordalen Mire, Sweden - 612E3M metaG (Illumina Assembly) | ecosystem: Environmental > Terrestrial > Soil > Wetlands > Permafrost | place: Sweden...
CGATTTCGAGTACGTGCGCTTCAATTGAAGGCGGCGGCGAGGCAACTGCGATGAACGCACCCAACGAACTCAAGCGCCAGCACGTCATCGATCCGACCATCGACGAACAAGGGGGCACGCCCCCTTGTAAATCCCCCAAGTCAGCGATGACGTGACAGCCATGAATGCACCTAACGAACTGAAGCGCCAGCACGTCATCGATCCGGAGATATGCATACGCTGCAACACCTGCGAGGAAGCGTGCCCGGTCGATGCGGTGACGCACGATGGGCGCAATTACGTGGTCAAGTTCGAACTGTGCAATTTCTGCAACGACTGCATCTCGCCCTGCCCCACCGGCGCCATCGACAACTGGCGCCAGGTGGCGCAGCCGTTCAGCCTGACCGAGCAGTTCTCCTGGGACAGCCTGCCGCCGGACACGTCGCCCGAGATCGAGAGCAAGTCAGAACTCCCCGAGGAAGTGCAGCGTGTCACCGACATCGCGACGCAGGGCCAGGGCGGGCCGGCCACGCCGCCCTGGTCGGCGGCGCATCCCTACCTGAACCTGTACACCGTGGCCAAGCCGGCGCTGGCGACGGTAAGCGGAAATTTCCGCCTCACCGCTCCGGATACCTCGAGCGAAATCCACCACATCGTGCTCGATTTCGGTGCGACGGCTTTTCCCGTGCTTGAGGGACAATCGCTGGGCGTCATACCGCCGGGCGTGGACGCGTCCGGAAAGCCGCACTACATCAGGCTATATTCGATTGCGAGCCCGCGCGACGGCGAGCGCCCCGGCTACAACAACCTCGCGCTGACGGTCAAACGGGTTACGTCGGACCGCGACGGCCAGCCGGTGCGCGGGATTGCGTCCAACTTCCTGTGCGACCTGAAAAAGGGGGATCAGGTAAGCGTGGTGGGCCCCTATGGCGCAAGTTTCCTGATGCCCAACCACCCGGGCTCGAGCATCATCATGATCTGCTCCGGCACCGGATCGGCGCCGATGCGCGCCATGACCGAGCGCAGGCGCCGGCGCATGGGGCGCAAGGAGGGCGGCGAACTGTGGCTGTTCTTCGGCGCGCGCACGCCGGGCGAACTGCCTTACTGCGGACCACTGCTGAAGCTGCCGCAGGAACTGATCAACGTGAATCTTGCATTCTCGCGCCAGCCGGACCAGCCCAAGCAGTACGTGCAGGACGCGATCCGCGTGCGCGGCGATGATATCGCCCGCCTGCTCGAGGACGAGGACAGCTACATCTATATCTGCGGCCTGAAGGCCATGGAAGCCGGGGTCAACGAGGCTTTCGCGGACGTTTGCCGCAGCCACGGCATGGACTGGGCCAGCGTGCTGCCGCAACTCAAAGCGGCAAGCCGCTACCACGTGGAGACCTACTGAGCGAACCTAGCCGTCAGGCCTTCGCGGCGAAGCCGGGCAACGTCAGGTGCCAGTGTATCGCGGCGATCCTGGTGACGAAGATCGCCGCCATGGCAAGCAGGCTCGCGATCGGGCCCGCGATGCCGGCGTGCAGCAATCCGATGAACACCATCGCCCCGGCCCAGGAAGCGGTCGCGTAAAGTTCTCCGGTGAAGACCAGCGGCACTTCGTTGCACAGGATGTCGCGCAGCACCCCGCCGAACACCCCCGTGACCACGCCGAGGAAGGTGGCGACGAACCAGGGCGCACCGTGGGTGAGGGCGACCTGGGTACCGATAACGGTAAACAGCGCCAGTCCGAGCGCGTCGGGCACCAGGAACAGATTGGCCGGCAGGCGCGCCAGGCGCACCAGAACGAAGGTCGCCACGCCCGCCGCGATGGTGGCGACCAGATAGGTCTGGTCCGCCACCCAGAACACCGGCCGGTCGAGCAACAGATCACGTATGGTGCCCCCGCCCAGGGCCGAGGTCAGCGCCACCAGCACCACGCCGAACAGGTCTATGGGCTTGCGCCCCGCCTCCAGCACTCCGGTAATCGCACTCACCGCCACCGCACTCATGGTGATTACATAGATCAATTCGCCCATCGCCAAACTCCGTCGGTTGGACCGCCCGGATGTTATTCTACGGCTCCCTAACGCCTTCGATGCGCTTCAACGCGGCACGGGCACTGCATCCTCCCCTTGGGTACACGTTATGAATTCCGAACTCCTGGTTGAAAAAAGCGGCGCGATCACCACACTCGCGCTCAATCGCCCGGACAAGGCCAATGCGCTCAATGCCGCCTTGGTGGAGGCACTCGCCGCCGCCGTCGACGCGGCGCACCGCGATGGCACGCGCCTGCTGGTGCTGACAGGCAACGGCCGCAATTTCTGCGCCGGATTCGATTTCGGCGGCTTCGAGGTGGCCACCGAGGGCGATCTGCTGCTGCGCTTCGCGCGCATCGAGACCTTGCTGCAAGCGGTGTATCACGCCCCTTTCGCGACGCTGGCACTGGCGCAAGGGAAGAGTTTCGGCGCCGGTGTCGACCTCGCCCTCGCCTGCGGCAGCCGCGTCGCCGCGCCCAACGCCGAATTTCGCATGCCCGGGCTGAAATTCGGGCTGCAACTCGGCACGCGCCGCCTGGCCGCGCGCATCGGCGGCGACGCCGCGCGCGCGCTGCTCGCGACGAGCAAGACCTTCGGCGCCGAAGAGGGCCTGCGCATCGGCTTCCTGCAGCAAATTGCAGCGCCGCAGGTCTGGACCGGGCTGATCGGACGCGCCGCGGCCGAGGCGCAGCAGCTGTCGCCGGCCGCGGCCGCCAGGCTGCATGCGGCAACTGTCACCGATACCCGCGCGGCGGACCTCGCCGATCTGGTACGCTCCGCGATCGAACCCGGACTGAAGGAGCGCATACGTGAATACCGCAAGGGCTGAACTCGGCGCGGTCAGGCTGGAGGAGCTGCGCTTCGACAACCGCTACGGCCGGCTGCCGCCTGACTTCTACACCAGGCTCAGCCCCACGCCGCTGCCCGACCCCTACCTGGTCGCCTTCAATCCGGCCGCGGCCGATCTGATCGGCCTGGCGCCCGAGGAGGCGCAGCGTCCGGAATTCGCCGAAGTCTTCTGCGGCAACCGCCTGCTGCCGGGCTTCGATCCGCTCGCCGCCGTGTATGCGGGCCACCAGTTCGGCGTGTTCGTGCCCCAGCTGGGCGACGGCCGCGCCATCCTGCTCGGCGAAGCCGCCGGCCCGCAGGGGCGCTGGGACCTGCAGTTGAAGGGCGCGGGCCAGACACCCTACTCGCGCATGGGCGACGGCCGGGCCGTGCTGCGCTCCTCGATCCGCGAATACCTCGCCTCAGAGGCCATGCACGCCCTGGGCATCCCGACCACGCGCGCCCTCGCCATCGTCGGCAGCGACCAGGCGGTGATCCGCGAGAACGTCGAGTCCGCGGCCGTGCTCACGCGCATGGCCCCCAGCCACGTGCGTTTCGGCTCCTTCGAACTGTTCTCCTCGCGCCACCAGCACGAGCATGTCAGGACGCTCGCCGATCACGTCATCGACCAGCATTACCCGCAGTTGCGCGAGGCCGGGCAGCCCCGCCTGGCCTTGCTGATCGAGGTGATACGCCGCACGGCAAAACTCGTCGCGCAATGGCAGGCGGTGGGTTTTTGCCACGGCGTGATGAACACGGACAACATGTCCATCCTCGGCCTCACCATCGACTACGGCCCCTACGGCTTCATCGAAGGCTTCGACTGGGGCCATATCTGCAACCATTCCGACGACGGCGGCCGCTACGCCTACAACATGCAGCCGCGCATCGCCCACTGGAACCTGTATTGTCTGGCCCAGGCATTGCTGCCTCACATCGAAGTGGACGAAGCCGAGTCCGCCCTGCAGGCATACGAGGGGCAGTTCGAGCAGCATTACACTGCGCTGATGCGCGCCAAACTCGGGCTCGTTACCGAACTGGCGGACGACGCGGCGCTGGCGCTGGACGCGCTCAAGCTGCTGCACGGCAGCCACGCCGACTACACCACGTTCTTTCGCCGGCTGGGCAATTTCGATGCGGCCCCCGGCGCCGACAACGCGCCGCTGCGCGACCTGTTCGCGGACCGCGAGGCGTTCGCCGCCTGGGCCGGGCGCTATCGCACGCGCCTTGCGCTGGAGGCGAGCAAGCCCGCCGAGCGCAAGCCGCACATGGACCGGGTCAATCCAAAGTACGTGCTGCGCAATTACCTCGCCGAGACGGCGATACGCAAAGCCGCGGACGAGCGCGACTACAGCGAGATCGAACGCCTGATGCGCCTGCTCGCGCACCCTTACGACGAACAGCCGGCGATGCAGGCCTACGCAGAGCCGGCGCCACAATGGGCGTCGGCGCTTGCGGTTAGCTGCTCGTCTTAGGGTGCCGGCCTAAATTGCTCGTCCACCGGAATCTGGTAGCCGTTGGCGAGCCGGTTGGTCTGATTCGCCATTCCGGCCACCGCCAGGACTTCGCCCAGCATTTCGTCGGTCATGCCCTTGGCGCGCGCCGAGGCAATGTGCGAGTGGATGCAATATTCGCAGTTGTTGGTGGCGCTCACCGCGACGTAGATCATCTCCTTGGTCAGAGGATCGAGCCTGCCGGGACTCATCACCTCCTTCACCCCCGCCCAGATGCGCCTGAGCGTCGGCGGATGGCTCGCGAGGGTCTTCCAGAAATTGTTGACCCAGTCACTCTTGCGCGTCGCCATGATGTCGTCGTAGACAGCCTTGACTTCAGGCGGGGCGTTATCGTATTCGACCATCTTGACCATGGGCATGGCGTTGCTCCCTGCTGGAAAAAGCAAGGATTGTAGCCGCTCGCATGGGACGCGGCCTCGGGCGGATGCAACTATCCTGGATTTCGCCGGTCGAATTGCCTTTGAACGCACAGGCCCGGCGGCCTGCGTCGGCCCCGCAAAGGCGGAACGACGCCGCCTCCAAGCCTGTTATAATGCGCGCCCATGAAATTTCTGTTCGACCTGTTCCCTGTCATCCTGTTTTTCATCGCCTTCAAGCTGGCGGGGATCTATGTCGCCACCGGAGTCGCGATCGCGGCCAGCTTTGGCCAGATCGGCTGGCTGTGGCTGCGCGGGCGCAAGATCGACGCGATGCTGTGGGTGAGCCTGGCCATCATCGTGGTCTTCGGCAGCGCCACCCTGCTGCTGCACGACGAGACTTTCATCAAGTGGAAGCCGACGGTGCTCTACTGGCTGTTCGCCCTCGTTCTGAGCGCGAGCGCGCTGCTGTTCCACAAGAACTTGATACGCACCATGCTGGGGGAGAAGATCCAACTTCCCGATCCGGCTTGGAGCAAGCTCAATTTCAGCTGGGTCGGTTTCTTTGGCTGCATGGGCTTCCTCAACCTCTATGTCGCCTTCAACTACCCAACCGACACCTGGGTCAACTTCAAGCTGTTCGGCGGCATGGGGCTGATGCTGGCATTCGTGATCGGGCAAGGCCTGTTCCTCGCCAAGTACGTGGAACAGGAAGAATCCAAGTGAGGCAGGCATGAACGTCGTCCGGAGCATCGAGCAAAGACTGGCCGGGCTCGAGCCCAGCCGTCTGGAACTCACCGACGACAGCGCCCTGCACGCCGGACACGAGGGCGCCAAGGGCGGCGGCGGCCATTACCGGCTGACCATCGTTTCCCGGCAATTTTCCGGCAAGAACACGGTGGCGCGCCACCGCATGGTCTACGCGGCGCTTGGCACTATGATGCAGCAGCAAATCCACGCCCTCGCCATCCGCGCCTACGCGCCGGACGAGGCAGAAACCATTTCACAACCGTAGCAATTCAAAAGGAACAGCCATGCAGCCCACACTTTCACGCCTGACCCTTGCCCTTGTCCTCGCGCTCTCGCTGCCTGGCCTCGCGCTGGCGCAGGCCGGCGCCGCGAGCGCCAAGATCGCGACCGTCAATGGCGTCGCCATCCCCAAGACCAGGGTGGACGCCGTGGTGCACGCTCAGGAGGCGCAGGGTCAGAAGGACACGCCGGAACTGCGTGCGGCGATCCGCGATCGCCTGATCACCCTGGAAATCGTCGCGCAGGAAGCCACCCGCAAGGGGCTCGCCAAGAACGTGGACACACGCAGCCAGATCGAACTCGCCAACGCGAACATCCTGGCCCAGGCCTACCGCCTGGATTATTTCAAGGCTCACCCTGTGAGCGACGACGCCTTGAAGGCCGAGTTCGAAAAGATCAAGTCGCAGATGGGCGACAAGGAATACAAGGCGCGCCACATCCTGGTGGAAAATGAAGCGGATGCGAAAGAGATCATCGTGAAGCTGAATAAAGGCGAGAAGTTCGCCGACCTGGCGAAAGTTTCCAAGGATCCGGGCTCCAAGGACCAGGGCGGCGATCTGGACTGGAACCAGCCGGGCGGCTTCGTCAAACCCTTCTCGGATGCCATGGTGAAGCTGGAGAAAGGCAAATACACCGAGACGCCGGTGCAGTCCCAGTTCGGCTGGCACGTGATCATGCTCGAAGACGTGCGTCCGGCAAAATTCCCGGATTTCAACGAAGTCAAGGCCGGCCTGCAGCAGCGCATGCAGGAAGCGATGTTCGACAAGGCGGTCACCGATCTGCGCGCCAAAGCCAAGGTGGAGTAAGCAGGGCCAGGATTGCCGCGTATCGGATCGATACCACAACGGGGGCGCAAGCCCCCGTTGTCGTTTCATATGCGGCGTCTTGAATGTTGTCGCATGCCAGGAGCGGACTTGCGCGCTGCGCGCGCCAACCGTGTTTTCTGCGCGGATGAAAAGCGCATCCGCACAGAAAACACGGTTATGGTTAAAACCAGGACGGTGGAGGTTTCTATTCAAGATCGTCGATTGTGCGCGGATGTGCTTTTCATCCGTGCACAATCGACGATCCGCGCGGACAGGTTTTCGTCCGTGCTACATCGCGACATAAGAGGTTCTATGGCCCTCAAGGCAACCATATTCAAAGCCGAACTCCAGATCGCCGACATGGACCGCAATTACTACCATGATCATGCGCTCACCATCGCGCGCCATCCGTCCGAGACGGACGAACGCATGATGGTGCGCGTGCTCGCCTACGCGCTGCACGCCGCTGATGCCTTGTCGTTCGGCAAGGGCCTCTCCGCCGACGACGAGCCTGATCTCTGGCAGAAAGACCTCACCGGCGCGATCGAGCTTTGGATCGATGTCGGTCAGCCAGACGAAAAGCGCATACGCAGGGCCTGCGGCCGCGCCAGGCAGGTAGTCGTCTACAGCTACGGCAGCCATGGCGCCGCCATCTGGTGGGCTCAGACCGGCAGCAAACTCGAGCGCTCGCCCAATCTGACGGTGATTGCGGTGCCCGCGGCCGCGAGCCAGGCATTGGCGAAACTGGCCAGGCGCAACATGCAGTTGAACTGCACCATCCAGGACCAACAGGTGTGGCTAGGCGATACCGAAGAAAGAGTGCAGGTGGACCTGAGCGTGCTCAAAGCCCCGTCCGCCGCCGGAAATTCCAGAAGTTAGCCTTCCAAACCCTTTTTCAGCAGTTCGGCCACGACCTCGTTCAACGCGGTCTTGCGTTCCTGCGCCAGCGCCTGGACCTGCTTCACCAGATCGCCGTTGAGCTTCACCGCAAAAGGCACCAGGCCGAGGGCCTGGTCGAGCTTGCGCTGTTCGCGCCGCTCCATGGCGGCGCCTGCATCCTTGCCGAAACGTCCGGGGGTGCCGAAGCGGCTGACGCCGCTGTTGATCTTCAGACCCTTGTTCTTTTCCAGGTCGGTTTTTTTCACGTCTGCATATCCTAGTCGGTTGAGAGGCCCATTTCGGAATCACCCGAACGGCCTCTGATTTAAGGCGAAGCGGCGCATTTTACGCAGTCTTCGGGCATTGCGCTCAAACAAATGCAACAGGCCCTATTCCTTGCCTACCATCAGCCGGCGCCAGCCGCCGTGGCCGAGGCGGCGCAAGATTTCGATGTTCCGCTGGAAAATCTGGCTGGCATCGGGGAACGCGGCCACGGCGCGCGCTATGCTCGCCTCGCGCAGCAGGTGCAGCATCGGATAGGGCGAGCGGTTGCTACAGTTCTCGACGTCGTCCGGCAGCGTCCCGGCGAACTGGTAGTCCGGATGGAAGCTCGCCAGCTGGATCTCTCCTTCCAGGCCCTCCCTGGCGACCGCGGCGTCGGCCAATTCGAGGAAGTCGTTGTAATCGAGGAAATCGGCAAGCACGCCCGGATGCACCAGCAGCGTGGTGTCGATCTCGGCCGCATCGGCCGCCTGCAGGATGTGCAGTTCGGTGACCAGATCGGCGAGCAGGTCTTCCGGCGTTTGCGCCGCGCTGACGGCATAGCGGATCTGGTCCTTGACGTGAACCGCCTTGGCGAACGGGCACAGGTTGAGCCCGATGACAGCGCGCTCCAGCCAGGCCCGCGTGGCGGCGACGATTTCCTCGTCCGATGCGGCGGGCGGTTTCCCGTCTATGGGCATGCGGTTCCTGTCGGTCGGTGACCAGACGCGGCGACACGGCCCGCTGGCTGACCCGCGGCGCGGGCCATGCCCGGGCATTATCGCATCCAATCGGCCCTCAGACGGCGCACGGCCCGGCGAACCCGCCCGTTTGACCCAGATCAAAGCCGCTCTGCCGCATGCGCTCTACAGTGCTCACTTTATGCGTCCTCAAAAACCCCTCTCAAGCGCGTCGGGCGAGCCGGATCGTGGCCGTTCCTGAACTGGTCTGCCCGGCGGGCAACCTGCCCTCGCTCAAGGCCGCCGTGGACAACGGCGCCGACTGGGTCTACATGGGCCTCAAAGACGAGACCAACGCGCGCAATTTCGCCGGGCTCAACTTCGATGCCGCGAGCGCGAGCGAGGGCCTGCGCTACGCCCATGCGCACGGCGCGAAAATGCTGCTCGCTATCAACACCTTCCCGCAGGGCCTGGCCGCACCGCGCTGGCAGCGCGCCATCGACGGCGCCGCCGAACTCGGCATAGACGCGGTGATCCTCGCCGACGCCGGCCTGATGCGCTATGCCGCCGAGCGCCACCCGCAGTTGCGGCTGCACCTGTCGGTGCAGACCTCGGCCACCAATTACGAGGCGATCAATTTCTACCATGAGCGCTTCGGCATCTCGCGTGCGGTGCTGCCGCGCGTGCTCTCGCTCGCCCAGGTCGCCGACGTGATACGCAACACGCAGGTGCCTATCGAAGTATTCGGTTTCGGCAGCCTGTGCGTGATGGTCGAGGGACGCTGCGCCCTGTCTTCGTATGTCACCGGTGAATCGCCCAATACCCGCGGCGTCTGCTCTCCGGCCAAGGCGGTGCGCTGGGAAAAACACGGCGACATCCTCGACGCCCGGCTGAACGGCATCCTGATCGACCGCTTCGAAGCCGGGGAAAACGCCGGCTACCCGACCTTGTGCAAAGGCCGCTTCAATGTCGAGGACGAAACCTATTACGCCATCGAGGAACCCTCCAGCCTCAACGCCATGGAGTTGCTGCCCGAATTGGCGAAAATCGGCGTCGCGGCAATCAAGATCGAAGGCCGCCAGCGCAGCCCGGCTTATGTCGCGGCGGTGACGCGCATCTGGCGCGCCGCCATAGATGCCCATGCGCAGAACCCGGCGCGCTTCTCGGTCCAGCCCGACTGGGCGCAAGGCCTCGCGCGCGTCGCCGAAGGCCAGCAGCACACGCTGGGCGCTTATCACCGCAAATGGAAATAAAGGGATGAAACTCAGCCTGGGCCCGGTGCTGTACTACTGGACGCGCGAGGCGATGCAGGAATTCTATGCCGGTGTCGCCGGCTCGGGCGTGGATATCGTCTATCTGGGCGAAGTGGTGTGCTCGCGCCGGCACAATCTGCGCCTGGACGACTGGCTGGGCATCGCGCGCGATCTCGCCGCGAGCGGCAAGCAAGTGGTGCTGTCCTCGCAGGCATTGATCGAATCCGAATCGGACCTGAAGACGCTGCGCCGCATCGCCGCGAACGGCGATTTCACCGTCGAAGCCAACGAAATGGGCGCCGTGCACCTGCTCGCCGGACGCGTGCCTTTCATTGCCGGACCGCACCTGAACATCTACAACAACGAGACGCTCGCCTGGTTCGCCGAACTCGGCGCGTCCCGCTTCGTGCTGCCGCTGGAGCTCTCGCGCGACACCCTGCGCGAGCTGCAATCGGCCCGCCCGGCCGGGATGCAGACCGAGGTGTTCGCATATGGCCGGATGCCGCTCGCGTTCTCTGCGCGCTGCTTCACCGCGCGCCACCACAACCTTCCCAAGGACGACTGCCAGTTCCGCTGTCTGGATGATGCCGATGGGCTCGCGCTGCGCACGCGCGACAAGGACGCATTCCTGACCCTGAACGGCATCCAGACCCAATCGGCGCTGGTGTACGACCTGTCGGATTCGATCGAGGAGCTGTGCAGTCTCGGGGTCGACGTGGTGCGTCTGTCGCCGCAATCCACTAACATGCTGGCGATTATCGACGCTTTCAGCGAGCGCTGCGCCGGCCGGCCCGGCGCCTCGCTCGAGGGCTTGCGCGTCGCGCCGCCGTGCAATGGCTACTGGTACAACGTGCCGGGCATGGAATACCGGACTACACATTGAATTCTCCGCAATCCGCCCCGCTGCTGCCCGCGCGTCTCGCCGGCCTGGTCAGCCGCCTGCCGCAATGGCCGCCATCGGCCGTGCTGTGCGCGGGACTCAATCTGCTGTTCCTGCCGACGCTGGATCAGGATACAAGGCAACGCCTGATGGGCCGCATCGTTTCCATTCAGGTCAGCGACGCCGGCCTGGATGGCCGCATCCGCCTTTCCTCGTTTGGATTCCTGCCTGCGCCGCACCGCGCGCCGGAAGTCACGATCCGCGCCTGCGCCTGGGATTTCTATCGCCTCGCCCGCCGCCTCGAGGATCCGGACACGCTGTTCTTCTCCCGCCGCCTTACGATCGACGGAGACACCGAACTCGGCTTGCTGGTCAAGAACGCCCTCGACGCGATCGACTGGAGCCGCTTGACCGGACGGCTGGGTCCGGTAATCGATCGACTGCGCCGTCTCGCCGAGCGCCGCGGCGCGCGCCACAAGCCCTATCCCTAACACTCCCTGTGGCGAGTGTCCCTCGCCGCGCG
>Ga0182021_10010438_pt1 | contig 11009 bp, 10 predicted proteins | sample 612E3MmetaG_FD_120493 | JGI IMG/M metagenome (GOLD analysis project Ga0182021, IMG submission 120493) | Permafrost microbial communities from Stordalen Mire, Sweden - 612E3M metaG (Illumina Assembly) | ecosystem: Environmental > Terrestrial > Soil > Wetlands > Permafrost | place: Sweden...
GGTGCCCAGCTGGTTTAACGACGAGTAGCCCTGCAGGCCGACCTCGGTGCCGGTGAAGAACGCCAGGAAGGCGATGACCCCGACGGTGCCGCCGATGACCGATAGGGCACCGGTGCCCAGACTCACCTCAGCCAGCAGGCGGATGACCTCTTTCTTGTATCGCCGCAGCGTTCGCCCGCTCCAGGCGAGGGAGGTCACGTAGAAACGAAGCTGACCACCGAGGTCGTCCAGAGCCGTGATGGGCCGGCCGGCCAGGGTCTTGAGACTGGTCATGGGTTCACCTCCTAGTTGACGGGTGCAGATGGGCTTTGGGTCTGGGTTCAGATCTTCTGAGGAACGACTTGGAAGTACACCGCGGTGGCGACGAAGTTGACGACGAACAGCAACATGAACGTGATCACGACGCTCTGGTTGACCGCGTCCCCCACCCCTTTGGGGCCGCCACCTGCCCGCAGGCCCTTGTACGCGGCAACCACCGCGGCAATGACCCCGAAGATGAGAGCCTTGATCTCCCCCGCCCACAGGTCTGGCACCTGCGCCAGGGCCGTGAATGACGCGATGTACGCCCCCGGGGTGCCGCCTTGGATGATCACGTTGAAGAAGTAGCCACCGCACACCCCGACTACCGAGACCAGGCCGTTGAGCAGAACAGCGACCAGCATCATGGCGAGCACGCGCGGGACGACCAGCCGCTGGATCGGGCTGATGCCCAGGACCTCCAGGGCGTCAATCTCCTCGCGTATCTTGCGTGAGCCGAGGTCTGCGCAGATCGCCGAACCACCGGCGCCCGCGATGAGCAGCGCCGTCACGATGGGGGACGCCTCTCGGATAACCGCCAGGACGCTGGCGGCACCCGTATAGGACTGAGCGCCCAGCTGGCGGGTGAGGGTGCCGAGCTGCAGGGCGATAACGGCGCCAAACGGGATAGAGACCAGGGTCGTGGGCAGAATCGTCACGCTGGCCACGAACCAGGACTGCTGGATGAACTCCTTGCGCTGGAACGGTCGTCGTGGAAGTGCGCGCAGGACGTCCAGGGCGAACGCGAACAGGGAACCGGCTTGTCTCAGCCCGCCAGCCACACCTGCGATCAGCGTCATCATTTCTGGGCCAGCTGGCCAGTGTTGGAGGACTGGAAAGACCCCGGAGGCGGAGTCACACCGTTGGCCAGACCCCACTGTCCTGCCGGGCGGGCGGACGGGCGGCTCAGACCGTTGCTCGTCTCCAGCTGCAGCGGGATCGGTGGCAGCGGCGGAAGCTCGCGGCCGGACTCTGCTGCCAGCTCGTCAGCGTCCTTCTCCTCCGACATGCCAATCGGGCCGATGCGCTGGGCGTTGAGGAACTGACGGACCACGGGTTCCTCGCTGGACAGGAGCATCTCGCGTGGACCGAACATGGCCAGGTGCTTGTGGTAGAGCAGGCCGATGTTGTCGGGCACGGTGCGGGCCGTGTTGATGTCGTGGGTGACGATCAGGAACGTCGCCTCGATCTGGGCGTTGAGATCGACGATCAGCTGGTTCAGGTAGCTGGTGCGAACCGGGTCGAGCCCGGAGTCTGGCTCGTCGAAGAGAATGATCTCGGGATCGAGGACCAGCGCACGGGCCAGGCCGGCCCGCTTACGCATGCCACCGGAGATCTCTCCCGGCAGCTTGGCCTCGGCGCCCTGCAGGCCAACCAGCTCGATCTTCTCGCCAACGATCGACCTGATTGCCGCCTCGGTCTTCTTTGTGTGTTCACGAAGCGGAAAGGCGATGTTGTCGTAGAGGCTCATCGACCCGAAGAGCGCACCGTCCTGGAACAGCACGCCGAAGAGCTTGCGGACTTCGTAGAGGTCGCGCTCGCGCAGCGTCGTCAGGTCCCGGTCGTTGATCCAGATCGAGCCATGCTCGGGTCGGAGAAGTCCGACCAGTGTCTTGAGGAACACGGACTTGCCCGTCCCGGACGGTCCGAGCATGACCGAGATCTCACCGGCCGGCAGGGTCAGGGTGACGTCTTTCCAGATCACCTGGGACCCGAACGACTTGGTCAGGCCTTCGACGCGTATCTCGACACCCACTTCGACACCTCCCTCACTTTTGTCCATATGTTGTAGTGAAGAACGAGAGGACAGCCCGCAAGTTACGGTGCAGTTTCTGAACAAAGGGCCGCCCGGCAGGAGACAAACCGTGCGGGGTCGGGGAGACTGTCACCACCAGGAGGTCAGTATCGGTTGGCATGAACGCCTAACAGGGGTGACTTCTTCGACGCCTTTTCACCGTGGTCCTGGCCCGGCGCTCAGCGTGGCCGGTGTCCAGGGCGTCGCTTCCCTAGTGGCCGATCACGGCCTCCCGCTGGCAGGCCAGGGGTTTCTGGACAGCCTGCGGATCGCCCTGTCGCTGACCGACGCCACCGCCTCGTCTCAGGGTTCGCGGTCGCCAGCTCAAGGCCCGGCCGGCCCCCCTGCAGACATGGAACGTGTGGCCGCCCTCGTCGAGCTCGCCCAGGGCGGGGACGCCGACGCCTTCGGACTCCTCTACGAGCGCTACGTCGACCTCGTCTACCGATACATCTACGTGCGGGTCGGCTCCCGACACCTTGCTGAGGACCTCACCTCCGAGACCTTCATCAGAGCTCTTCGGCGGATCGACTCCTTCAGCTGGCAAGGCAAGGACATCGCCGCATGGTTTGTCACCATCGCCCGCAATCTCATCACCGATAACGTGAAGTCGGCGCGATTCCGCATGGAGGTCAGCACCGCCGACATGCTCGACGCCGACCGGCCGGTGAACGGTCCGGAGAACGAGGTGCTCGCCCACCTGCGTGACACCCGCTTGTTCGAGGCGATCAAGACACTCAAACCCGAACAGGCCGAATGCGTGGTCCTGCGGTTCATGCACTGCATGTCTCTTGCCGAGACCGCGCTGGTCATCGGTAAGTCGCAGGGTGCGGTCAAACAGCTCCAGCTCCGCGCGCTGCGCTCGCTGCGACGCGAGCTCCGAAGCGAGATGCCATGACGTGAGGTGACGTGACGTGACCTGGCACACGTGGATACACACGTAACTTCGACACCACGTCATCGTTCTCAAAGCAGCAGATCACCACCTGCAACGGGCGACCAGATCCACCAGAAAGGCGTTCGTCGCAGCTGCGAGCTCGACCACTGAGCGAAACCGAAGAAAGGAGGGCTCGCCGGATGTTCGTTGCCAGCAGACGCGCAGACCTCCTTGAACGTTCGCTGCACGAACCTGGCTGCACAGATCGGGAGATTCTCGACCTGGTGGCTACCGCCGATCAGGTCCCTGCCCTCACGTCGGCGGCGTGCGCTCCACGTGAGGAGTTTGTCAGCGCCCTGGCCCTGAAGCTGCACGACGAGGCAATGAGGATGCCCGCGGGGCAGGCCAACCGCGCCTCATCGGCCAGAACCACTGGTCGCTCCCCCACCAAGCCCATGGTCTTGGTAATCGGAAAAGGTGCGCGGGTCGTCGCCGCCGCTGCCGCGTGTGTCCTGCTGGTGGGTGCAATCGTCGGGGTCAGCTCACGCTCTGCCCTGCCCGGAGGAGTGCTGTACCCCGTCAAGCAGGTGCTCAACTCCGCTGCGGTTCAGCTGGCCGGCTCCACCTTCGATCGCGGCGTGACCCTTCTGTCCCAGGCCCAGGACGATATCGGCGATGCCCGATCACTGGTCGAGCGTGACCGGACCCGCGCAGATCCCGCTGGGGTGAACCTCGCTCTGCTGAGCGCTCTTGACTCCGCCAGGACAGGCCAGCAGGCACTGTTGGGCGATTTCGAGCGCACCAAGAACCCCCAGAGCCTGATCGCGATCCAGGACTTCGCTGTGCGCGCGATGGCGCAGCTGAAGGCACTACGCCTGCAGGTCCCGGCGAGCTCCAGGGCCGACGTCGAGGCTCTCATCGCAGTGGTGAACCAGTCCCAGAGCACGTTAGCGCGCGAGATCGGCGTGTGCGGCCAGCCGTGTGCTGCCCTCGGTGGTGCAGGGCTCAGCAGCCCATCTGCCTCTCCCACCACCGGCCCAGCAGCTCAGCGCCCCGCCGGGAGCCCACCCGTGCCAGGGGTGCCCACTGGCAGGCTGCCGGTCGTCGGTCCGGTACCAGCAGTCACTGGGCCCACCGCAGTGGTGGGTCACCCCGGCTCCCCGCTGCCTCTGCTCGGGGGGGTCACTGTGCCTGCGATAACCGCCAGGTCCGTCACCGTCCGGCCATCTCCGATCCGGATCCCGCCCCTGATACCCCCGTTGCCACTGCCCACCACACCTGCCTTGCCGACCGCCCCGACCCCCATAGCGGTCCTGCCCTGAGCACACCCCTGGGGCTTGGTCGCGGCTTGTTGGCCGCCGGCAGAGGGCTCGGCTCAAAGAACCTCCTCAGCCCTGCCGAAGCTTTCACTGTGGCGCCTGAGCGGCGTGGGTCTGCCCTCGCACAGATGAAGGTCCTGGATACGAACGTGATGGGGTCGGTCGGCACTGTCGGGTGCCACCCCACGCAACCGCACTGTTAACCCGGCTCAAGGCTCCGCGCGGGGGGCGTTTGTCGTGTGGCGCACCGATCAGCACAGCGCTTGCTGAGCCGCTCTGACAGGCGAAGGGCGTCAACGACGGGTCGGTCCTTCGCCAGCTCTGCAAGGACCGCTCAGCTTGCCGCAGCCATCGGCAGAGAGACGCTGGCCTCGCGAGTCTGGTTCCGGTGCCCTTCGGCGAGGCGCTCTGCCTCCCGGTACGGGAGGAACCCCGAGTCCGCCCGGCAGTCGTGGCAGACGGTTAGCCCCCGGTGGCCGAGAAAAATGACCTCCACTGCGTGGGGATGACAGCACTGCACGCTCACCGCGTGCTCATGGTCGCGCCGGTGTGCTGCCGTCGTGGTGCATGCGGCCACCTCAGCCACCTCCCCTCGATCTGGTATCTGTTGCACGGTCCACTCCTGCTCGTCCACTCGAGGTCGTTCATCAGCTCTCGACTGGGTGTCTGGCAATCCACGCCCCCGGGCAACTTCAGTGACGTCATCTCGACGAAGGCGCAGTACCAAGATGGCGCACTATCACCCTGACACCAGAAAGTGTTCGAGCCGGGGCATTTCGCCACAGATGATCCTTGATTAGTCACAAGAAGCCACCACGACTGACCCGATGTGGCTATCGGGGTCCGCGTCTGGTGCCACCTTCGACACACTCAAGATCGCGTGCCCACGCCGAGGCAGCCAGGAATCCCCGCCCCGCGACCGAGCCCGGGTGCGCGCAGAGTCGGCTATGACCGTGCCCCTGGTCGCAGGCGATCGCTGGCGGGCGTCCTTGTCAGCCCTGACCTTGATGGCCGACCGTGGGCGACAGCCCGCGGCCCGCACCATCGGCGGTCGCCAGGCGCAGGTGCCGGGGCTGATCCCCCGATGTCAGCTCAGTTCCAGGCCGCCTGCGCAATCAGGGCCACCAACGCTTCTTTGGTGACCAAGTCGTCCCAGACCTCGATGTGGTAAAGGTTGGCCAGCAGGAGCAAGTACTCCTTGTCGAAGGACGCGAGCACGTGTGCGGTGGACTGGACGCGATCGGTCTTGGTCTTGGTCTTCATGACGTTCCTTCCCACTGCCCGGGCCCGGCCCTTACAGACCGGCGTAGGTTCGTGCACCAGACGGCGAGGACGCCGGCCCGCTCATCGCGACGGCCCGGCGTCCCCGAAGTCCTTCCCTCTGAAAAGGACGGGACCTAGACAGCCTCTCTGTCCGCCTTCATCTCAGCGCCATGTGCGATGAGCGCGTAGATGATGAAGAGGTCAATGGCGAGCAGGGTGATCGACCAGACGGGGAACACCGTTGCCCATGCGAAGTTCACGAGCGCGCTGATAGCCACGAGGATGACTCCCAACACCCTGGCCCACATCCGGCCCGTGAAGAGGCCGAGCCCGGCAAGGAAGACCAGGGCTCCGGCGATGAGTTGCAACCAGCCCCACGAGGTGTAGCTCACCTGGATGGTGAGACCTGATGTGGGGAAGTGAATGTAGCTGTGGCGGAATAGTGCGATGAGGCCCTCAAACATGTGGAAGACGCCAAGGAGCAACATCATGGTGCCGGCGAAGACGATCCAGCCGACCCACCCGCTGATCTCGGGCTCTTCCGCGTAATGCCTGGGAACCGTTGCGCCGCCACCAGATGTCGACGTCGCTCCAGCCATGGTCACTCCTTTAACGTAGGGATAAGAGTGCTTCGAGCACTTAAAGACTGATCCGGTGGGGTGCGGGCAGCCTCATCCGCGGCGGATGAACCACACCGGCAGCCATCCGGGGCTCCAGTCAGGCCCGCCAGGGCATCCACGGGCCGAACCGCACCGAGCCGCTGTTGAGTCCGAACACCGCGCTGTCATCGGGGCGGCCGACTGCCGGGTGACGGTGCCCGCAGTCCCCGCCGTGTGTGGCCACGACGGCGGGCGGGTCGTCTGCCCCGAGGTTGAGCCGCTGCACGCGATAGGTGCTCCGGGCCGCACCTGGATGTCAGAACGTGCACAACCCCGAGGTGGGGCAGTCCCTGATCTGGCACACGAAGGCGTCCAGTGGCGCGTGCTGTGGGCCCGCGTAAGATGGGTGACTGCGCATCTTCTGGCGCCACGGGATGTCGTTGTCGCAAACTCCTGAGACGCCGGACGTGTCAGTCCTACAATTAGGTGTGATAGATTTCAGCGCTATGCCGCCGAAACCCTTGGCTCCTCAGGGGTCAACGGCCGTAGCAGGCTCCCTCCTTCACGCGCATTCTGTGGAAGACGTGTATCCAGTTGGCTTTGCCGGGGCGAGGTGTACCTCGCCGGCAGACAAGGCGGTGCTGCGCCAGCGCGCAGCGAGGATTTCCGTCCCACCAGCGACTGGCACCGTGATCGGGTGAGCATGCTTCGAGAGCGCCTGACCCGCATGTTGCACGGTCGTATGACCGCGCTGCGAGGGCTGTCCGGGACAACGTTCCTCGGCGTGACCATCCTCGCCGTGGCCGCGATCTCTGTTGCTGTCCTGGTTCTGCTGGGCTCAACCACCCCGCCGACTGCTGTCGGCCGGCACCCGGCGCCGGCCCGGAGCGCAGCGGCCATCTCCATGACTCGCCTGGTCGCCGACGCCAAGGAAGGTCAGCTGTCCAACGCCCTCGTGGATGAGAGCGCCTTGGTCGTCCAGGCCACCTACGGCCCGGGGGCACCCGCGCCCTCAGCGCCACCCGGCCCGGTGGCCGACGGCGGCACGCTGGGTCGCGGCGCAGTGGCCAACGCAAGTATTCTGAAGGCGTACCTTCCCAGACTCGTGGACACGCTCATCGCCGCCGGCGTCCCCGTCCACGCGGGCACCGTTATCGGTACCGCGATCACCGCGCCGGTTGCAGCCGCGGCAGCCGTCGGTGTCGGCGCGGTAGCCAAGACCGCCACCACCACCAGCGCCGCCTCTGCCGTGACAGGTGGCTCGTTCTTCTGGGCCCTGTGCATCGGCCTGCTCGGCTTGTTGGCAGGCTCGCTCGTGATTGCCCTCGGGTCACACTGGCGCAAGCATCGTTCCCAGATCGGCGAGCCTGCTGAGACGACAGGCGGCCGTTCCTCGGTGACCGTCGGAGGGTCGGGCGCCGGGCGGTTCGGGCACAAGAAAGCGCTCGCGGTCGAACCCGCAACGGTCCCGGACACCCGGTTTAGTGATGTCGCCGGCTGCGACGAGGCCAAAGCCGAGCTGCTGGAGCTCGTGATGTTCCTCAAAGAGCCGGAGCGGTTCACCCGTACCGGCGCCACCGCACCCAAGGGCGCCCTGTTGACCGGGCCGCCCGGCACGGGCAAAACCCTCCTGGCGCGCGCCGTGGCAGGCGAGTCCGACGTGCCCATGTATACCGCGGCCGGCTCGGACTTCGTCGAGAAGTACGTCGGGGTTGGCGCCCAGCGCATCCGCGCACTGTTCGCCGCCGCACGCAAGCATGAACGCTCCATCATCTTTATCGACGAGGTGGACGCCGTCGCACGGCGCCGCGGCGGGGACGGCGAAAGCGCCCACGTCGAGTCCGAGACGACCTTGATCGCGCTTTTGGCGGAGATGGATGGCTTCCACACCTCCAACGTCATCGTCATCGCAGCCACCAACAGGGCTGACATCCTGGACCCGGCCATCACCCGACCCGGCCGCCTTGACCGCAAGGTGGAGGTGCCCAACCCGGACCGCCGGGGCCGCGAGCAGATCCTCGCCGTACATACGGCCGGCAAGCCGATCGCAGAGGGAGTGGACTTTGTCGGGCTGGCGCGACGGACTCCCGGCTTCTCCGGCGCGCAGCTGCGGGCCCTGGTCAACGAGGCGTGCGTGGACGCCGTCCGTCTCGACCTGACCGAGGTCACTGCGGAGTGCTTCGAGCATGCCGTCGCCACGGTCGCGATGGGTCGGGCCCGCACGTCGGCTCTGGTCACCGATCACGACCGCGAGGTCACCGCCTGGCACGAGTCGGGTCACACGCTGGCTGCCTATCTGCAGGAGCAGGCCGACGACCCGGTTCAGGTCACGATCATCCCCCGTGGCCCGGCCGGCGGCGTGACGTGGATGTCCGGCAATGACGATCAGTTCCTGCCCCGGCGCAAGGCGCACGCCCAGCTCGTGACCGCCCTTGCAGGGCGCGCTGCTGAGGAGATCCTGCTGGACGGCGAGTTCACCCAGGGTGCGGCTGGCGACCTTCAGTCTGCCACCGAGCTCGCCACCTCGATGGCCACCCACTACGGCATGACCCGCCTGGGCTACCAGGTCCGGCGCGGTGGCTCAAGTCCCGCCAAGGACGTCAGTGACGTCGTGGAGGAGCTGCTCGGTGACGCCCATGCAGCCGCTACCAAGCTCCTGGGCGAGCACAAGGCGTTCCTGGGCGCCGTGGCCGTTGAGCTTCTGGCCGAGGAGACGCTGAGCCTGGCCGACGTGCACCAGATAGCCACCCGACTGGGGGTGGCCCGCCATGCCCATGTGCCCGCCCCGAGTCTGCCCGTCCAGGTGAGCCGGAAGCCGGTCGCAGCCGTGAAGGTCCCTACGGGGGTTGCCGCGGCCGCAGCTGTGCCGGTTGGTGGCGGCACCTGGGTGCGGACCAGTTCGGTGCCTCGAAGGCCTCTGGCCCTGGTGCGACAGCACCTGCCGTGGCGCTGGCGCCAGGACGGCCGTCGCGTCATCGCCGAAGACTGACGTCTCCGGGCTGGCTGAAGGGTCAGCGCGCCGGCAGCTGTCAGCCACCAGGGCCCAACAACGTCTCGATGCCCTCGGGTGCGGCGTCAGATCCTCCGCCGCCACCTTCTAGGGCTCGTCCTCACCGATCCGGACAGACTCGGCCATGATCGCCCGGCATGCGGTCCGCAGCTGCTGCAGAGGCCTGCCGATGCTGGCGCGGACCGACTGGGGATCGAGCCTGTCGTCGGCAGGTCCGGTCAGGTCGGCGATCCGCGCCATGTCGGACCAGGGAACGGCAGGATGGTCCTCGCACAGGTCCACCGACAGTGACCTGACTGCCCCCTCGATCGTGAGCAGGCTGTGCCGAATGACATCGAGGGTGACCCGGCAGACATCGGGGTCGTCAGGCAGGCGTCGCTGGGCCAACTCGGCGCGGTCGATGGCCTCGATGCACTCCAGGATGTCGAGGACGCTCTCACGATCCGAGTCGTTCATGGGAGCACCGCCTCGCCGACAGCGTGTTGATGTACTTCCAGGCGCTGCCTGGACCAGGCAGCGCCTGGAAGGTAAGCACTGGAGCTGGTGGCGCAGGCGCGGTCACGCGACATAGGCCACCCTGCCAACGGTGGTCCCGTCGCCGAGGCGCTGAAGACCGTCCGCGATCGCGTCCAGCGACAGCCGTTCGCTCACCAGCGGCCTGACCATTCCGCCGGCGACCAGCGTGGACAGCTCCCGGTGGCACTGGCGCACGAGCGCAGGGTCTTTGGTGGTGTAGAGGCCCCAGTGCAGTCCGAGAATCGAGTAGTTCTTGATCAGCGCGTGGTTGAGCGCGGCGCTCTGTATCTGCCCGCCCGCGAAGCCGACGACGATGATCCGGCCCTCGAAGGCTATGCACTTGGTCGAGCGCTGGTAGGTATCTCCACCGACCGGGTCGTACACCACGTCGGCGCCGCGACCATTGGTGACGTCCTTGACGACCTCGACGAAGTCCTGGGAATGTCTGTCCACGACCACGTCAGCGCCAAGTGTCCTTGCCACCTGTGCCTTCCCGGGGCCGCCGACCACGCCGATGACGCGGGCGCCGGCGGCCTTGCCGAGCTGGACTGCGGCGCTGCCGACCCCGCCGGCAGCGGCGTGCACCAGCAGTGTCTCCCCCGGCTGCAGGTGCGCGCGGCGGTGCAGACCGAACCAGCCGGTCTGATAGCCGATGTAGAACGCGGATGCCGCTGCGTTGTCGAGCCCGTCCGGGGCCGGGAACGTCGTAGCGGTGTCCATCAGCGCGAGCTGCGCGAATCCGCCTGCCGGCAGGACCGACGAGCCGATGACTCGTTCGCCGACCGCGAAACCGGTGGTGTCCGGGCCCAGGGCGACGACCTGTCCGCACAGCTCGACGCCAGGGGTGAAGGGCAGTGCCGGCTTCACCTGGTAGTGGCCACGACACATCAGCACGTCGGGAAAGTTGGCTGCAGCCCCGAGCACGCGGACCAGCAGCTGGCCGGCGGCCGGCTGCGGATCCGGGACCTCGTCCAGGTGCAAAACGTCACGGGGCTCACCCAGCTCGGATACTCGCCAGGCTCTCACGAGATGCCCCCGGCGGCGTCCAGACGGCGTTGCAGCTTGCCCATGCCTGCCAGCCATCCCTGCGTGTTGGTTGCGCGGTACTCGTAGTAGTCCTTCACCTCTGGGTGCGGAAGGATCAGAAACCGGTCGTCCCGCAATGCCTGCCACACCGTCTCGGCGACCTGCTCGGGTTCCAGCGCCGTATCGCGGCTCAGCAGGTCCCGAAGTGGCCCGGCATGATCGAGCATCTGGGTCTTCACCCCTTGGGGGCAGATGACCTGCACCGTGATCCCCCGGTGGCCGTAGGTGGCCGAGAGCCACTCGGCGA
>Ga0182021_10010439_pt1 | contig 11009 bp, 11 predicted proteins | sample 612E3MmetaG_FD_120493 | JGI IMG/M metagenome (GOLD analysis project Ga0182021, IMG submission 120493) | Permafrost microbial communities from Stordalen Mire, Sweden - 612E3M metaG (Illumina Assembly) | ecosystem: Environmental > Terrestrial > Soil > Wetlands > Permafrost | place: Sweden...
CCAATTTACCAAAATCCGGCCGGAAAGGGTCAAGTCCTGCTGCGCTTGGATTATGGCGGGTTCAACCCGCAACTGCTGATCCGATTGCGCTCTTGCCCGAGAAGCGCGTGATCGCAGAGCCGACGAGACGCACCGTTAGGCGTCTAGAAATTCAATGGAATATCTAGCCCGCGCCTGGCAACAAGACGAAACCAGATCAAGACCCTGGGCTGAAAATTGTTAATGCTCAGGTACTAACGCGTTGCAATGACGCTTCCATACGCGGTGGCGTGCGCAGGGTCTGGAATATCACACAGTACCGCTCAGTCTGCTTAAGTAGCATGGAAAGTTGCTCATCGCTGGCGTCGGAATCGACTTCGAAGCGCAGGCGGATGTCGGTCACGCCCACCGGAACGTCCTTGACTACGCCAAGCGTCCCCCGAAAATCACCGTCTCCCTCGACAATCACCCTGGCCGAGCGAAAGGATATGCGCATCGCGGTGGCGACGACGTTGAACGTCACACCGGCACAGGCCACCAGCGACTCCAGCAACATGTCGCCCGAACAGGCTTCACTTCCGTCGCCGCCTGCGGCGGAATGTAGTCCAGCATTGAGCGTGCCGAAACGGGTTTCGATGCGACATGTCGGCCGATCCGGCAACAAGACCCCTATGGCCTTAAATGTATGCCGGGCGGCCGCTGGGTCTTCCTTGTACCTCGCCTTGATTGGGGCTTGCAGTTGTCGGAGTTCTTCAGCGTTCATGAGGGCTCCTTCCGCGAGTTGAATCGGTTGGCACTCTACACCAATAGACGAGCACATGAGGCCTAAGGTCATGGCATTTTGGAAGATCTTTCGCGCTTGTTCCTGTTTCAGATATTCCGTCTGCTATGAGCGACAAAGCAGCCTTACCGGGTTCGCTGAGCCATGCGGCCGCATTGGGTCGTAAGTGAGCCTTGAACAACTCAAGTTCGCAGCCGAAAAGCGGCCTTTGAATTTCAGCAACCCGTTAAGCGTATCAGGGCTTGCCGTCGGCCACGAAGTGACTACTCCGCAGGAATGTCCACGGCTACCCACGCCATGCCAAGTGCGACCTGATGCGTGCTGGCATATATACCGGCGCATTCCACCTTGCCAACAGAACGCCCGTAACGGTCGCGGGCTATTGGCTCGACTTTGGCCGATTGCTGAGAACATAGGTCGGCAAGGGATTGCTTTGAACGATTGCCGAAGGGCTGGCGCAATTCGGGGGCGTCATTTTCGGCCAGCCGTACCTTGACCTGCTGCTTGCCGACTAGGACGGTCAACGTGTCGCCGTCGTGGGCGGATACGACAAGGCCGGTCGTGTCTGCCCATGCCGGAAAAGATAACGCCACCGCAATGGTGGCTCTGGCGACAGCGCGTGAGAAGATCACAAGTGCCTACGTCTTGCTACAGGCGATTCTCCACAAATCTTCCTGTACAGTGGCGCGCGCAACTGGACTCCACTTGGTAGGATTGTCGTCGCTATAAACTGATTTACCTCTGCCCATGTGTTCGGAGTGACCAGAATAGTGCATCGTTCTCAACCGCTCCTCCTTGCAATCGTATTGAACACGTGCCTTCATTGACATATATGGCTTACCATCAGAGGATGTTCTGGCCGTCTTGTAGTCAACCACATTCCACATTTTGACTTTGTTGCCCTCTTTGTGGATTGAGGCGGGATTGGCGTAGTAGGTAACGCCGATTTCATCGCTACCAGCCTCAACCCATTCCGCTGCCGCGCTACTGCTCACAACAGCCAGTAGCATCATCAAAATGGCTTTACGCATTGCGCCCTCCCTTTGGATCACCGCCTTCTCCACTTCCGCGAAGGCATAGGTTCACTATCCGCCCTAAGCCCAGGAGCACGCAGCAGCACTCACCGCGCGGGAGTATCCTAACACCCTGAAAACTCGGCCCGCGCAATTGAAACGTGCCAGATTGCAGGAATGTGGAGAGTCACATCGATGACGACGCGTCAAACCAAGGACTTTCCGTGTCCATACTGCGGTCACGATCTGCTCAATCAGGTGTACGTTGACGACGGATCACATACCGACAATAGTGCACCTCTGGTTGATGACGAGCACGGCAAGCACGTCATCTGCCCTCAATGCAAGAAGGTGATCCGCATGGCAGGGGAATCGGGCGTGTGGATGCCAGCCGATCCGCACGGCCGCTAGAAGTAGCCATGCTTCTTTGGACCCGCGTAGGCCTCTCACCTTTGCTTCACTGCCGGGATTAATAAAGTCGTCAAAGCTTCTGCGGGGATCTGCATGCCCGCCGCCATTCGACCGCTTACAGCCCTCTCCGGCCATTAAAGCTGCGGCATCAAAGTCACCGTAACCGACCGCTATCTAGTCGGAAGCGGCCACTATCAATCGGGTCGAGTCGCAATTGTGAAGAGCAGGACCGATCCAGTCTATCTCCTTTGCCTTCAACCCCCGCAGGCAGTGATTTGTAGTGCCAATAATCCATAATATTTACAACGAACGCGCGGAATCGGCGTATTTTTATCGCTTGGCGTGGCTCATTCATTTCAGTCGTAAGGATGTCCAGGCGGCAGAGGACATGGCAAAAGTGGAAGATGCGCTACGCAATGACTTTTCCTTATTCAAGGATGAAGTTAGTCTGAGGTCGGCTATCGAATCGGTTTGCGCCGAATTCGGGAAAGTCATTACGCTGAGCATTGCTCTCGCACCCAAAGTAAGACAAGAACAAGATCGTCGCTGTTGCTGCATCCTTCGGCTAGACACCGATGCGGCCGAAGATGCACTGATGCGAACACTCAAGGTATTTCATATTGACATCGGTCTCGCTTTTCTCGCGAACATGGATAAACAATGGGGCGGTTCGTAGTTATCGGGAAAGCATCTCCGGGTACGTGAATGTCCGCTTCTGGTGTAATCGGTCACCCGCGCATCGCAAATCGCAGCGGCAGGTCAGGGTCGACTCCGGCCGCTCAGGCTGAATCGAAAAAACGTAGGGAATTCGACGAGCCTTGCCGAGCTTCTATGCGTGAGGGCGGCCCGTTAGTACAGCGATTTACACCGAAACGACAGCTGAAGACCCGTAACAAAATTCTTCTTGTTACGGTTGATTCAAGGCAGCATGAGGGGATGTATCCCCTAATTTTTCAACAAGCTTTGAACCCCGTCGAGGGGACAGCGGCAGCAATTCCGCCGCTAGGACGGCGCTTTCTCCGGCACGGCGCCCAGCACCAGTCCCGCGTCCGCCGCGGGCCGCGGACGCAGCGTGACCACCGTCGCAACCGTAATCAGCATGAACAGGGCCGCTGCGCCGAACACCCATTGCGGCCTGTGCTGATCGAGCATCCATCCGAACAGCAGCGGCGACAGCGAGCCGCCCAGATCCAGTCCCGAATAGACGAAGCCATACACCTTGCCGGTGGCTCCGGGCGGGGTGACAGCGCGCACCAGGATATCGCGCGAAGGCTGGGTGGAGGCCATGAAGAATCCGACCAGGGTCATGGCCCCGGTCAACAGCCAGATGGGCAGCGCGCCGCTTGCCAGCGCGAGCGTAAGCGCGGCGCCGACCAGTATGCCAGTTGCGGCGACGAGATTATGCCGGCTGCTGTGTGCCGCGGCGAAGCCGCCCGCGACGATGCCCGCGATGGCGCCGAATAGAAAACCCGTCAGCGCCGCGCTCGCCGTGACCAGGGGTGCGCCGTACAGCGCCGTAATCACCGATACCGAGAACGTCTGCAGGCCGATCAGCGACATCGAATAGAAGGTGAAGAAGGCAAAGCACTTCAGCACCGGCCGGGACATGAGCGCGCGCAGGTCCTCCCGCAGCCCCCCTTTGCGCGCGCCTTGGGCCCTGCTGCGCTGCCCGCCGGCATCCGCCTGGCCCCCGGATAACACGGTGCGGCTCGCAATGATGGCCGTGAACAGCAATCCGACGACGCCGGCTGCGATGGTCGCGGCGCGCCAGCCGTAGATGCTGGATATGCCGATGCTGAATACGGGGGCGAGCAGCCAGCCGCAATTACCGCCGATGCCGTGCGTGCTGAACGCATAGCCCAGCCTTTTCGGATTCACCTTAGCATTGAGGATGGCGAAATCGGCCGGATGGAACACGCTGTTGCCGATGCCCGCCAACAGCGCCGGCACCAGCAGCATCCAGAAGGAAGTCGCCAGACCGGTGAGCAGCAGCGCCAAAGAAAACGCGGCCATGCCGAACAACAGCACGCGGTGCGCGCCATAGCGGTCGACGATGAAGCCGGCCATGGTCTGCGAAATGCCCGAGACCGTATACATGACGGAGACCATCAGGCCGAGCGCGGCATAGCCGACGCCGAATTCGTCCTTGATCAGCGGAAACAGCGGCGCCAGGATCAGCTGGAAAAAATGCGACACCATATGCGCAACGCCGACCAGGCCGATGACTTCGGCGTCCTGTCTGAGTTCAGTCGTGCTGGCGCTCATCGCTTGATTCCCGTCTAAGAGGTCCTGACAATACGAGGGGATATGTCCGCTCGTACTCCCCTATATTGGCCGTAACAAAATGACTTTTGTTACGGGTTCAAAAATTGAGCGTGTGATTCTCCGCCAAGGCCATGCCGGACGCAACCGGTAAGCCTGTTTTGACCCTACCGCTAACAAGGTGATTGTCGGCGCGCCTGCGCTCGCGCATAATGCCGCGGCCCGATCCAAGGAACTGCCATTCATGAACGTATATCCACATCTGTTTCGGCCGCTGCAAGCCGGCCCGGTCACGCTCAAGAACCGCATCGTCATGGGCTCGATGCACACGCGCCTCGAGACCGTTCCCGACGGCAGCGCGCGCGCCGCCGCCTTCTACGCCGAGCGCGCGAAGGGCGGCGCGGCGCTGATCATCACCGGCGGTTACTCGCCCGATACGGCCGGGCTGCTCGAAGCCGATTCCGGCGCGCTCGATCACCCCGACAAGCTCGCCGAGCATCGCGCCGTCACCGCCGCGGTGCACGCGGCAGGCGGCTTGATCTGCCTGCAGATCCTGCACGCCGGGCGCTATGCCAAGCACGACGCGCTGGTGGGCGCCTCCGATATCCCCTCGCCGATCAACCGCAGGAAGCCGCGCGCGCTCACCACCGCCGAAGCGGAGCAGACGGTCGAGAGCTTCGCCGCTTGCGCTGCCCTCGCGCGCGCCGCCGGTTACGACGGCGTCGAGATCATGGGTTCGGAAGGCTATCTGATCAGCCAGTTCATCGCGCTGCGCACCAACCAGCGCAGCGATAAATACGGCGGCTCATTGGAAAACCGCCTGCGGTTTCCGCTCGAAGTGGTGCGTGCGACGCGGTCGCGCGTCGGCGCCGATTTCCTGATCCTGTTTCGCATGTCGGCCCTGGACCTGGTGGAGGGCGGCCTCAATGCGCAGGAGACGCTGCAACAGGCGCGCGCCCTGGAAGCCGCGGGCGTGGACGTGCTCGACACCGGCATCGGCTGGCACGAGGCGCGCGTGCCCACCATCGGTTACATGGTGCCGCGCGCGGCCTGGCGCGATGCCACGGCGCGCATCAAGTCCGCGGTTTCGATTCCGGTCATGGCCACCAACCGCATCAATACCCCCGAACTGGCAGAGGAACTGCTGCAGCAGGGCGTCGCCGACCTGGTATCGCTCGCGCGCCCGTTCCTGGCCGACGCGGCATTCGCGCTCAAGGCGGAACAGGGTCGCGCCGACGAAATCAATACCTGCATCGCCTGCAACCAGGCCTGCCTGGATTTCCTGTTCCGCGACAAAGTAGCGAGCTGCCTGGTCAATCCGCGCGCCTGCCACGAGACGCTCTATCCGGCCGGCAAGGCGGCGCGGGCGAAGCGCGTTGCCGTGGTCGGGGCCGGCGCCGCGGGCCTGTCCTGCGCCGTCACCGCGTTCGAACGCGGTCACAGCGTCACCCTGTACGAGGCGCAGGCCGACATCGGCGGGCAGCTTAACCTCGCCAAGGAGGTTCCGGGGAAGGAATTCACCGAGACCTTGCGTTATTTCCGCGCCCGCCTCGCGAACAGCAGCGTCGAGTTGAAGACAGGGCACCGCGTCAGCGCAAACGAACTGGCGCAACGCGCCTATGACGCCGTGGTGCTCGCGAGCGGCGTGCGCCCTCGCCTGCCCGACATCCCCGGCATCGACCATCCGAAGGTGCTGCGCTACGACGAGGTGCTGTCGGGCGCCAAGGTGCCGGGCCGGCGCGTCGCCATCATCGGCGCCGGCGGCATCGGCTTTGACGTGGCCGAATTTCTGAGCCAGCCGCGCGGCGGCGCCAAGCCAGCGGAATTTCTCGCCGCCTGGGGCGTGGATCCGCAAGGCATGGGCGACGGCGGCCTGATTCCTCCCAGCAAGGAACAGATGCCGCGCAGCATCGCCATGCTGCAAAGGAAATCCACGCCGCCGGGCAAGAGCCTGGGCGCGACCACCGGCTGGGCCATCCGCATGGAACTCGCCCGCCGCGGCGTTCCCGTGCTCGCCGGCGTGTCCTACCAGCGCATCGACGATCGGGGTCTGCACATCCTGCACGAAGGCCAGCCCAGGTTGCTCGAAGTCGACCATGTGGTACTCTGCGCCGGCCAGGAACCGGTGAATGAACTGCGCGCAGATCTCGCGGCGAAGGGCATAGCCGCGACGCTGATCGGCGGCGCCGAGCGCGCCGAGGAGATCGATGCTCTGCGCGCCATGGAGCAAGGCATGAAAGTCGCCTATACGCTGTAGCCGGGACGAGCCCGGGACAAGCAAGCAATCAATTCGAAGGAAGCGCCCGGATGGGTCTGCGCATCAGTCTTTTTGTCGCCGCCGCATTGCTGCTGGGCGCCCATTTCCTGCGCGCGGGCAATCTCGCGATGGTGGCGCTTTGCCTCGCCGCGCCACTGCTGTTCTTCCACCGCAAACGCTGGAGCCTGATCGCCCTGCAGCTCCTGGCCTACTGCGCGGCCGGAACATGGATCGCGATTGCGATCCAACTGGTGCAGCTGCGCCAGCAACTGGGGCAGCCCTGGACCGTCGCCGCCCTTATCCTGGGATCGGTCGCGCTGTTCACGCTGCTGGCCGGGCTGCTGCTGAATTCACGCGCCATGACGCAGCGTTACCCCCTCGATCAGGATTCGCCCGGCTGAGCGGCGGGCAAGGCCTCAGCGCTAGCCGCGCGCGCGCATCCCGTGTGGATCAGGCGGCGGGCGGGAGCGGATCCGGATCGTCCTGCCAGGTGCCGGACGGACGCGGCGTCAGCGAGATCCATTTGTCCAGCGCCGCGACGTGCTCGGTTTCCTCTTCGGCGAATTCCGTCGCCAGGCGCCGCACCTCGGGATCCGTCGATTCCCCGGCTACCGAGCGGTAGTACTGCATCGCCCTCAATTCGTTTTCGCGCGCGTATTTCAAGGCGTGGTAGGCCTCGATCAGGTAATCGAAGCCTTCCTCGCCGCCCACTTCCGGAGGCGAGCGCCAGCGAAATTCCCAGGATTTCAGCTGCGGCAAGCGGACCGAGCCGATCCTGACCTTGATCGAGTCGCAGTGCATCTGCGAAAACCGGGTCATGTCGCGGAATACCCCGGCCACCGTGTCGTTGCGATGCGCCTCCATCATGTCGGCCAGTTCGAGATACCTTTCGGCGGCTTCCTGCTCCAACGCCACCGCGTGGGCGAGAAATTCGGGCAATGTGTAACTCATGTGGTTCCTTTTCCGCGGTCGGCGATTTTTCTCCGCCATTATAGGAGATTCGCTCGCTGGCGGCACGAACGAAGTCCGGTACAATCCCCCCGTGTATCCTATCGTTCCGGCCAAATCGCGCATCGGCGCGTATGCCATCGCCTTCGCTGCCGCGGGGATTTTCGCTGCCACCGCAATCGTCGCAGCGACGCCCGCGCGCGGCGGTGACGCCTGCGTCCCGCTGGGACTATGGAGCGTGCCGGGCGGCGGGCGCATCTCGGCCCCTGAAATTCTCGGGCGCGCGGCCAGAGCGCAGGTAGTGCTGCTCGGCGAATCTCACGACAACGCCGACCATCACCGCTGGGAACTGCACAGCGTAGCGGCGCTCGCGGCCTTGCGCCCGAAACTCGTGCTGGGCTTCGAAATGTTTCCGCGCCGCGTCCAAGGCGCGCTCGACCGATGGGTCGCAGGCGAACTCAGCGAGGAAGAATTCCTCAATGCCGCCGACTGGTCCCGCGTCTGGGGATACGATGCCGCGTTCTATCTGCCGCTGTTTCACTTTGCGCGGCTGAACCACGTTCCGATGGTGGCGCTCAACGTCGAGCGCGATTTTGTGCGCGCAGTGGGCGCGAAGGGCCTGGAGGCCGTGCCGACGGATAAGCGCGAAGGCGTTTCTGCCGCGGCGCCGCCCGGCGAGGCCTATCTCGAGCGCCTGTTCGCAAGCTACCAGCAGCACCCGGACAAGCAAGAGTCCGCCCCGGCGCGCACCGACCCGGCGTTCCGCAACTTCGTCGAAGCGCAGCTCGTCTGGGATCGGGCGATGGCTCAGGCGCTTGCGGACGCCGCCGCACGCTATCCGGATGCGCTGGTCGTCGGCGTGATGGGCAGCCAGCACATCGCCAATGGCGACGGCGTGCCGCACCAGCTGCAGAGCCTGGGAATCAGGCACATTGCTTCGCTCCTGCCCTGGGATGCGGGGACCGACTGCGGCCAATTGTCCGCAGACCTGGCGACGGCGGTCTTCGGCATGCCTGCCGCCCAGGCTGGGCCGACGCCGCCGCGCCTGGGCATACTGGTGCAAACCGCGCCCGATGGCGTGAAGGTGTCCTCGGTAGGCCGCGGCAGCATCGCCGCAGCGGCGGATTTGCGCGCCGGCGATGTCCTCGTCGAAGTCGCGGGCACCCCGGTCAAGACATCCGAGGAAGTCAGGGCCGTGGTCGGCCGCACGGCGCCTGGAACCTGGCTTCCGCTCAAGGCAAAGCGCGCGGGTGAGATGGTCGAACTCACGGCCAAGTTCCCCGCAAAAGAATGACCCGGCTGGCAGTTTATTTCGCGGCCGTGATTTGCGCGCTTGCGCCCGCGTTCGCTGCGCTGGCCGCGAGCCCCGCAGCCCACCAGATCAGGGTGCGCATCGAACCGGACACCCGGCTGCTCGAAGGAAAGGACAGCATCCGCTTCGACGCGCCGCGCGCAGCGACGCTGCTGTTGTCGGCGCGCTTGCGCATCGACTCGCTATCCGTCGACGGCCAGCCCTACGCGGCCGCGGCCAGGCCCGAAGGAAACCTGCAGCGGATTGCGCTGCCCGCGGCGCGCCGCATCGATCTCGGCTGGAGCGGAGAACTCGCCGCGCTCGACCGCGGTCTCGACCATCGCGGCACGCTCACTTACGCCGAGCCGGCGAGCGGCCGGGAGGGGACGTTTCTTCCATCCGGCTCGGGCTGGTATCCCAGCGTGGAGGGATCGCTGGAACGCTACAGCCTGGAACTCGACCTGCCGCAGGACCAGCGCGGGCTCGTGCCGGGGCGGCTCGTCGAGGAGCGCCAGGCGGGCGGCCGCTATCGCGCGCGCTTCGAGTTCCGCCAACCCGCCGAAGGCATAACGCTCATGGCCGGGCCGTACCGCGTCGAGGAACGGCGCGTGCGCACGGCAGCCGGCAGCGAGGTGCGTCTGCGCGCCTATTTCCATGCCGAACTCGCCGGGCTGGCCTCCGGCTATCTCGATTCGGTCGCCGGCTATCTCGACCTGTACGAGCGCCGCATCGGCGCCTATCCATTCGCCGAATTCAGCGTGGTGTCCAGCCCCACACCCACCGGCTTCGGCATGCCCACCCTCACCTACCTGGGCATCGATGTCCTGCGCCTGCCCTTCATCCGGGCAACCTCGCTCGGCCATGAAGTGCTGCACAACTGGTGGGGCAACGGCGTCTACCCCGACTACGCGCGCGGCAACTGGTCCGAAGGCCTCACCAACTTCATGGCCGATTACGCCTATCGCGAGCGCGACAGCCGCGAGGCTGCGAGCGCCATGCGCCTCGCCTGGCTGCGCGACTATGCGGCCATGCCGCCCGGCGATGACGCGCCCCTCGCTCACTTTACCTCGCGCACCCACGGCGCCTCGCAGATCGTCGGCTACAACAAATCGGCGATGCTGTTCTTCATGCTGCGCGACCTGATCGGGGAGGCCGCATTCGATGCGGGCGTGCGCGATTTCTGGAGCGCGAATCGCTTTAACATCGCCTCCTGGGACGATCTGCGCGGCGCGTTCGAGCGCGCATCCGGCAAGAACCTCTCTGCATTCTTCGAGCAATGGCTGGAACGCACCGGGGCGCCGAACCTGCGCATCGCCGATGCAAAGGCCGAAGTTGTCGCCGGCGGCTGGCAGCTGAGCGTGACGCTCGAGCAAGGCGCGCCCGCCTATACGCTTTCGGTTCCGCTCGCGATCCGCACCATCGAAGGCGAAATCACGCGGCGCGTAGCGCTGTCGCGCGAGCGCGAAACCCTGATTCTGCAACTGTCAGCGGAGCCGCTCCAGATCACTCTCGACCCGGAGTTGCGCCTCATGCGCAGGCTGGCCGCGGCCGAAACGCCACCGATCCTGCGCGACGCGATGCTCGCAGAACATCCGAAACTGATAACGCCCACTGCGGACGCCGCCGTGCAGACGGCGGCGCGCGATCTCGCGGCCCGGCTGCTCGAGCGCGCCCAAGCCGAGGGCCCCGACGCAGCCATGCTGCTCGTCGCCGGACTGCACGCCGACATCGATGCCTGGCTGGCGCGCGAAGGCATGGCATCGCGCCCGGCCATGCTTGCCGCCACGCGCGGCAGCGCGCAGGTGTGGACGGCACGCGCCGGCGACGGGCGCATCGTGGTGCTGGTCTCGGTGCGGGATGCGCCATCGCTTGCAGCGCTATCCACGCCGCTTCCGCACTACGGGCAGCAGAGCTATCTCGTGTTCGAGGGCGCGCGCATGGTCGAGCGCGGCACCTGGCCCGCTCAGCCGCAGGTGTGGACGCTCAAGTCGCGGACCGGCCTGCGCTAACGCCGACTGCTGCCGGGAAACAATCTCCGCCCATGGTCTGGCGCCGTGCCCTCGTAAG
>Ga0182021_10010441_pt1 | contig 11008 bp, 9 predicted proteins | sample 612E3MmetaG_FD_120493 | JGI IMG/M metagenome (GOLD analysis project Ga0182021, IMG submission 120493) | Permafrost microbial communities from Stordalen Mire, Sweden - 612E3M metaG (Illumina Assembly) | ecosystem: Environmental > Terrestrial > Soil > Wetlands > Permafrost | place: Sweden...
GCGGGCAGGCCGATTTTTTGACGGATGGTTTGCTGCAGGGCAGCGACGTCCGTCTTGCGTGAAACGGCTTTTGCCCGGCTCCAGTGCTCCTCCACAATTGCGCCCGCCTGATTAGGATGATGGACATGTGAGAATATGATCTTACCTACAAAGGTCCGGATGATCACATCACCATAATCCATCCAGCGGCCAAGCTGCTCAGTCTGAACGCCGACAGACAGGACTGTGCTGAGCGGGGCTTCTTGGCGGCTGTCATACATTCCGACCACTTTTTCCAGCCAGATGACCCGTTGGTTGGTCACGATGTAATAATCATTTCCCCAGTCGATCCAGCGCCAGATGATGAGACCGATGATCATGAGAAAAACGAGCCCGGCAACCAGCAGGGCAATCTTTGAAACAAGAGGCGGAATTAGCCCATCCCCCAGGGAGACGACCAATACCAAGGCCACCGGGATGATCATGGAAATAACAGGCATGGTCAACGCCTGCCAGAGGAGCATTTCATGCTTGCGCGCCAGGAAATAAATCACTTCCTCTGGTTCCAGCCAGTCGAAATGTTTCTGTCTGGCCAGTTGCTGGCTGGAGAATGTTACCTCAAAATTTATCTTGAGTTGGGGTGCCTGTTTTAATAGTGCCAGGTATTTTTCGCGTGTCAGGGAAAGGGTGGTCGTCTCTTCCTGAGAGGTGACCGTTGCGGTACAGGTTTGGTTTTTCAGCAGGGTTTCTTCCCCAAAATAATCACCTGCCACCAGAGTGCCAGCCCCTTTCTGTTTATTATTTTGGGTGACGAAAACAATTCCGCTGTAGATCAGGTAGATCCGGTCTCCTGCGTCATCAGCCTTGAGGATAGTCACCCCGCGAGCGTAAGTCTGTTGCTGCAGTTCGCCAGCGATAGTGCTGACCTGGTCTTCGTCCAGTCCATGGAACAGGTGGATTTTCTTTAAAAATTCCATCCGCTGCGGAGAATCGATGAGCATGGATTTATTCTAGCATAGATTAACCACCTGGCACACTTATTCGGTCAGGGCTTTTATTCCATATGTTATTTTCTCCCTTATTCAATATCTCTCCAGTTGACAAAACGGATGGATAGGCGAAAATCGGGAGCCCGTGGTTTTTTGGGATCCGCCGATTTCCGAATATCGTGCTTTTTGCTCATACCTCGGGGAACGGGTCCCATATATATAAGTCCGGCCTTCCACTTCTGGTACAATCAGCCCATGAAAAAATGGCAATTCTGGGTTGGTGTGCTGATCAGCGCTGTTTTCCTGTGGCTGGCTGTGCGCAAATTAAACCTGGCGGAATTCTGGCAGGCAATCTCCCACGCGAACTACTGGTGGATCCTTCCGGGTGTCGCTGTGTATTTTGTGGCCGTGTGGGTGCGTGCCTGGCGCTGGCACTACCTGCTCAAGCCGATCAAGCCCATTAAAACACGGGTCATGTTCCCCATCACCTGCATCGGGTACATGGGAAACAACATTTATCCGGCTCGCGCCGGGGAGGTGCTGCGCGCCGTGGTGTTGAAACGCCGGGAAGGTGTGCCAATTTCCGCTTCCCTCGCCACCATCATCGTGGAACGTATCTTTGACGGGGTGGTGATGCTTGCCTTTGTCTTTGTCAACCTGACCCAGCTGGCAAAATTAGCCGAGGTATCCATCCCGATCTGGAAATGGAATGTAACCATCACGGACCTGGCCATTGGGGGCAGCGCGGCTTTCTTTGGGGCATTGCTCATATTCCTGATCGCAGCAATGTTCCCGAGAGTGACCTCCCGATTTGGCCAGTGGTTCATCGACCGCCTTTTACCCGCCCATATTCGCCTCCAGATCAGCGGCATCATGAACAAGTTCCTGGACGGGCTTGAATCCCTGCGCTCCCCGGCCAATGTGCTCATGGTGTTCGTTACATCGGTCATCATCTGGCTGCTGGAGACGGTCAAATACTGGTTCGTGATGCATGCATTTAGCTTCAATGCCAGCTTCTTTACGTTAATGCTGATGAACGGTGTAGTTAACTTGGCTACCACCCTCCCAGGCGCGCCGGGTTATATTGGCACCTTTGACTTGCCCGGCATCGCAATCCTGACCGCTGCCGGGGTGAACCAGGCCGTGGCCACCGGCTACACCTTTGTCCTGCATGTGGCCCTCTGGCTGCCGATCACCGTGCTGGGTGCCTTCTATATGACCCGTGAAGGCATCAAGTGGAACGATTCGCTGCGAGCGGAAGCTAGCACTCCATCCTAAAGGCTGACCATCGCATCAACCGGCTTAACTCGATGGTCAGCGCCTGCGGAGGTATATTTCATGGATATTGCCATCATCGGTGCAGGTTTCAGTGGCATGGCCGCCGCGTATGACCTGAGACGCGCCGGTCATCATGTGACTATTTTCGAGTCTGACGACCATGTCGGTGGGCTCGCAGCAGGTTTTAAGGACCCGGGCTGGGATTGGTCGGTGGAGAAGTTCTACCACCACTGGTTCGCCAGCGATAAACATATGCTCGGTCTCATCAAGGAACTGGGCTTGCAGGATATGGTGCTCTTCCCCCGACCGTTGACCGTTATGTTCTATAATGGCAGGTTTTACCCCTTTGACTCCATTATCAAGGCTTTGCTCTTTCCCGGGCTGGGATTTGGATTGAATAAGATCCGCTTCGGCCTGGTAGGCGTCTTCCTGCGCCTGACCAATAATTGGAAACCCCTGGAAAAAGTCACCGTGGAGGCCTGGATGCGCAAATGGGCCGGGGATAAGGTCTACACGATGATGTGGGAACCGCTGGTGGTCGGCAAGTTTGGCGAGCGCTGGTATCGGCAGGTTAATATGGCCTGGATGTGGGCTCGGCTTAAGGCACGCACCACTCGCCTTGGGACCTTTAAGGGCGGTTTCCAGAACTTTGCCGAACTATTTTCGGCCAGGTTGCGAGAAATGGGTGTCGAGATCCGTCTCCAGACGCCAGTTAACCTCATCGAACGTCCGACTGGATCCGCCCGGGTTACCCTGCAGGGTGCGTCGATTGAACAATTTGACCGGATCCTGGTCACGCTCTCGCCTGAGGCGATGGCCCGCCTGGTCCCGTCCCTGCCGAAGGACTACCTCCACGGGCTGAGGAACATGAAATCCATGGGCGCAGTCGTGATCACCCTGGCGCTTAAACACCAGCTGTCGGAGCAGGGCTATTATTGGTATAACCTGCCAAAATCCGCCGGGTATCCCTTCCTAGCGCTGGTGGAGCACACCAATTTCGTCCCGGCAGACAAGTTCGGCGGTGACCATATCGTTTATATGGGTGATTACCTGGAACCAGATCATGAATATTTCCACCTAAGCGAAGAGGAGTTGCTTGATCGCTTCCTCCCCGCGCTGAAGATGTTCAATCCAAAGTTCGAACGAAGTTGGGTCCGCAAATCCTGGGTATATCGTACGGCTTATGCCCAGCCGGTTCCGCTGGTAGATCATTCACAAAATATTCCCGCCATCAAGACCCCCGTAGACGGAGTGTATTTCGCTTCGATGAGCCAGGTCTATCCCTGGGACCGGGGTACGAACTTTGCAGTTGAGATCGGCAGGAGAGCGGCGGGAATGATCCTGGAAGAAGCGAGAGTATAAAACGGCAATGCCTACCCTGCTTCTCATCCGTCATGGCGAGAACGATTACCTCGCCCGCAACAAATTACCCGGACATTACCCCGATATCCATCTGAATGAATGCGGCCGCAAACAGGCTGCGGAACTCGACCGGACCCTGAACCGGCTGCCAATCAAAGCGGTCTATACCAGCCCCTTAGAGCGTGCCGTGGAGACCGCCACGCCGCTGGCGCGTTCCCTCAAGTTGGAGGTTCAACTCTGTCCCGGATTGGTCGATATCAACGTGGGAGTTTGGACAGGACGTTCCTGGAAGGTGCTTAACCGAACAAAAAACGGGAAAATCATCCAGGAAACGCCCTCTCAATTCCAGTTTCCTGAGGGCGAGTCGTTCATCCAGGTGCAGGAACGAGTGGTCGCCGTACTGGATTCCATCACTCGCGAGCAAGAGGATGAACTGGTGGCCGTTGTATTTCATGCCGACCCGATCAAACTGGCGGTGGCCTATTATCTTGGCCTGCCACTGGATCACTTCCAACGCCTGGCCGTCTTCACCGGTTCAGTGACAGTTCTGCAAATCAACGATATTTCCGGCAGATTGCTGGCTCTCAATCTTCTTCCCCCCTTTTCCTTTCCAGATCTGAAATAAAAATCAGAGCGGGTGAAGAGGCCGCTCTTATTTTTATTTCCAGCTTCCATCGGAATATGTCAGCAATTAATAAATACCTATGCGAAAAGGTCTTGCGCTATTTTCTCCCCTTTACCAAAGGGCGGATAAGCCCGCATGAAGGTTTCGGAACCGGAGAACATCCGCATTAATAGACTTACGACTCCACCGCCCATGCGACCTCCACCCTGGCTGACATGGCATGCCCCTGCATTTTCCTTTTTCTGCAGGACGGAGCGGATATCAATACGGGCATGAGTGGGGAAACTCGCTTCGGCTATGGGTACCAGGTCAATATCGCCATTGCTACCGAATTTATGTGGGTCGCGCCCGACCAGGGGCAGGACCCTTACGGCAAACTTCAGCAGTCCATTGGGCATTTTGTGGAAGTACAGACCCTGGGGCTGCCAGGGGGGACCGCTTTGCGGGGCAAAACCCGGGTCCGCGGCATATTCGAAAGCGAGCACGGTGGCACGCTGGATGGCTATGTGGTCGGGGTGGCGGTAGCCCCCGATCGGGTCAAAGGTCAGTACCACCTGCGGTTTTAAATCACGGATATAGCACACCACGTTGGCAGCCACATCTTCCAGGGGTTGGAAAGCCAGTGCCCTGGCGTGGGAGTTATCGGGTGAGCCTGGCATGCCTGAATCGCGGTAATCCAAGAAGTGGATGCCGGCCAGGCCCAGGATGCCGGCCGCGCAGCGCAGTTCGGATTCACGCACGGCAGCGATCGAATCAAAACCCACGAGAAGGTCCGGGGCTACATCTCCGACCTCGCCACGCGTGGCACATACCAGGTGCACGTCCACGCCGCGGGAGGCATACAGAGCCAGCGTGCCGCCCATGCCAAAGGATTCATCATCAGGGTGAGCCAGTACGGCTAAAAGTGTTCGTTTTTCCATGGGAACAATTGTACTCTGATTTAGGAGGCTGCTGATCTGATGAGATTAATAATAAATATGAATCTGGCAAGAGGTGAAGTTTATTATTGCGGTAGACTTACGGAACTCCAGTGCTGGATTTGTTGTAAAATTACATCGGATGCCGAATGAAATTACCCGGTAACCCTTAATCTCTCCGCCCTGGTTTACAAAAGCAGGGACTCCTTTAGAACCCAATCGGATGTGATCCCGCTGGGGAGAATCAAAAGAATAGCTCGGACGGATAAGGAGAAAAAGAATGCCTGTCACGATTAATATTAAGAGCAAGATCATCGTGAATGGGAAGGAATATAGCAGCCCGGACGAGTTGCCCCTGGAACTGCGCAAAGCCTACGACCAGGCCCTGGCCAACCGGGATAATTCTCAGCAGATGCAGATTACGGGCAGTTCAAAAATCACCTTCAACGGACACACTTATCCCAATCGCGAGGCAATGCCCGATGAGGAGCGTCTGATCTACGACAGCGCGATGGAGGCGATCGACAGGAACCACGATGGCATCCCGGACTCTCTGCAGATGGGGAAAAATGCCGTTCTTCCATCTGCCGGGACATCGACTCCCATCTCGCCCCTGCCTGCCCAGCAAAACCCGATCAGTCCGGACCGTCCGGGCCAGGGTAGAACCTTCATCACCGTGGTGGCGATACTGGTCTTATTGCTGGCTGTTGCTCTGTTCTATTTCGGGTTCATCCGCTAAATTTGTGGGTTGACACTGGAAATCTCATGACCGACACCCAAGTCCGCCAGAACATCCCAAATGACTGGAGCCAGAAGGTGACCTGCCCGTTGTGCGCGGTTTTTAAGATGCGGGTGGTACATCCTCCCTATGAACCGGACCAATTGCGTTGTGATTCCTGTGGAATCGCGTTTGAGCTTGAAATGGGGGGGGACCTTATCCACGTGATGGAATGGCCGGATGGGTCGAAAGCCCTTGAACAGGATGTCGCCGGCCGCTGGATCAGCGTGGAGGAACTACGGACCCTGGTTCGCATGCTTGCCGTCAGGCGGCAGGTAGGGATAGATCCATCGAAACCGACCCAAGGCGTGAATGAGAATATCCTGGCCGAGGTCAGCCGGACGGTGGAAAGCCTGCATGGATTGGGAAATACCCCCGCCCAGATCCTTGCCATCCTGGAAGAGAATGAACCTGATCCCCAGCGGATTGAGGCGACGAGGGAGGCGGTCAACCGACTCGAACGCACCTTGCGGGAGCTCCAGGTACGGAGATTGCGTTCTTCCTTGATCCTGGCCGGGACGATCCTGATCCTTGTGATTGGGGTGGGGATCGTGCTATCCGGTAAATTCCAGGGCGCTTCGAACGCGACTGGAAGTTCGCCAAAGACCCTTGTCACCCTCGATCCAGTGAAAGTGTTGCTTCTGGATGCCCCGCTGATCGAACCCAGCTCCATCCCCGAGGGAACTGCTTCAGGAAAGGTCAGCGGCTGCCCAAACAGCCCCGCCGAGGCCGCTGCCATGTTCGGCGGTCAGGTAGATAAATGGTCTTCCCCGTCTTCATCCGGTTGGGTCATGCTCACCACCAGCCAGGCAACCACCATATTTGTTCCCAAAAATATGTCTGCGGGCTACCTGCAATTCAGGAACCAATTGAGCCTGACCCAGGTAGACGGACCGGCCACCTTGACGGATATCTTTTATGTGGTGATCAGCTGCAGATTAAAGTGAACAAATAGAACTGGAGGAGGTTTCCACCAGTTCTATCTCACCAGCAGGCTGATGTTCACAGGCAGTCGAAAATCCAAAAGCACATAATATCCCACTCGATTAAACTGTGTGAATCCTTTTTTTCCTATCCGTCTTTCATACCAGGGGCTTGGTCACCTTTTTCCGTATATCTCTTTTCAGGAAAGCCTCCACCACGGAAGGGTCGAATTGTTGACCAGACTGTTCTTTTATTAAAGATATCGCCAGTTCTTCAGACCAGGCTTTGCGGTGGGGCCGGTCGGAAATGAGCGCATCCCAAACATCCACCACGGCAAAGATGCGTGCAGCCAGAGGAATTTCCTCCCCTTTCAATCCCTGGGGGTATCCATTGCCATCCCATCTCTCATGATGGTAGTAGGGTATTTCGATTGCCTGGTGAAGAAAAACGATCGGGATCAACAGGTCATAAGCAAATTGAGGATGTAATTTAATGAATGCCAGTTCTTCTTTGGTGAGCTTGGTTTCTTTCTTGAGGATCGATTCCGGGATGCCCATTTTGCCAATGTCGTGGAGCAGAGCGCCACGCCGGATATGGGTTTGACCCTCAGTACTGACTCCTAAAACTTTGGCAAGCCTCACCGTGACCTCGGTGACCAGACGGGTATGACCGATGGGTTCCCCTTCACGCATCTCAATGGCGCGCGAAAATGCATCCACAGTGGCATCATAAGCCACAGTAAGCTCCACGAGTGAACGTTGAAGATTTTGTGGGATGGAAGAATTATCTTCAGGCATTTGACACCTCGAAAAGTTAATAGACAGGCAGTTCCCGATCCACTTCCCTGGCCCAGGCGTTTATGCCCCCCTTCAAGTTTTTCACTTTACGAAACCCGGCACTGCGCAGCAATTCCAGCGCCTGCAGCGAGCGATTCCCGGATTTACAGAACAGCACGATCTCCTGAGATGAATCCAGTTCGGCCAGACGCGACGCCAGAGAACCAAGTGGGATGTTCTCGGCACCATCGATTCGCGAGATCGCCAGTTCGTGCGGCTCGCGGACGTCCACCAGGCGGATATTCTCCCCATCGCTCAGTCTTGCTGCCAGGTCCGTGGGGCTGATATCGCTCTCAGCCTCGGCGGTAGCTTCGTCATGCCCGATCCCCGGCACTCCGCAGAACTCGTTATAGTCGATCAGGTGGGTGATCTCCGGGTGTGGGCCGCAGACCTTGCAGTTGGGGTTCTTCTTCAGCTTGACATACTCGAACGTCATCTCGAGTGCATTATAGAGAAGCAGCCGCCCGGCCAGCGAAGTACCTATCCCCAGCAGGAGTTTGATGGTTTCGGTGGCCTGGATGGTACCGATGGTGCCGGGCAGGACACCCAGCACACCAGCATCGGCGCAGGAAGGCACCAGACCCGGCGGGGGCGGCTCTGGGAACAGGCAGCGGTAACAGGGACCAACACGGGCGTCGAAGACACTTACCTGCCCATCGAAGCGGAAGACCGCACCATAGATGTTCGGCTTACCGGTCAATACGCACAAATCGTTAGTCAGGTAGCGGGTGGGAAAGTTATCCGTACCGTCGATGATCACGCTATATGGTTCTGCTATGCGCATGGCATTGGCAGAAGTGAATGGTTCATTGAAAATATCCACCTGGATGGTCGGGTTCAAATCAAGCAGGCGCTCGCGGGCGGATTCAACCTTGAGTTTCCCCACCCTGTTTGTACCATGGACGATCTGGCGCTGCAGGTTTGTTGCGTCCACTCTGTCGTAATCCACCAGGCCAATGTGCCCCACCCCGGCTGCAGCGAGATAAAGGGCTACCGGGGATCCCAGCCCGCCTGTGCCGATCAACAGCACCGAAGCCCGTTTAAGCTTGCGCTGCCCGTCCAGCCCCACTTCGGGAATGAGCAGATGGCGGGAATAACGCAGGATCTCTTCGCGGGTCAAGTCTGGGGAAAGGGTTATTCGTGGTGTTGTCATTCTCAGCCTCCGGCGACGGAAGGCAGGATCAGGATGGTATCGGTTTCAGCCAGGTGTGTATTTAACCCTTGCGGCAGGTCTTTAACATTGACTGAGCCCAGGAACAGATTGACGAACGGTCGCAGGTCACCTCGGCTATTGGTGAGGTGCGGACGCAGTGCCGGATACTGTTCCAGCAAACTCTGCACAGCAGCCCCCACTGTGCCGCCGGCCACCGACAGCTCGGTCAGACCGTTGACATAGGACCGCATCGGGGTGGGGACCTTCAGGATGGGCATGGCTTTATTTTAACATCGAATGCCGCAGCCTGCGTGCCAGTCTGCCTGAATGCTGAGACCGAAAACCTGGGGATCTTCTGCCTGATTCCCTTCCCGTTAAAAATAACGGGATCTGGTTCGCCTCCAACCAGGGTGAAGAGTATAAAAAAAAGCGGCCTCGCGGCCGCCTTTTTGTTGGAATATCATTCTTCCTTCTTGGCTTCCAGTTCCTTCTGGTGGGCAGCGATGATCTCCTGGGCCATGTGGTTCGGGACGATCTCGTAGCGATCAAATTCCATGGTAAAGACCCCGCGTCCACCGGTCATCGAGCGGATGATCGTTGTGTAGCGCAGCATCTCTGCCAGGGGAGCCTGAGCCATCACTACCGTGCGGCCGCGTTCGGATTCGGTTCCCTGGACACGCCCGCGACGGGTGTTCAGGTCACCCATCACATCACCCATGTTGGCGTCCGGTACGGTAATGCGCACATTCATGATCGGTTCGAACAGCACCGGGCTGGCGTCATGCACAGCCAGCTTGAAGGCTTCGCGTCCGGCTATCTCAAAAGCCACCGGCTTGGAATCCACCGGATGTTCCTTGCCATCGTAAACGATGACACGTACATTGCTCAGTGGGAAACCCGCTACCACGCCCGTCTGCAAGGTGGCATGGATCCCTTTTTCAATCGCGGGAAGGTAGGATTTCGAAAGGTTCATCCCGACCAGTTCATCGGTGAACTCAAAATCTGATTCAGGGCATGGTTCGATCCTCAGCCAGACTTCGCCGAATTGACCCGAACCGCCGGACTGTTTCTTGTGTCGGTACATGGCGTCGGCTTTTTTGGTAATGCCTTCCCGGTAGGGCACCTTCGGCTCGGCAGTCAGCAGCCCCACCTGTAGCTTGCCCTCGGCGCGGCGGATGGCCACGTCGATATGCTGATCGCCCATGCCTTGCAGGATGGTCTGACCTGTGGCGGGTTCCTGGTACCAGGAAAGGGTCATGTCCTCCTCGCACAGACGGGTGAGCGTCGGCGAGATCTTGGCCGCGTCGGCCTGGGTCTTAGGTTTGATGGCCACGCGGAATAGAGCATTGGGATACTTGGGCACCGGCAGGGTCAGCGGGTGGGCTTTATCACACAAGGTATCACCAGTGGATGTGGCATTCAGCTTGGCGACAATTGCAATATCGCCGCTGTGGATCGTTTTGCACGGAAAGGTTTCTTTGCCGCGCAGGACTGCCATGCCTGCCATGCGCTCTTCTACGCTCTTGGCCTGGTTCCAGATGCGGGTATCCCCCACCAGAGTGCCGGAATAGACCCGGAAATAGGTCAATTTCCCGACGAACGGGTCGGCGGTGGTCTTCCAGACATAAACAGCCAGCGGGCCGCTATCCTCGGCGCTGATCCTCTCTTCACCAGACTTGCCCTGTGCCAGGACGACTGTCTCCTTGGGGGAGGGCATGAGCTGGATGACAGCGTCCAACAGAGGTAGGACACCTTTCTCATGACCTCCTGCTGCTACGAAGACCGGTACAAACAACCCGGTGCGGATGATGGCTTTCAAGCCGCGCATCAGTTCGTCATCGGTAAGTGTGGTCGTTTCCAGATATTTTTCCAACAGGCTGTCTTCGCCTTCAGCAGCGGCTTCGACAAGAGCCGTGCGGGCTTCACCAGCTGATGTTTTAAGGTCAGCGGGGATCTCCTCTGCAGTCTTACCTTCGTTGGCATAGGCTTTCATGGTCAGCAGGTCGATCACGCCCTTGAAGGCAGACTTTTCACCCCACGGCAGCTGGACCGGGATCAGGCGGATGGGGCTGAATTCCTGAACCGAGCTCAGTGCTTTTTTGAAGTCGGCATTATCGCGGTCCATCTTGTTGACCACGACGAAGCGCGGCAATTTGAATGTGTCGCA
>Ga0182021_10010443_pt1 | contig 11007 bp, 13 predicted proteins | sample 612E3MmetaG_FD_120493 | JGI IMG/M metagenome (GOLD analysis project Ga0182021, IMG submission 120493) | Permafrost microbial communities from Stordalen Mire, Sweden - 612E3M metaG (Illumina Assembly) | ecosystem: Environmental > Terrestrial > Soil > Wetlands > Permafrost | place: Sweden...
CGTATCTTCAATTCCTCCCTTTACGGGGATGGTAATGATTTCAGCGAAAATTGGGTTTTTCGGTTCTTTGGTGCGGAATAATTTAACTGAAAGCTGCCAGGTTCCTCCGGTGAGGTGTTCAGCTGCTGCCGCCTGGTGCCGTATAACGGCTTTCAACCGGAGAAGGCCATTGGTATAATTGTCCGTAAGATGGCCGGTTGCCATAAAATCCCGGATTCTTTCTTGCGGTGTTGAATAGAGGTACACATCCCGATTGATTCCGCTGAGGCGCCACATATCCTGGCATTCGAGGTAAGTGCCGTCGCTCCAGCGGAAGACTTCCAGTCCCAGGGTATTCTTACCATTTCTGAGGTAACTCGTGATATTGAATTCAGAAGGCGTTTTACCGTCTTTGCTCATTCCGATCTTCTGGCCATTGAGATAAATATACATAAAGGACTTCACGGCACCGAAATGAAGAAATACCTGCCTGCCGTTCCAGTCTTCAGGGATGGTGAATGAAGTACGGTATGATCCAACCGGGTTGTAATCATGCGGAACATGGGGTGGATCGGGTTTCATCAGGTGTGAGAATTCATAGGCCTGGTTCACATAAACCGGGTATCCATAACCCTGCACTTCAATGGTCGACGGGACCTGTATATCCTTCCATCCCGAAACAGAAAAATCATCCTTGTAAAAATTCATGGGCCTGGAATCCGGATTTGCCGACCAGTTAAATTTCCAGGTGCCATTCAGGAGTTTATACCAGGGCGAAGCATTCCAGTCATTCATCAGGGCAGACCGCTCATCTGCAAATGGAATAAAGGTGGCATGTGGCATTTCATTGTTGATGCCTGTCAGGGAAGGATTTTCCCAATCAGGAGGAGCGTTCGTTTGTGCATTAAGCAGGAGGGGGAAAATAAGTAGCGAAGTAGCGAAAAGCGAAAAGCGAAAAGGTTGATTTTTTTTCATATCCTATATGCTCTTGTTTATTAGCTGGTGACTGTTTACTTTCTAGACTTCATAAACTTTACGAACTTTACGAACTTTACGAACTTTATGAACTTTATGAACTTTATGAATTTTATGAATTTTAAAAACTTTATAAACTTTCCACCTCCCGCATTATCCTTTTCGCATGCATGATTCTTTCCCAATCCACTAGCAGGGAATCGTATTCCGATAGTTCCGGTTTTCCCATTTTCACTCCTTCACGGATGAACTGCATATTTGATTTTACATTCTTTGTAAGATAAAGATGAAATTCCTTTGCGCCGGTTTCCCGGATCACTTGTTCAAGATTATGTTCTTTAATACCGTGACCTGGCATGAGAATTATTTTTTCTTTGGATTCATTAATCAGTCTGCGGATGAGGGGAGCACCCAGCAAAGCGCTGTCGCTTTGACCCGAAGTAAGGATGCGGTCGATGCCCAGGTTGGTGAGATCGTCAAGCGCTTCAAAAGGGTCGCGCGTCATGTCAAATGCCCGGTGGCAGGTGATTCTCATGGGACGTGCAAGTTCCATGAGTCTCGACATGCGATCCCTGTCGATGGTCCCATCCGGTTTTAATATTCCGAAAACAACCCCATCGGCGCCAAGATCTTTTGCCAGCCTCACATCGTTTTCCATGATCTCAAATTCCTCCGGACTGTAACAGAAATCTGCACCCCGCGGGCGGATCATCACAAAAAGGCCGATGGAAAGATGTTGCCGGGCAAATTTTATTGTTCCCGCACTTGGAGTGCAGCCTCCTTCGGGCATATTTTCACAAAGTTCCACCCGGTCGGCACCTCCTTTCTGGGCTTCGATTGCTGACAGTGCTGAGTTGACACAAGCCTCCAGTAACATTTTTGATTTCAGATTTTAGATTTACGATTGAATTTCCCGATTTGCGATTTCCGATTCCAGTATCCAGCATCCAGTATCCAGTATCCAGTATCCAGCATCCAGCATCCAGCATCCAGCATCCAGCATCCAGCATCCAGTATCCAGTATCCAGCATCCAGTATCCAGCATCCAGCATCCAGCATCCAGAATCCTGCAACGAATTTCCGAAAAAATTCCGTATATTTGACATTTACAGTACAGTAAGGTTTTATGACATTAACTGATATCATTGGATTTTCAGGAGTATTTCTACTCCTGCTTGCTTTCTTCCTCAACCTCACTGGACTGCTTCGGTTGAAAAGTCCCTGGTATCTCTTACTAAACCTGGCAGGTTCCGGTCTCGCCTGTCTTGCATCGGTTTTTCTGCATTACCTTCCCTTTATTATCCTGGAAGGGCTATGGGCAGCGGTTTCATTGGTTGCATTGTTCAGGTCGGGTAAATCAGGAGTCTGAAAAATTAAAAATCACCGATGAATTACCGGGAGACCAATGAAAATTTACATCCTCCCGTACATGTTATTCATAATTAGTCTAAATTTGCAGTTCAGAACCAACCCCGATTATTATGCCCGAAGAAATTGAAGTCCCGACGGAACATCTCCATGAACAGCTTGAAGAGGCAGTCCATCACAGCCAGGAGAGCTGGATCATGATGGTGGCCCTAACCGCTGCTTTGCTATCGGTTCTTGCCGCCATTTCTGCACTTTTTGCTGGTCATTATGCCAATGAAGCCATGCTGGAACAGATCCAGGCCTCCGATCAATGGTCGTTTTACCAGGCAAAGGGCATTAAATCGGCCGTCCTCGACAGCAAGATGGAAGTGCTGAAACAGATGGGTTTGGAAGCCGATGAAAAGGATGTCAGTAATTCAGAACGGTACCGGGAGGAACAGAAGGAAATCAAAAAGGAAGCTACCGAAAAGCAGGAGGGGTCGGGCAAGCACCTGATACAGCACAATGCCCTCGCCAAAGGCGTCACGCTGTTCCAGATCGCGATCGCTATTTGTGCCATTTCCGCACTGACCCGCCGGAAATGGTTATGGTACGGCAGCATATTACTCGGCATTGCCGGGATTATCGTCGTCAGCGTCCTGATATAAAGACCAGATCTCACCAAAGCCAGGGATACTATATTTTCTGTTTTTTCGTCCCGGGAATATCTCCTCCTGAAAATCAATAAACAATTGAGTAGTAAAATATTTTCAAAATTTAAACATATATTTATTTATCATATGATATCTTTTGGGTATTTCGATGTTATCTTTGCCTCCGGGAAGAAAACAGCAGGTAACCGGATTTGGATTGCGCCGGATATCATCAGAAGAGATTATTGGAATTTTTAAGGATATCCTAATGAAAACTATTCATCCCTGGAAGATTTTTTCATAATAATAAGAATGGAAACACTGGAAGATTTTGCTCAATTCATTTATAAAACCAAACGAAGTTCACTGGCAGTAATTCCTGAACGCAGTCATGCAGAAGAAATCATCGATAAACTGATGACCCTGCTTTTTGGTCAGGGTTGTTCAAAAAATGAATTCATGATCACCAACTGCCTGGTCACCGTGAAGAAGGAGTTGTGTTCCCTCATCAAAGTATGTTGCAACACCGACGATGCCACTGCAGAATCCATGGCAGATGTTTTTTTCGATACGCTGATCCCGGTTTACAATCTTTTACTGCAGGATGCCACTTTTATTGAAGCTTCCGATCCCGCTGCAAATTCCATCGATGAAGTCATTATCACATACCCGGGATTTTATGCAATTGCAGTGCATCGCTTTGCACATGAGCTTTATAAGCTAAACATTCCCTACCTGCCCCGTTTGATGTCGGAATATGCACACAGCCGCACCGGCATCGACATCCATCCGGGTGCAACCATCGGCAGTCCCTTTGCCATTGACCATGGTACCGGAGTCGTGATCGGTGAAACCTGTATTATCGGGAAAGAGGTAAAGGTATACCAGGGCGTAACATTGGGCGCCCTTGCCGTGGAAAAGACGCATGCCAGTAAAAAGCGTCATCCCACTATCGGCGATGATGTTGTTCTTTATGCGGGATGCACCATCCTGGGAGGTCATACGGAAATCGGACATCATTCCATCATCGGGGGAAATGTCTGGCTGACGACAAGTGTCGCGCCCTATACCGTTGTAATGAATACTGCACGGAACAGGATACAGAATTCTCCATTGATCAATGACACGATTGATTGGATCATTTAGTTTTTTTAGTATTAACTGTAAATTGTGAGAAATATGAAAGCCAATAATATTCTTGAAACCATAGGAAATACGCCACATGTAAAGCTGAACAAACTATTTCCGCCTACGGTGGAAGTTTGGATCAAACTTGAGCGGGCAAATCCCGGTGCCAGCATAAAGGACCGCATTGCTTTATCTATGATTGAAGATGCCGAGAAATCAGGTAAACTGAAACCCGGCAGTATCATAATAGAACCCACATCTGGAAATACCGGCATCGGGTTGGCTATCGTGGCTGCCGTGAAAGGTTATCCCTTGATCCTTGTGATGCCGGAGAGCATGTCGTTGGAACGGCGCAGGCTGATGGCTTTGTATGGCGCCAGTCTTGAACTGACTCCCCGAGAAAAAGGGATGAAAGGAGCAATAGAGAAATCTTTGGAGCTTTCTGCAGCAACACCGGGTTCCTGGATTCCATCTCAATTTGATAACCCGTCAAACATCAGCATCCATAAAAAAACTACAGCGGCAGAGATCCTGCATGATTTTCCGGAAGGTTTCGATTACCTCATCACGGGGGTGGGCACGGGTGGCCATATCACCGGTGTCGGCGAGGTGCTCAAAGAGGCGTTTCCAAATTTGAAAGTCTTTGCAGTGGAGCCTGAACTTTCACCGGTGATCAGCGGAGGTTCCCCCGGGCCGCATCCTATCCAGGGCATCGGGGCCGGTTTTATTCCAAAGAATCTTCATACTGCTGTCCTCGATGGTGTCATCCAGGTCAGCAAGGAGGCTGCATTCGATTATGCGAAAAGATTGGCGAAGGAAGAGGCGATTTTTGCAGGGGTCTCAACAGGAGCTTCGATGGCTGCCATAGCAAAAAAACTACCTGAGCTTCCACGCAATAGCCGAATCCTGACCTTTGCCTATGATACAGGGGAACGATACCTGTCGGTCGAAGGATTGTTTTAACCGGCTTATGAATTTTTCTTCCCCGAAGAGCCTTCGGGAATGGGTTTGTTTACGGTGTGGTTTTTTCGTATTTTCGCACTATTAAATATTCCTTCAGGCTTCATGCTGATGCAGGAAAAATTTGAGTTGACGAAATGACCGAACAAATTCTTATTCTTGTTTTTCTTATTCTTCTGAATGGGCTTTTCGCGATGTCGGAGATTGCCATTGTCTCTTCACGGAAATCAAGGCTGGAAGATCTGATGCGAAAGGGGAACAAGAAAGCAAAACTGGTGCTTCACCTGTCGGAATCACCCAATCGCTTTCTTTCTACCATCCAGGTGGGAATCACGCTGATCGCGATCCTTATCGGGGTATTCGGTGGCACAGGCTTAGCGCATGAGCTCGACAGAAGGCTCCTCATCATGGGCATGGCAGAGCCACTCAGCTATAACCTTTCGCTGATCATCGTTATTTTCCTGATCACCTTCTTCTCCATCATAGTTGGCGAACTGGTCCCCAAGCGGATCGGGATGACAAACCCCGAATCCATTGCCATGGCCATCGCAAAACCCATGTTCATTCTTTCAAAAATAATGTTCCCTTTCGTGTGGTTGCTGAGCAGTTCAACGGATGTTATCGTCAACCTTTTCGGAATCCGGAAAAAAACCGATTCTCAGGTAACAGAAGAAGAAATACGGGCCTTGCTGGAAGAAGGTACGGAAGTCGGTGAGATCCAGGAGATCGAACAGGATATAGTGGAACGCGTATTTCACCTGGGCGATCAACGCATCGGCGCACTGATGACCCACCGCAACGATATCGCCTGGCTGAATACTGAAGACCCCAACGCTGAGAACGTAAAGATCATCACGGACAATACGCATTCTATTTATCCGCTTTGCGTCAAAGAACTCGACCATGTTCTCGGGATCATTTATGCCAAGGACCTCCTGATCGCGATGCTCAAAGAGCCTAACCTCGACCTGAAGAAATATGTTAAAAAGGTAAACATCGTTCCGAGTGGCAAAAAAGCCTACCAGGTCCTTGAGAAGTTCAAGGAAACCCGTATCCATTGCGGATTGGTGGTGGATGAATTCGGCTCCATCGAAGGAATCATCACCATCAACGACATCCTTGACGGACTCGTGGGCGATATTACCGACATGGATGAACCCGAAGTCATCAAGCGCTCGGATAACAGCTGGCTGATCGACGGGAAACTGGCTTTCTTCGAGTTTATTCATGAATTCGAGATTGAAGATTACGATTTCACCGGGGTTCAGTTTACTTCCATAGCAGGATTTGTGATCCATCAGTTGAAAGAAATCCCGAAAACAGGAGATTCATTGGATTGGGGAGGATATCATTTCGAGATTGTTGATATGGACAGTAACCGCATCGACAAGATCCTTCTTACGAAAGCGTGATCCTGAAACCCCATTCATTCGATCAGGAAGTCCATGCGAATACAGCCAAACTTGCCGTTATCTCCGGGTCCTTTATCTCTGCATTGGCGGGATCAATCCTCCTGCAGTTTGTTTCCGGCAGAAAAAAAGAAAAGCCTTTGATGATCATTAGATTCCTGAGAATTTGGTGGTGATCGTGATGTATCCCGGATAAGTCAGGGGAGTCTGCCCGATCATGATGGTAGGTTGGATCTTCGCAGTGATGCGGGTAGGCTTGTTTCCGGCTCCGGCGAGGTTGAAGGCAAAATTGGCGATCGCATCCAGCGATTTTCCCTGCAGTACCTGTTTGAGGTTTATGGATACCTGGATGGGGATTATGGTGGTTCCGTTGTTTGGCGGGATGGTATAACGGTTGTTAATGCTACCGGTGGTCATCTGGATATTGTCAATGAACAGCATCCAATCGAGTTTATTCATCCCTGCCGGAGAGGAATTGGGATTCTTACCTTCCATGTTCATCTGAAATGTCAGGGGAAGTGAGCTTCCTGCAGCAGCAGCTGTGATCCTGGCAGCATCCATCAGGTTCAGGTTCTTCAGGTCCTGTACATTCTGAATATTGACCCCGGCGAGCCTCAGGTTTTCAATATTGGCAATACGAAAATCGCAATTGACAAGATTCGCCATCTGCTGTGCCTGCTGTACCACGCCACAGCTGCTGGATAGGATCATTAAGGATGAAAAGAATACCAGGTTGATCACAAATTTGATTTTCCTTGTCATGATTGAAAACATTGGGGTGCAATACAAATTTAGGATAAACCGCTTTAGCAGAAAAAAGTTATTTTTACCGTTCAATCAAATTTCTGAATGAAATACGAAGATGATCCCGGAAGCATTAAGTTTCATGTAAAAAAATTCCTGCTCGGCAACAAAGAACGGTTCACCGGGAAAAAGATAGTTGATTTCCCGGCAGGGAACGGCATTACTTCAGGTGTTATTCATGACATAGGAGCCATCCCATTGCCTTTCGACCTTTTTCCGGAGTATTTCTCCGTGGAAGGAATTGAATGTTTGCCGGCAGATGCCGAGCATGGAATCCCTTTACTGGAGGGTTCCACCGATGCATTGATATGCCAGGAAGGGATAGAGCATTTCCAGGACCAGCTAACTGTATTGAAAGAATTTAACCGGGTGCTGAAACCAAAGGGTTCATTGCTCATCACCACCCCGAACTATTCAAATCTTCGGGCCAAGTTTAGCTACCTTTTTTCTGAAAATGAACGGTTCCTTACGATCATGCCGCCGAATGAAAAAGACAGCATATGGATGAAAACCGTGAACGATAATAACCGGGTCTATTTCGGACATATCTTCCTCATGGGGATCCTGAAGCTCCGCCTCCTGGCAAAACTGTCAGGCTTCAGGATCCGTAAAATTCATGCTACCCGGGTCAGTTCTACCTGTATCGTTCTTTTCCCTTTCCTTTATCCATGGATCTTTGTGATCAACTGGTTAGCCCTGAAAAAAAATCTCCGGAAAGCCAGGGCTTGCGGAGATCCTGAAAAAGTTAAGATGTACCGCGAAATCTATAAACTGGTGATCAATCCCCGCTGCCTGACCGATAAACACCTGATGGTGGAATTTGAGAAAGAGGCTGAAGTCAGCGAAGTGGCTATGCGGTTAACGAGCAGGAGCAGGGAATTCGGTCTGACCTGAGGTCCTTCTTATTTTTTATGATTCCCCTTCATCTTCTGAAGATTTTCCATCCCATGGATGTTCATGGATTTCGAGATTTTTGAGATCGTGGACAGGTCGATCAGTCCGGTAATATCCAGGACGACCATTTCATCCTTTCCTTTTGCCATCATGACCATCTCGATAATCTTGCCTTTTAAATCCTGTCTGGTGAGGAACCGGATGTTGTTCCCGCCATCGTTCACGGTCATCAATTCCTTATAATTGGAATTGTTGAAAATTGCAGTGGCTTCGTTGAAGAAGATTGTTGCTTTCCCGGGTTTCATCGAATCGGGTTTACAACTTAATACCCTCAGTCCGTTAAGCTGGCTTATCGCTTTTTTCATTTCCTGTGCACTGGTGTCTTTTTTATCATCTCCCATACTGGCGAACATCTGGAAAAGTTCCTTGGAAATATTCACTGAAGTATATCCATCCTGTGTACAATATTTTTCATAGAATTTGTCGAAAGGGATCTGGGCATTCGCCAGGGATGAGAGAGCGAAAATTGCCGAAACGACTAAGGTTAATTTCAGGGTTTTCATTGTTTTTGGGATTTTATGGGCGGACTTGGTCGCCCGGGTTAGTAACTATTTTTTGATATTGATAAAATTTCGAAAATTTATTCATCTGGTCGATTCCTTTTTGAAAGGATTGTAACTTCTGCATTTCGTTCAGGCCTCTCTGGAAATTTTCCAGTTTCTGTGCTTGGTCAAGTCCGGTGTTGAAGTTTTCGGAAAGCATGGCCAGGGCATTTTTTGTCTGCTGGTAGGCGATTTCCGTTTCCACGGAATTTTTTGTTGAATGCAGGAAGACATCGTTGCGAAAAGTGTATACAATTCCGGCCAGCAGGAGTATTGCAGCAGCGATCCCGGAGAGGAAGAAAAATTGCCTTCTCTTCGAGTACATAGGGATGACAGGTGTTTCATCGATGGCGGCAAGGAAACGGTCCTCGAATTCCGGATCGGGAAGTTCCTCTTTCCCTTCTTCCTCATAAAAACGGAAGAGTTCGGCATGAACGGCAAGATGCGGCGGTACCGCCTCCCCGGTGAAAAAATCCCGGAGGTGACGTTCCTCTGCAGGCGTAGTGCCTCCTTCATAGAACTTCTCCAGCAGTTCTTCAATTTTTTTGAAATTCATATAGTTTTCGGTTTATCATTATTTCCCTGACTTTTTTCCTGGCCCTAGACAGGTTAACACGGAGGGCATTTTCATTCATCCCGAGGATTCCTGCAATTTCTTCATAATCGTAACCTTCAATATCCCGTAATTGCATGATCGTTTTCATCTGTTCCGGCAATGTTTTTATGATCTCTTTTATTTTTTCAGCCAGTTCAGTGAGATCCGTCTTTATTTCTGTTCCCGGTTCCGGAATATCCGATCTCAGGTTTTCCAGTCTTTCCGTTGGATATTTTTTTGCTTTTAATTTGTCCAGGCATAGATTCCGTGTTGTTGTTACTGCCAGGGCTTCCACACTCCGGTATTCATCCAGCTTCTCCCTGCGGTTCCACAATTTAATGAAGACTTCCTGCACGATGTCCTGGGCTTCTTCCGGATCGCTGAGCATCCGGTTTGCCAGCCTGAACAACTTGTTCTTCAATGGGAAGACCTGTATTTTAAATTCGTGGAGATCCATATTCAGGTGTAAGACGATGAAAAGGGTTTTCTATTACAAAGGGAATTAAAAAATCAGGACGAAAGAGATTTCCCCGTTAATAAAAAAAATAATTTTCCGTATTACCTTTTCCTGTCAAAGCCGATTAAGGGTAAAATTAAATCAGAAATCTATGTCCTACGGGGTAAAAATGTTTGTAGAAACAATAAACCAGGAACGGATGTCCCTTCGGGACAAAATATTTATAATCAATGAAACCAGAAAACCGATGTCCCGTCGGGACAAAATATTTATAAAATCAATAAAACCAGAAAACCGATGTCCCGTAGGGACAAAATATTTATAGGATCAATGAAACCAGAAAAACAATGTCCCGTAGGGACAAAATATTTATTAACAAAAAGAATGTTGAATTATGGCTAATACATATACCCAGATGTATCTTCAATTTGTATTTGCAGTTCAGAACAGAGAGTCTCTGATTCAATCTGTTTGGAAAGATGATCTGTACAGATACATTACCGGCATTGTCCAGAGCAATAGACATAAGCTAATTGCAATCAATGGAATGCCCGACCATCTGCATATATTCGTGGGTTATAAACCACATCAGCTGATACCCGAATTACTCCAGGATATAAAAGGTTCCTCTTCAATTTGGATTAATAAGAGAAATCTGGTTATGGGAAAATTCAAATGGCAGCAAGGTTATGGGGCATTTTCATATTCATTTTCTCACATAGATAAGGTGGTAAAATATATTATGAATCAGGAACAACACCATGAAAAGAGAACATTCGGGGAAGAATATCTCGAGTTGTTGAAAAAATTTAATGTGGATTATGATGAAAAATATATTTTAACCGATATTCGATAAATATATCGTCCCTACGGGACGAATTTAGCAGGATGGAATCTGTTTCCTAGAAATATATCGTCCCTCCGGGACGAATTTGGCTGGTTGAAATCTGTTTCCCGGAAATATTTCGTCCCTACGGGAGAGCCTTATATGGGTAATGGAATCAATAGAATAATTAGATTGCTGCTTTTAACATGTCCCTTACGAACAAAATAAATATCGAATCAAAAAAAACGGAAAACCAATGTCCCGTACGAACAAAATAAATATCGAATCAAAAAAACCAGGAAATCAATGTCCCGTATGAACAAAATAAATATCGAATCAAAAAAACCAGGAAATCAATGTCCCGTATGAACAAAATAA
>Ga0182021_10010444_pt1 | contig 11007 bp, 9 predicted proteins | sample 612E3MmetaG_FD_120493 | JGI IMG/M metagenome (GOLD analysis project Ga0182021, IMG submission 120493) | Permafrost microbial communities from Stordalen Mire, Sweden - 612E3M metaG (Illumina Assembly) | ecosystem: Environmental > Terrestrial > Soil > Wetlands > Permafrost | place: Sweden...
GCCCTCATCCACGCCGTCCAGCAGCGCTTCCACGTCCGGCTGGAGCCGGTCATCCGCGAGGAGATCCTGCAGGAGGCCGGCCCTGCTGCCACGCTTGGCGACACGGTAGAGAAGGCCGTGGATTCGCTGATCCGCAACGTGGCTGGGGAACGGGAGCTCTCGCGGGCGTTCATGACCCTCTCGGTGGCCGATCCCATCCTGCGCGCCGTCGGCGAGCAGGTGAACCGCGAGAGGCGCGAGGTGTTCAGCGAGGTCGTCATGCGGCATTCGGCCGAGATCGGGCATGACGATCCAAAGCTGGCGGTCGACATCGCCTACGGCATGTACGCCGCGGTCATCCGCGGACGCCTGGTGTTCGGCGCCGAGCATGAGCTGTACTACGGCATCGATAGCCCTACGCTCTACCGGGAGCTGAAGCAGGCATTGATCCTGTACCTGAAGGGCGGCCAAGCCCTTCCTTGCTGAACTGCGCCCGCCTCCGCAGGAGGCGACAGCGGCGGCGACGGCGCGTGCAGCGGCTCCTGCCAGCGCCGGCCCCTTACCCCCAAGAAACGAAGAGCCCCGCTTTCGCGGGGCTCTCGCATTTCTGAAGGTGTCGCTCGAAAGCTAGGAGCTGTAAACCATGGGCTGCACTTTGGCAGCCACCGGCAGTTCCGTGCTGAGGGCGTTGCTGACGGAAGCGGGCTCGAACTTGTACTTGGTGCCCTTGACCCACTGCCCACCGCCCACCGGGGGGGTGTACACGTTGGCCACCGGGTGCCGGGTGCCCATCTTCACCGGAGCGGTGAAGTCCATGGGGCCGAGGCACGTGTCGAGCTTGGTTGAGGAGACCATCTTGATGATCTCTTCTTTGTCGTCCAGGTTGGTGACCCGTTTGAAGACGTCCACGGCCCATTCGAACTTGCCGTACTGGCCGATGGGAGCGGTCCACTCCTCGTTGGTCTTGGCCGTGTAGTCATCGGCCAACTGCTGGCAGGTCTTGCCGGTGATGGAGTCTTTGAACGGCCAGGTCGGGTGCCACACGCTCTCGCACGTGGTGTTGTAGGCGATGTCGCCGATGGCTTCCAGGGTCTGCGGGAAGAGAAGCGCTTTCCCGATGGTGCAGACTTTGGGGTTGAAGCCCTGCTGGATGGCCTGCTTCCAGAAGTTCGTGAAGTCCGGCGTGATGATGGTACCGCAGACGATCTCGCAGCCGTTCTTCTTGAAGTCGGAGATGTACTTGGTGTAGTCCTCGAGGCCGATCGGATAGAGGTCGGACAGGAAGTACTGGTACCCGGCAGCTTTGACGGCCGGCGGCAGACCCTGTGTCATGTCGGTCCACGCGATACCGTCGGCGTCGTTGGCAAACAGGAAGCCGACCTTCTTGTTGGTGCTCACCTGGTCCCACATGGCGAGGAAGTTTGCGACGATCTCTTCCAGGCCAAGCGCGTGCGCATAGGTCCACTTGAAGACGGTGGCGGGCGTCACATCCTTGGAGCGGAAGAAGAAAGGCTGCCAAGGAACGAAGTTGGCGATTGACGGGCAGCCCAAGGCCTCGCACTGAGCGGCGACCGGGTTGGCAGTATCCGGGGAGCCGGAGGCCATCATCAGATCGACTTTGTCGTTGTTGAACAGGTCGCCCGCTACCTGGGAGGCGCGGTTGGAGTCGGACTGGCTGTCGGCCCGCTTGATCTGGATCATGTGCTTCTTGCCGTCGCCACCGATGATGCCGTCAGGCGTCGCGGTCTTGAGTGCGAAGTCCACCCACCAGTCGTCCGCTTTCGCGAACAGGGCAAGAGCACCAGTGGCCGGCGAAACCAGGCCGAGCTTGATGTCGCGGCCGGCTTCCGGGCCGGCGCTGGCGGTCGTCGTCGATTCCGCCACACTGCTGCTGGTGGTGGCAGCACCGGTGGTGGTCGTGGCTTGCGCCGTGGCACTAGTCGTGGTCTCTCCGCCGCCACAGGCCGTGACGAGCCCGCCCAAGCCGGCACCCACGCTGATAGTGGCCCCGGCTACGCCGGCGATCTTCAGAAAGTCACGACGGCTTACAGATCTATCTTCCATATCCCCTCCTAAACGCACAACTGGAAAGGGCCGAACGGCACGGCCCACCCGACCATCCTAGCACTTAGGCCGCCCACAGGGCAGGGGAGTGAGTAAGCGCTCGCTAAGTTGTAAGGCGCGTCCTCCCTTTCGCTTTCACATTTCAGGGCGAGCGCCCCGGGGCGCCTGCGCCGCGGCGGCCATAACATGCCGACAAGCTGCGCTTTTAACAGTCCCCTTATAGAAATGAAGCTATACTCTCCGCGCCGTCTCCGTAATCACGTCAAGTGAGGTTTTACGTGACCAAAAAAATCGTGGCCGTCCTCTTGGTGCTGGTCGTGGCCGCAATGGTCGTCCTCGTGGCGGGCTGCGGCAATCTTCCCAAGGACGCCGTAGCCAAGGTCGGCAACGTCATCATCACCCAGACGGCGTTCGACCAGAGGGTCGCCGACTTCGCGCTCCAATACGCGGGCCAGGTCCCCGACAAGACCACCGACCCGACCAACTACAAACTGTTCCAGCAGGACGTGCTCGAGTATATGATCACGTATCAGTTGGCGGTCAAAGCGGCTGCAAACTTGAAGATCACCGTTTCCGACGCCGACGTCCAGAAGCAGATCGACGACATCAAGACCAGCCAGTTCAGCGGCGATCAGACCCAGTTCGACGCCGCCCTCAAGCAACAGGGGATCACGCTGGACCAGCTCAAACGCAGCTACAAAGAATCCATGCTGCTTCAGAAGGTCTACGACGAGGTCACCAAGAACGACACCACGGTGGCCGACAGCGAGATCCAAACCTATTACAACGCTCACAAGAGCGACTACTACACAGCCGAGACCCGCACGGCGCGGCACATCCTGCTGACCCCGGTCTCCGGTCGCGTGGACTCCACCACGTCCTCTACCTCCACGACCTCGACCACCGCGGCCAGTACCGGCTCGTCCACAGCCTCATCGGACGGCTCCACCGCCACGACGGGAACCGCGAGCACCACCGCAGACAGCTCGACGGCGACAGCCGCGTCGTCCACTACCACGACCTCCGTGCCCACCCAGAAGGACTGGGATGACGCCCTCGGCGCAGCCAAGTTGGTCGAAGCCCAGTTGAAGGCCGGTGCCGACTGGTCCATCGAAGCCAAGATGTACTCGGACGACCCGGGTTCCAACCAGACCGGCGGCGACCTGGGCACTATCTCCAAGGGCGAGATGGTCAAAGAGTTCGAGGACGCGGTCTTCTCCCAGAAGAAGGACGAGATCTCCGATCCGGTCAAGAGCGCGTACGGCTATCACGTCATCCAGGTTACGGGCATCACCGTGGCCAAGCAGTACACACTTGCTGAGGTGAAAGACGAGATCAAGAGCACGCTGCTCACCAACAAGAAGAGCGACACGTGGGCCGCGTGGATCAAGGACCAGAAGACCAAGGTAGGCGTTGTCTACGCCAAGGACTGGGTGCCGGCCACCACCACGAGCACGACCGCGGGCACGGCCACCACGGCGGCCGGTGCGACCGATACCACAACGGCTGGCGCGACCGACACCACCACGACCGGTGCGGACACCACGGCCACCACTGCCGCTCCTTCGAGCGATACGACCACTGCGGCGCCTGACACCACCGCGACCACTGCCGCTACGACTGCAACGACGGCGGCAGGAGCCACAGCCACCACCACGGCTCCGTAAACGCGGGCCGGCAGAACTACAGCAAAGGCCGGGGGCACAAGCCCCCGGCCTTTTTGTTTGTACTCGTGAGGCAACGCCTCTCACCGAGTAGCTCGCGCCCACTCACCCAATGAAAAAGGCCCGAGAGACGATGCCTCTCGGGCCCTGATCGTTCGCGCTCCGCGAAGAATCCCGCGAGTGCTGTGCCTTACAGCCCGGTCTCGAAGCGGAAGTCCTGCTCCGGGTCGGTGATAGCCAGCAGCCGTACGATGCAGCCGTCGCCTCCGGGCCAACGCCACGGGAAGCACATGAAGGTGCAGCGCTTGCCGCTGATCTCGTCCAGCGCGCCGCCCGCGTTCTCGATGCCGGGGATGCCGCCCTTGACCATGAGGGTCTTGTGCGCGGGCTCCCACTTGGGAAAGTCCTGGAGCGGGTCGTGGCCGTAGGTCTGCTTCCACTCCTCGATGAGGTGCGGGTGTGTCGGGCCAAGCCCGTGGTTGACGAGTTTGGTAGCGATCGGGTGATCGTTGGCCTGGCACCCGTAGGCCACCATCTTGACTTTGTGATCGACGAACCACTGCGCCGCGTCTTCCCGTGCGCCAGGGCCATACGCGAAGTACTCGTCGGTGTCACCCCAGAGGTGATGGAAGCCCGTGTTGATGACGACGATGTCGCCTTCCTGGATCTTCGGAGTGGCGGTCTCCAGATCCTCAGCTGTGATGGCGCCCCACTTCTCTTTGGGAAGGGAGATGCACACGCCGGTGCCGAACAGGCGCCACAGCGGGTAGTCATTGATGGTGGGGGTGTTCTCGGTCACGTGCAGAGGAGCATCCATGTGGGTGCAGCGGTGCATGATGCCTTCCCACTGCACTTCGTAGACGCCGTCCCTGGCGTGGAACTTGTTGATGTCGATGTCCACGCTCGGGCTGGACGGCCATTCGGGCATGAACTGAGTGAAGGTGTGGGTGAGGTCGTATATCTTGAGGGCCATCGCTGTTCCTTTCGGCCTCGCGGGTGATCAGTTACCGGGCTCGATACGGACTTTGCCGCTCGGGTCGCACATGGCGACCATGCGGACCTGGCAAGCGTCGCCGTGCTCGAACTTCCACGGGGTCGCCGCGAGGGTCACGCGTTTGCCGGAGACGTCGTCAACGTCGCCGCCCACCTGCTCGATGGTCGGGATGCCGGCGCCCAGGATCGTCCGGTGGGCGATGTTCCACTCGGGATGCTCTTTCTTGGGATCGAGACCGGTGGCCCTGGTGTATTCGCCGGCGAGGCGTTTCATCTGCGGGCCGCCGCGGTGGTTGGTCATGGAGGTGGCCAGCGGGTGGTCGACGAACGGGGTGTCTATCGCCACCATCTTCGGTTTCATCGACACAAGCCACTCAGCCGCTTCTTTCGACAGGCCCGGGGCTTCGCCGTAGTACTCGAGAGCGTCGGAATACTTGTGATGCCACCCGGTGTTGATGACCACGATGTCGCCCTCTTTGACGCCCGGTTTGGCGTTCTTGAGGTCGTCGGCGGTGATGACTTCCCAGGGCTTCTTCGGAACGTCGAGCACGCAGCCGTTACCGAAGAAACGCGCCGGGTCGACGGCCGCCAGGTCGGCGCCCTTCTGGATCATGTGGAGAGGGGCGTTCATGTGGGTGCCGGTGTGCATCACGGTGACGATGCGCCAGGCGAGGACGCCGTGCTGGGCGTGCTTGACGCCACGCTTCATACTGACGTCGTTCTGGCCGGGGTACGACGGGGCGCCATGGCCCCACACGTGGCTCAGTTCCACAAACTGGAGCCCGCTGACGGGATCGACGACAACGTTCGACATGCTTAGCTCCCCCTTGGGAATACTGGACAGCACGATTACGGATACCACAAAACGGTACGAGTATACCAGAAAGTGCTATCGCTCTGTGAGCATCTGGCGACCGCTCGCCGGGTTTCACAGGCGAATCCGCCACTGTTTGAGCCGGCGGTCCATCGACCGGGATAGGTTTCTCCGATTCCGTATTACCATAAAGGAGCACATTTATGAGCGCGCGTCAGGCGGTAGGCATGCGAAGCCTGCAAAGCCGTTTGGTGTACTGGTACTTGCGCTCCCGGAAGTCTCCCATCGACCCAGGAAAGTCCCTCGCCGAGCAAAGGCGGGACATGGAACGGGACCTCTCCCGCGCACCGATCCCCAAGAGCGTCACTGTGCAGCCTGCCGTCGCCGGCGACAGGCCCGCGGAGTGGCTGCAGACGCCGGACGCCCAGAAAGACCGCACGGTGCTCTACCTACATGGGCGGCTACGTGGCAGGGTCGTGCGCCACGGCCCGGCCTGTGGCGGCGGGGATCGCGGTGGCAGGGCGCTGTCCGGTGCTCGCTCTCGACTACAGGCTGGCGCCCGAGAGCCCCTTCCCCGCGGCCCTGGACGACGCTGTGGCCGCCTTCCGCTGGATGGTGGCGCAGGGCTTTGCGGCCGACCGTGTCGCTATCGCGGGGGATTCGGCGGGTGGCGGGCTGGCGGTGGCGACGGCCGTCGCCCTGCGGGACCAGGGCGGACCGCTTCCGGGTGCGCTCCTGTGTTTCTCGCCGTGGACCGACCTCACCATGTCGGGCGACTCCTGCACCGGACGCGCCAAAGTGGACCCGATCGTGAGCGGAGCGGCGCTGCGGTCCTTCGCCGATGCTTACGCTCCGGGCGAGAGCCTACGGGCGCCGCTGCTCTCCCCCCTCTACGCAGACCTCACCGGACTGCCTCCGATGCTCATCCAGGTCGGCGGCAACGAGGCGCTGTTCAGCGACTCGGAGCGGCTGGCCGCAGCCGCCAGGGCTGCGGGCGTGGAGGTGACCCTCGAGACCTGGGACGGGATGTGGCACGTGTGGCAGGGGCAGGCTGCGATGCTGCCGGAGGGCAAGCGGGCAGTGGAGAGCGCGTGTTCCTTCTTCGCGGAGTGCCTAGAGTGAGGGCGGCCCCCTGGGGGACCGCCCTCACGGTTGCATCGTTCGGAGTGCCGGGAGCCCCGGCGCGCTCTCTTCGCTACTTGCAGGCCTTCTGGTCGCCTTCCGCCACGGTCCTTTTGAACTTGTCCAGCATGGCGCGCGGCGTGGCGGTCGGACGTTCGTAGCGCGGCATCTCGGGGTCGATGCCGGCCAGGTAGCGGGCGATCCCCTTGAGCGGCTCGAGGTCGTAACGAGACATGAGGGTGATGGTCTCCATGACCGGCGATCCGCCGCCGTGCACGCCGGCCACCATCTGGGCGCCCGAGAACGGGTCGCAGAGCTTGTTCTCCATCATGCGGAAGACCCGGTGCGCCTCTTCGGCGGTGTACTTCGGGTTCCTGGTGACGTACTTGGCCATGAGGTCGGCCGTCTCGGGATCGTAGAAGGATTCCTCGGTGGGCAGCGAGGCGCAGATGCCACCGCACAGGTCGGCCAGCGTCTCGTACTCGTGGTAGATCTCCTTGCCGGCGATGCGACGGCCGGCATTGGTGAGGATCTCGTCCGGCACCCAGGAGCCGTTGGGGAACTCGATGGCCCGGTAAGCGCTCATCTGGCCGGCGGCGAAGACCAGCTCGGCGGTCCCGATGATGTGCGCGATCTTTTCCTGCACGTGGGGGTACTTGATGATGCCGTTGACGTCGGCCACCAGAGCCGCCTGGGAGGCGATCACCTCGGAGACCGCGGTCTTGCAGCCGGTGTACGAGTGCCGGTGGAAGTGAGCGAACATGAGCGCGAGGTAGCCGGCGTACTGCACGACGTCCGGATGCTCGAGCCCATTCATGAAGACCCGCTCGTTCGGCACGAACACGTCGTCGAAGATGGTGAGGGATTCCACGTCGCCCACGCAGGCGTCAGGAGACTGCAGCTTCTTCCGCTTGTGACGTAGGCCGGGCAAGGCCATCAGCTTGATGCCGTCCCAGTCGGAGGGCAGCGAGAAGGCCACGGCGTACTCGGCTTCTTTCGGCCCCATGAAGCGGGTCGGCAGGGCGACGATCTCGTCGGTGTAGGGCGCCGCCGAGTTGCAGACCTTGGCGCCCCGGACGACGATGCCGTCCTTCTGGACGTCCACGATGCGCAGGTACTGGTCGGGGTCGGGCTGCTCGCTGGGGCGCAGACCGCGGACACCCTTGACGTCGGTCTGGGCACAGCAACCCACGATGTCCAGGTCCTGCCAGTAGCGCAGTAGTTTTTCGAACCGCGGGTAGTAGCTGGTGCCGTTGGCCTCGTCGCAGTCATATGTGACGACAGCGAGAGAGTTCATCGCGTCGATGCCCATGCAGCGCTGGATGCACCCGCCCACCCGGTGGCTGAGCAGCTTGGTCATGAGCTGCTTCTTGAGCAGGTCATCCTGGGAGTGATGGATGTGGGTGAAGCGGTTGATCTTCTCGCCGGTGAGGTGGGAGGTCGCCGTGCACACGTCTTCATACTTAGGGTCGTGCGCGCAGTCGAACGTCTCTTTCATGCAGTACAGGCCGCCGCGCATGTAGTCCTCGGTGCGGTCGTGCTTCTTGCCGTCGATGTAAACGTTCGGCTTCATTTTGGAGAGCCGCTCGTAGAACTGCTCGTAGGTGCCGATCCCCATCACGACCTCCGGGTCTGGTTGCGAGACTTGACCAAGCGACGCACATTATACGATAAAACGGTGCGTAGAGCGAGCGCTCGATTGACGGCGGACGGCGAGCCGGGGTCGCGCTCAGAAGGTGACGCCGGGGCAGGGGAACCGAGACCTTCCAAGAATCAGTACTTAACGTCGCGCGGTTTTGTTCGAGCAACACATCTGTGCTACCTGGAATCCGCCAAAGGGAGGGGTGCGATCATGCAGAATGGAGGAAGTATGGCGGGTACGGCCATCGGTGCTCTCATCGGGCTGGCCGTCGTCATCTTCATGATCGTAGCCTGGTGGCGCGTGTTTTCCAAAGCGGGGCAGCCGGGGTGGGCGATCTTCATCCCCATCTACAACATAATCGTCCTCCTGCGCGTGGCAGGCAAACCCTGGTGGTGGTTGTTCCTGCTGTTGATCCCATTCGTCAACATCGTCGTGTACATCTTCATCTACTCCGGGATAGCCACCAACTTCGGCAAGGGCGCGGGCTTCACACTCGGCCTCATCTTCCTGCCGTACATCTTCTTCCCGATCCTGGGCTACGGCGGAGCCGTATATCAGGCTCCGATCAGGCGCTGATCCCGCGCGTAGGCAGGCAATAGTTCGGTGGTCGAAACGGGGCCGGGTCCACCCGGCCCCGTTTGCATCTCACGGGCTCTTCACCGAGGAGCAGGAAGACGTTGTTGGGGAGGACGCCCACGCCGGGGACGGTGGCGTAGCTTGGAAGGACGTAGATGTCCGGGGCGACTTCGTATGGATCGTTCATCTGCGCTCCTCCTCGTCCGCGAAGGTTCTCGTGCCGTTAGTCGAGTTGACTATGTGCGCAGCGTAAGGAAGCCAAACGGGCCCTACAGTCAAGCGCCGCAGAAGTTCACGCCTGGCCGCTTGGGGGAAGAGAGCATGTGGTAACGACGCCCGGTGATGCAGAACCACCCCGTCGGGAGGCTCCGCTTGAAGAAGCTGATGCTATCGGCCTTGACGGTCGTGGCTTTTGTGGCGTACGCCATATTTCAAAGAGGCGCGCCTGGTCCGACCACGACCGGGGGATCGACGAACTCGACCACGAACACAGCCGGCCGGAACGCCCCGGCTTCCTCGCCGGCGGCGGGAACGGCGCCCTACAAGGACGGCACCTACACGGGCAGTGTCGCCAACACCCAATGGGGCGCCGTACAGGTTCAGGTCCAGGTGCAGAGCAGCAAGATAACGAACGCCTTGGTCATCCAGTATCCTCAGGAACGGCGACGGTCGGCGACCATCAACCAGACCGCCGTCCCGCAGTTGCAGCAGGAGGCTGTGCAGGCTCAGAGCGCCAACGTGCAGGTGATAACCGGAGCGACCGTCACGACGGAGGGTTTCATCCAGTCGCTGAAGAACGCTCTCAGCCAAGCAGGAGGATGACCTACGAGGGAGACCCGACTGCTGATGCGCCTGGCGATCACGGTCGAGGTCATAGAGCGGCGCGCTCGCGTCAGGCAGAGGGCTGCGACTTGATGGCCAACAGAGCCGTCTACTTCATCGACCGCCTGCTCAACACCACGACGATGTATCGCTTGGTGCTTTACGTCCTGATAGCGCTGGTCCTCGTCGCCGCCCTGCTCGGTGGTATCGGTCTCATCCCGTTCAATGGCTTCTACATCCTTGCCTCAGCGGCCTTCCTCGTGGCAATCTCGGTGCTCGCCAATTGGCTGTTCGCCCGCACGTTCGGCGCGGCTCCCAATGTGGAGTCGGTCTACATCACGGCGCTGATACTCGCCCTCGTCATCAATCCGGACTCCCCTGCCGCCAACCTGGGCACGCTCGCGTGGGCGGCCATCCTGGCCACCGCTTCGAAGTACCTGCTGGCCTTTCACAGACGGCACGTGTTCAATCCGGTAGCCATCGCCGTGGTCATCACCTCGTACGCGCTGGGCCGGTCGGCCAGCTGGTGGGTAGACGCACCCGCACTCCTGCCGTTCGTCGTGTCGGGCGGGTTCCTCATCGTGCGGAAGATCCGGTCCTTCGACATGGTCTGGAGCTTCTTCTTCGTCTATTTCGCGGCGGTACTCGTGTTCGACATCATGCTGGGGGTGGACGTGGTCACCGCGGTGCGGCAGAGCGTGCTCGATTCGCCGTTGGTGTTCCTCGCTTTCGTGATGCTCACCGAACCGCTCACCGCGCCTCCCACCCGGCCGCTGCAGATGGCGTACGGAGGACTTGTCGCCTTCCTTATCGTCCCCCAGGTGCACGTCGGCAGCCTATACTTCGCCCCCGAACTGGCCCTCGTGATAGCCAACGTCTTCGCCTGGCTCGTCAGCGCCAAGACGAACCAGATGGTCCGGCTGATCGAGCGCCACCCGATCTCCCGAGACGGCGAGGAGTTCGTCTTCCGGCAGGAGCGTTCCCTCCGGTTCCGTCCCGGCCAGTATCTCGAGTGGACCCTCCCTCACGATCACCCGGACGACCGTGGCGACAGGCGCTTCTTCACCATCACCTCTCCGCCGGGCGTCGACACGATCGCCATCGCGGTGGAGTTCAGCCCGAGGCCCAGCACGTTCAAGAACCGGCTGCGCACTCTGGAGCCCGGAGACACTGTGTTCGCCGCCCATTTGGCCGGCGACTTCGTCCTGCCTCGCGATCCCGGGCAGAAGCTGGCCTTCGTTGCCGGGGGCATCGGCGTGACCCCGTTCGTAAGCATGGTCCGCGACCTGCTGATGCGAGAGGAGCGAAGAGACCTCGTGCTCCTCATCTCC
>Ga0182021_10010445_pt1 | contig 11007 bp, 7 predicted proteins | sample 612E3MmetaG_FD_120493 | JGI IMG/M metagenome (GOLD analysis project Ga0182021, IMG submission 120493) | Permafrost microbial communities from Stordalen Mire, Sweden - 612E3M metaG (Illumina Assembly) | ecosystem: Environmental > Terrestrial > Soil > Wetlands > Permafrost | place: Sweden...
GCTCTGTCACTTCTCTGAAGATATGCACCTCATCAGTATCTCCCAGAAAATCAGCCAGCGAAGGAGGGAAAAGATAACCTGTGTCGATAATGTAAGGCTTGTACTCTTTGTAAGTCATTTATGACTCCTATCTAAGCAATGCTTGCCTCAAGTATAGCAAATAGCTACGCAGATAGGAAAATCAAACTACCGCACTTAAACAACTATTTTATCGAGTCGTGACCCAAGCTCCTAGGGTCCCCTAAATTTCTTCAAATTCCGATCAATCCAGAATCGCCCCAAGTAAAAGCTCAACATCCCAGGGCCGGCATTTGCTCCGAAGATAGAGCCGTATTGACCACTGAAACCCTTGAGCCATGGCTGACAGAGGGAATAAGCCACTGGCTGTAGCAACGAAATTACATAATGCTGCCGCGCGATGCGCTCGTTAGCGTCTCTCATTACCTTCTTCATTTCATCTGTCGTAGTGGTTATCATGGCCTTAGCGTAGAGGGCATCAAAAACAGGGTCGTTAATCTTCAGATAGGCAGTATGACCTCCCTTATGAAAACGGGTCAGGTCATGGAACGGGGCTGAGTTGTGACCAAGGGGTCCATATTTGCTTTGGGCCAGTTGGTCATGCTTGTGACCGGTCTTCACAAAAGTAACCCAGTCGGGGTAATCCATCGTCCGGATTTCCATATCAATGCCAACGGCGACAAAATAAGACTTTACTATTTTTAGTAAATCCATATCTACAGCAGTTTCAACTACGATATTAGTCTTAAACCCGTTCGGATAACCGGCATCAGCCAACAATTGCTTGGCTGCCGCCGGATTGTAGGCATATTCATCCTTCAGTTCTCGCGGCCATTCATCGTATGGGAAGCCCCACCCCTTTACTGCCGTAGAGGTTAATGTTGAAGGGTACGGCTCAACACTACCATGGTAGTAAGATTTAGCGATAGCTGGTAGGTCAATAGCCATCTGCATTGCCTGGCGTACACGGATGTCATTAAAAGGTGCTACATCATTTCGGGGGTCTATGGTAATAGTGTATAATGCAACAGGCGTTTGTAGAATTTCCGGATTTGTTTTCCGCATTGCCTGCGCCTGTACTGCAGAAATGTGGTCGATGACATCAATTTTGCCATCTCTCATTGCTGCTAGAGCCGCGGCGTCATCCGGAATTATCAGATACTTAACCGTATCAATGTAGGGAAGTTTGTTCTGTGGGTGCCGCTCATCATGTCCCCAATAATTTGGATTCTTGATCAGGGTCGCCGAACTGTCAGCAACAAAATCCTGTAAAATAAATGGGCCAGTGCCGATGGCATGATGCCAGTCATTAAGGTTTCCCCATTTCTGTACTGCCTCAGGGTTCTCCAGCCCTAGCGACGGGCTGATCTCATGCAAGGTTTCCGATATGAACCAAGGGTTAGCGATATTCCACTTAAAGACCACTGTGTACTTGTCAATAGCAGTTACCGATATCAGATCTTTGAAAGCAATTATAGCGGCAGGGAAAGGGTCGGGTTTAGTAAAGCCCCCACCCAGGCCGCACAGCCGGTTGAAATGAAATACCACGTCGTCAGCAATGAACTCCCGGCCGTTTGCCGGCGGAATGTCCTGCCACTGCACACCCTTACGTAGATGGGCAACATATATTCCCGGATCTGTAAATTCCCAGTTTTCCGCCAGATGGCCTTTAACATATTGTGATGGGTGCCAGTGAGTTTTGAAGTCGAATACAGCCGGGTCCACTGTCCAGTCATCCAGAACTAGTCTTTCCAGCCAAGCTGAATGTATGTTCGTCATCGGTTCGGTGATATAAGGGTCAAAAAGCACAATGTTCCTGTTGGCTCGAATAACCAATTCACCACCATATTGCGGCTTTCCAAGCTTATCCCACCAATTAGTAGCTTCCTTTTCCATATTACCTCTCCTTCTACATCGCTTCATTCGGATTTCATCAATTGTCTTTCATATCAAGTTGGGTCGATCCTGAAAGCCTTAAAACGAAATTTGAATACTCTGCTATAAATAGCTCCTCGAGCTGAATAAAGAATTGATACAATCGCCCTAATATCCTATGGACATCTTCACATTCTGGGCAATCTACATGTCTATAATACTTGGATAAGATTAAATGGTTGTTTTTAGGACTGCTTTAACAAATATCTGTCATCTCTTAGCTGAACTCAATTTCTCTTGCCGTTTGGCCAGCAGTTTCTCGATGGCGACGATGTCATCTTTGGTAAGTTCCCACTCGCCAGCTTTAATAGTATCTTCAATTTCACACGGAATTCTTGGTCCGGTAATGGCTGAGGTTACTTCTGGTCTCCTCAAAACCCATGCTATGGCCAACTGTGCAACACTTCGACTATACTTCTTGGCAATTGGAGTTAGCTCCAGGGCTAGGGTAAGATTGGCACTAAACGAAGGTTCTTTGAACTGAGGATTTCGTAGTCTGACATCGTCTGCTGCTAAGTCATTGATGCTTTTTAATGCTCCCGTCAGCAAACCTTGTTGTAACGGACTATACACGACTACTCCGATGCCATTTTTCCGGCAATAATCGAGTAATCCATTTTCAACATTGCGTTCAAGGATACTGTAAGGCGGTTCTAGAAACCCGATTGGATGAATGAGTTTGATGAGTTCCATTTGTTCAATAGAGAAATTAGATACACCAATATTACGTACTTTTCCTTCTTTCTTCAGACAGGTAAAAGTCTCCCATGCTTCCTCAACATATTCCATGGGTCTTGGCCAGTGAATCATGTACATGTCGATAGTATCTACTTTCATTCTTTTTAAACTGTTTTCACATTGAATACGCACTCGTTCTCTATCTAGGCGCATAATAGATTTGCCATCGGGTTTCCACATGAAAAGACATTTGGTCGAAATAATTGGTTTCGGAGATATTCCCTTGATGGCCAAGCCGACAACTTCCTCAGAATGACCCAGCCCATAATTCGGCGCTGTATCTATCCAGTTGATTCCTTGGTCAAAACCACGACGAATAGAATCAATAGAATCCTTGTCATCTTGTGGCCCCCAGCCAGTCCTGCCAGAGCCTGACATTGGCCATGTACCAATTCCAACGGTTGTCAAGTTGAGATCTGTTGCACCCAATTTTCTCGTTTTCATTTGGATATCTACTTCGTTCTAAATTATTTAGTACCCCGACCTCAAAGACCAAAATCCCGAGTCTTTAGAGTCTTGGGAGTAGTACTTACGAATATCTTCAGGCAGTTTAAGCGCATTTATCCAACCGCTATCTAAACCTAGTCGGGAACATGAGAGCGAGGCTCCGGGTAAACAACAGAACCATGTTCCCGTGAAGGAAGAATGATAGTAGCAGTTCCCGGTACTATTACTTCACCTCTTTGGTTTTCGCACCAACAATCGATATCAACACAGTATTTTCCTTTGTCGCAATACTTCTTTGTTACTTTACCCTTACACCAGCACGTATCTCCCAGCATATTAAATTTCCGAATTTCAGAGCGAGACTTCCAAAGAAAACCATCGTCTCCCATCCAGTTCGTAAAAACCATTGCGCGCCACGCCTCCAGGTGTTCCCCGGCAGCGAAGCGAAGCAATGACCCCGGCCGTACCAGATTTGGTTGGGTAAAAGTCGGATCGTAAGCAATTACATGATGAGGGTCCCTCTCTTTGTAGATACGCATCAATCTTTCCGAAAAATGGACATTGCCATGGCAGCCGATATTCCAAGCCTCTTTTTCCGTAAAAGTAAACGGCCCGCGTACTACTGGTGTCAACTCTTCACCTTCTTTGACATCTTCCCAATACCGGGGATTCGCGCCGCGCAACATCTCCACTTCCAGGTCCTGGGCTTTATTAATCTTTATCAAATCTTCCTGAGTATATGTTGGTAATTTGGAGACCTCGGCTTTGTATTTATTTTGCTGATCGACTTGGCTATCCTCGGTCCATGTCTCCCACGATTGATAGCCACCAATTATTGCACCCCCTCTGTAATAGTCACATAATTCGTATGACATTACTTTTTGGCCGGCAAACTTACTCGGCATCAGTTTGACATCCGACGGATATTTTATGCGATAGTTAATCTTATCTCCTTCGCATAGAGGGCGAAACCATTCATGTTGAGAACCTGAGTAGAATCCGGATATACCAGCTGGCCAATTATCAGGATATTGAGCATAAGTGATACTGTAAATATAGTTTGGGGGAGCAACAAGACATTTATACTTAGTATTTTTAGCATATTCAGGGTTTCGGTAAAGTGGGTTGAGATCACCTATTCCATCTATAAAGTGCGCAATTCCGTCTCGCGTAACCTCTGTATTAAAATATGGTTTCATGTATTCCAACCCGCGAGATCTGTGTTCTTCGCTGGTATAAACACGCCCAACCTCCTTCTTGCAGTCTTCAAACCATCGCTCAATAGGGTTCAATTTCTTTGTAGACACGTCTTTTATCTCCTTTTCAAAATCATACTTGTAATTTACTTGCCCAGTTTGGCGACATAGGATATATTGTCTAGATGGTACCTAATGTTTTAAATTATTCTTCTGATTCTGGTCTATCCAAAACCGCGCCTCATAAAAGAAGACGAGCTGAGGCTGTACCACCCCAGTCATTGACCCGTACTGGGCGTTGAAACCATTAAGCCACGGCTGACAAAGGTTGAAGGCCATTGGTTGAATTAACGATATTACGTAATGCTGTTTTACCACATATTCGTTACAGTCCATTAGTAGTGACTTCACTTCATCGGTTGTTGTGGCTGTCAAGGACTTAGTATAATAGGCGTCAAAAGCTGGGTCGCTAACAACTGGGTAATTTGCTGAGGCCCCTGTCTGAAACTTTGTAAACTGCCTTAGTGGATAATAGGAAACGCCAAGTGATCCCGCTGTACGCATGAGTAGTGCGTCATTCTTGTGACTGTTGATCAAAGCAGTAAACGAGGCCGTGTCCATTGGCCGGATATCCATATCAACATTAATCTGGGTAAAATAAGACTTGACTATCTGTACTAAATTCGTATCCACAACAGAGTCTACTACTAAATCGGTCTTAAAGCCATTGGGAAAACCAGCATTAGCCAGAAGCTGCTTGGCCGCAGTCGGATTATAGGCATATTGGTCCTTCAGGTCTTGCGGCCATTGAGTGTACGGGTAACCCCACCCTTTGAGGTAATCTGAGGTTAAAGAAAGAGGGTCTGGCGAACAAGTGCCGCTGTAGTAGGTACTGGTTATGGTAGGGAGATCTATTGCCATCTGCAACGCCTCTCGGACTCTGATGTCATTAAAAGGTGCCTTATCATTTCTTGGATCTAACGTTAAGCCATTTGAACTAGGAGTAAGTATCTGCTTTATTTCAGGGTTCGTTTTCTGCATTGATTTAGCATCCTGAACTGTAGAAAGTCCGTCCAAAATGTCAATTTTACCAGTGCGCATCGCAGCCAATGCCGTAGAGTTGTCAGGTATTACTAAATATGTGATTTTATCCACGTATGGGAGGGAATTCTGCGGGTAACGCTCGTCGTGTCCCCAGTAATTAGGATTCTTGACCATACTCGACGAACTACCGGAAACATAATCGGTCAAAATAAAAGGTCCAGTACCGAGGGCATGATGCCAATCATTTAGGTTTCCCCATTGCTGTACTGCTTCGGGGTTTTCAATGACAGTCGAGACGCTAGGTGCTTCCAGATTTTCCATTATGAATTCAGGGTTGGGTGTATTCCATTTCATAACAACTGTGTACTTATCAACGGCGGTTACCGATGTCACAGACTTAGTCCAGGAAACTGTATTCCAATATGGAGCGGGTTGAGTAAAGCCATCGCCCAAGCCTATCATTCGGTCAAAGTGAAAAACTATATCATTAGCGATAAGCTCACGGCCATTTGCAGGCGGTATATTTTGCCAGTGTATTCCTTGTCGCACATGAATAACAAGTGTACTTGAGTCTGTAAATTCCCAACTTCCCGCCAGTCCACCCTTCTCCTGGTCGTTAGGCAAGAAGCTCAATTGGTAGGGTTGTACTGACGGGTCCAATGTCCAATCAGGTATGAACAGACCTTCCAACCATCCCGTTTCTAGACTTGTCACAGTCTCGCCTAGATATGGATCGAAACTAGTAATATCTCTATTTATTCGGAGGGTCATTGTTCCGCCATACTGCGGTGTGCCAAGACTGTCCCACCAATTACCTGTGGTTGAAGTTGTTGTTGGTTTTATTGAAGTTTGTGCAATACTCGTGGTCGTAAGTGGCGGAGCAGTTGTACTAGTAGAAGCTGTACTAACTGGAGTTGTGGATGTGGACGTTGTCGACGACCTACAAGATGACAAAATCAGTGATATTACAATGAGACAAGTTAGCATTATCCAGATTATTCCTCTTTTCATATCGTCCTCCTATTATTTGACGAAAATTTCCAGGAATTTGACTACGATCTCATTTTAAGGCACTCTTTGGTTGTACAAATCCTAATCGGTAAGGCTGGCCTTGCCACTTAACCCCGATTACCCCCAGGGCTCCGAACACGGGAGGGGCATCTTGCAACACTTAGCTGAGAATCCAACAACAAACTCTCAGTACCCTGGATTCCCCTGGCAAGGCCAAACCTACACCATATAATCTTATAAAATGGAGCGTCCTAAAATAATTTCAAGTTTCCAACAACTGTTCCATCTATCGATAGTTGAATTGTTCAATACCATATCCACTAGTTATTTTAATTGAAATGAATTATAATATTCAATATTGAATATGTATAAATTAAATGGTAGTATATCATCAGTTTTTTGTTTTGTCAATAATTAGTAAGGGCACACGTTAGTTAGGGCGCATTGACTCACAATAAAAGTCTCCAAGGGAGGGGGTATTGACATACATGATTTGATAGAGCGTATACGATTATTGCTTGTTATTTTCGGCGAATCTATAAGCTAGCCAAAATGAACCCTAACGGTAGCATAATTATAATCTCACTGCAAGTGAATTGAGGAAATTATTGCTATAAATTTATTGGAAATACAAAGAATAGACCTGTAGCTGCAGTTTGTTTGGGCTTCATCAACACTGAGAAAAATTTTAGAAGCGAATAGCCTAAATAAAGCAGGGGAAAAAACCTTAATGAGCATAGATATTCCTTGTCCTCTAATTACGATTTTACTAATATGAGAAAAGAAATCCAAGCATTTTTATGTATATACAGAATAGATCAGTGGCTTAGGAACGAATGATACGAAGTCAAGCGGAAATGCGTTTTCTTGGTACCTAATGAAAATTGCTCGTCTCAAAACCAATTACTGGTATTGTTAGGTCGTTAATCTCGCAATGTTTTAAGGGGGGGATATGTTTTATAAAGTACTAGATGGAGTAAAGATAGTAGAATATGGTCACCTCATTTCCGCTCCATTCTGTGCCAAAATATTGGCTGATCTTGGCGCGGAAGTTATAAAAATTGAAGACCCTGACTTTGGCGATGACGCCAGAAGACAAGGTCCTTTCTTAAAGAATATTCCAGGTGCAGAGCGTAGTGGTTTATTTCAATACCTTAATATGAACAAATTGGGGATCACTCTGAATACCGGAATGTCAACAGGCAAGAAGATATTTGGCGCATTGTTAAAAAATGCTGACATCTTTATAGAGAACAATCCGCCTAAGAGAATGAAAGAACTCGAGCTTACTTACAAGTTCGTCAAGCAGATTAATCCTCGCATAGTTATGACCTCCATCACTCCGTTCGGCCAGACAGGTCCCTATAAGGACTACAAAAGTTGTGAGTTGGTTAACACTCATTTCGGTGGTGTGGGTTATATTTCAATCCGAGAAGGCGATATCAGTAAAGAGCCACTTAAGTATCCCGCTCATTTTTTCAGCTTCCAAGGCGGTTTGAGCGCTGCAGCGGCAACCCTGGGAGCTTTCTATCATCAGAATGTAACTGGACTAGGGACACAGCTTGATGTGTCCGAACAAGAAAGTATTATCCAAAACCTGAATTCTCCGATATCCCATTACTCATATTCAAAACATATTGCTTCTAGGACAGATGTTAAATCCCACGCTCCTTTTCATATTTTGCCTTGTAAGGATGGCTACATCTATGCCGCTTTCGTAGAGGAGTCCGAATGGCGGCGTTTTATAGACGTCATGGGACATCCAGACTGGGCGGATAGCGAATTATTTAAAGATTACTCGACCCGGGCATTATATTGGGATGCACTCAAACCCTTGATGCTGGAATGGACGATGGAACATACCGTAGAAGAAATATATCGAAGTAGCCAGGAAAAAGGTATTCCGTTGGGTGCGGTTCGTACCGCTGATCAGGTACTTAAAGATAAACAGATGGCAGCGCGGGGCTTTTTCATAGAAGTTGAACATCGGGAAAATGGTAAGCTCAAATATCCGGGTGTACCATACAAGTTTTCTGAGATTCAACAGGAAACACCGGTCGCAGCCCCACTCCTGGGCCAACATAATGAGGATATCTATTGCAAACGTCTCGGATATACTAAACATGACATGGACAAGCTAAAAGAAGCAGGAGTTATCTAATAATCTCCGATTCATCTATTATGAGTAATGATAAAGTAAAGGCAGGGAATAGAATATGGGAACTTCTTTTCTTAAAGGAATCAGGGTTATTGCTTTAACTTGGGTTTGGGCGGGCCCATGGATGGGAGCGGTATTGGCAGATATGGGAGCAGAGGTTATTAAAATTGAAACCAAACAAAGACTTGACTCCCAGAGAGTTCTCAATATAACTACAGATCCTAATGGGGGTTTAAATCATGGGCAATTCAATATCACCAATCGGGGTGTAAAAAGCTGTACCCTTAACCTGAAACAACCAAAGGGAAAAGAACTTTTTAAAAAGCTGGTTAAAATTAGCGATTTAGTAATTACGAACTTTGCTCCACGGGTAATGCCTGATTTGGGTCTGGATTATAATGCGCTCAAAGACGTCAAGCCTGATATTATCCTCGTATCGTTACCAGCTTTCGGCAATACCGGCCCCGACAAGGACTACGTTTCTTATGGGTCAACTATCGAGGCAGTTGGGGGATTGAGTGCCTCGTTTGGTTATCCGGGTGAGGCACCAGCGCTTTCGTCAATATATCCCGCTGACCCGATAGGTGGTATGTATGGTGTGGTTGGTGCCGTGGCTGCGCTTAATTATCGTAATAAGACAGGCAAGGGACAGCATGTAGATGTTGCTCAGAGTGAAGGGATAACGACTCTTATCCCTGAGGTTATTATGGAATATGTCATGAATGGCGGAATCCAGCCCTGTATGGGAAACCGTGATGAAATCATGGCTCCTCACGGTTGTTATCCCTGTAAGGGTGAAGACAAATGGGTTGCGATTGCTATTTCAACTGACCAGGAATGGAAAGCCTTATGTCGGGTTATTGGTAATCCGGACTGGAGCGAAGATGAAAGGTTCTCAGACCAATTCAGCCGTTGGCAAAACCAGGATGAGTTAAATAAGCTAATTGCCGGCTGGACAAAGGATCTCACCCATTATGATGTAATGAACAAGCTTCAAAAAGCGGGGGTAGCTGCTGGAGGTTCCCTCAATATCGAAGAGATAATTAATGACCGGCATTTCAAGGAGCGTGGCGTTTTTATTACACAAAACCATCCAGCAGCAGGCAAGACTATCGTCTATCGTTCTCCTTGGACATCAGCTTTGACTGCAGATAATCCGCCGGCACCGTTGCTTGGAGAACACAATAACTACGTTTTCAAGGAACTATTAGGCATGACTGATGTACAAATAACTGAACTAATGGAAACCAAGGTTATCTACTAGAAATCTAGCAGAAAAGTGGCAATCGTGAGCCAACTATCCAATATTGACTAAAAAATATTACTGGTAAATATAACTAAAGGTGAAGACCAGCAAAAAATATAAAAAAGGAGAACAATTGAAAAGTAATCGGCTTAGAGAACTCTTAATTAAAGGGAAACCAACATCGGGGACTCGAATGGTAATTCCTTGGCCAAGGATCGTGGAATTAATCGGACACTCAAATGGCTTTGACTATATTGAGTATATTAGTGAATACTCCACCTTCACCATCGAGCAGTTTGAGAACTTCGGGCGGGCCATCGAACTTTTCCCCAATATGTCCTCGATGATAAAGGTAGAGGAGCAAACAAGGGGCTTTATTGCACAAAGGGCGTTAGATGCCGGTATTCAGAATGTACTCTTTAGTGATTGTCGCGATGCGAAGGATGTCAGGGAATGTATTCGTCTTGTCCGTCCGGAGACACCCGAAGCCGGGGGGTGTCATGGTTCCGGCAGCCGCCGAATTAATATTGGATCTAATACATTGGAATGGGTAAACGCTATGAACAGCGCTGTCCTTGCTTTTATGATTGAGAAAAAAAGTGCTGTGGATAATCTGGAAGAGATCTTATCGGTCAAGGGTGTTGATATGGTTCAGTTTGGTCCTAATGATTACTCTGTAAGCATTGGCAAATCGGGCGAGGGAAAGATCACTGAGGTACTAAAGGTACAACAAGAGTTGATAAAAATGGCACTGAAAAAAGGTGTTGCTCCCAGGGTTGAAATAAACAGTTCTGAAGATGCTAAACCATATATCGAAATGGGGGTTCGCCATTTCTGCATGGCCAGTGATGTCTCGATTATATCCAAGTGGTGTAAACAACAAGGAGAAGGCCTACGGAAACTTCTTTCTTGAAATAGTAGCGATATCGGAACCCCAGGAACAACGAGCGAAACCTCCTTATCATAATGGTTTCAGTTATGATGCCAATGCCGATAGTTATGCCTGTCCGTCGGGGCAAACTTTGAAATTTCTCGAGACGAGGTCTGTAACAAATAAAATTGTGATGGTTTACGGTGGCTTAGGGGCAGTATGCCGCCTATGTTCTGCTTTTGGCAGTTGTACTAAGAATCGCTACCGGGGACGGGAGTTACTGATTGGCCGGTATGACACATTATTACGAAATCATAGGAACGGGATGGCAACGCCGCTGGCA
>Ga0182021_10010446_pt1 | contig 11006 bp, 11 predicted proteins | sample 612E3MmetaG_FD_120493 | JGI IMG/M metagenome (GOLD analysis project Ga0182021, IMG submission 120493) | Permafrost microbial communities from Stordalen Mire, Sweden - 612E3M metaG (Illumina Assembly) | ecosystem: Environmental > Terrestrial > Soil > Wetlands > Permafrost | place: Sweden...
GATGCTGGCCGCCTACCACGGGCACGCCGAGACGGTTGGTGCGCTGGTGGCTTTGGGCGCCGACCCAGATCGAACCAACGATCGCGGACAGAGTCCGCTGGCCAGTGCGATCTTCAAAGGCGAGGACGCGGTAGTCATGGAGTTGTTGGCCGCCGGAGCCGACCCGGACGTCGGGACGCCGAGTGGCCGCGCGACCGCGCAGATGTTCGATCGAAGCGAGCTCCTGCACCACACCCCGTAGCTTCTCAGCTGGTGAGGGGCATGGCACCTAAGTCTGCGACACGGGTGTAACGTCGTCTGCGTAACAACAGGGGAGCGCCCTTTAGCGCTGAGAGTGCGGTTCGCCGCAGACCCTCGAACCTGCTCCGGTTAGCACCGGCGAAGGGAGTTGAGAATCTCAGGTTTGCGCTCGATGTATCCGCTTGTGCAACCGCACCGGCAGATATGACGAGTGCTTGCCTCCCCGAGGCATCCAGCCCTGCGGATTCCACGGGAGAAGGACAGCAACAATGACTCAAACACGAAGCACCAAACTGCCCAGGCAGAACGCCGGGCCACCGCGGACGCCGCGTACGACCGCACTGGCCACCCGACCTCTGATGCGTTGGCGTGGCATCGACCTGATCACCGCGGCCATGCTCGCCGTGGCTTTCGGCGTCATGTTCTGGGGTTTCGACACTTTCATCTATCCGATTCTGAGCACGGCCACCGCAGGCTTCCCTCCACTTGGTGAGCTCATGCTCGGAGTCTGGCTGGTCCCCGCGGTCGTGGGAGCTTTGGTCATCCGACGACCGGGTGCCGCCCTGTTCACCGAACTCGTGGCCGCCAACGTAGAGCTCTTCTTGGGCAACAAGTGGGGCGCTGCCGTCCTACTCTCGGGAGTACTCCAGGGCGTGGGTGTCGAGTTCGTACTGGCGCTTTTTCGGCACCGTCGCTTTGGTGTCGTGGTAGCAGTGCTCGGCGGCGCTCTCTCGGCAGTCTTCGAGATCGTCTTCTACGAGTGGCAGTCCTACGTTGGCGAGTACTCAAGCATGTGGAAGGCCGTCTACCTGGGCTGTGGCATGGTCTCCGGCGCTGTCATCGCCGGACTTGGCGGCTGGCTCCTGGTGCGCGCCCTAGCCAGAACAGGTGCACTGAATGCCTTCCCCCCTGGTCAGGAAGTTCGTGAGTCCCACCTCATCTGAGACGATGCCTCCCGAGTCTGTGCGCACGCCGGCGCCTCCGGCTGTGCAGGGGGCCGTTGTCGAGTTGCGTGACCTCACATGGCGTCCCATCGGGCGCAGGGAGCCGGTGCTGGCCGGTATCAGCCTGCGCATCGAGGCGGGTTCGCGTGTGCTCGTGTCTGGGCCCAGCGGCTCAGGCAAGTCCACCCTCCTGCGCGCGCTGGCCGGAGTTCTGAGCACGACTGAGACCGGTGACCTCACCGGGTCGGTCTTGGTCGACGGTTCGCCGGCCGGCGGCTCGTCGGTTGCCCTAATGATGCAGGACCCCGGCGACGCCCTGGTGGCTGGACGGGTAGGTCGCGACGTGGCCTTCGGCCCCGAGAGCTTCGGAATGGCCCGTGGCGAGATCTGGTCCCGGGTACGGTCGGCGTTGGCCTGCGTGGGGTTCCCGTATGACCAGGACCACGCCACCAGCGCACTGTCCGGTGGCGAGACCCAACGGCTGGCGTTGGCCGGCGTTCTTGCTCTCACACCGCGGCTTGTGCTGTTGGATGAGCCGACTTCAATGCTTGACCCTGCCGCAGCCACGGTGGTGCGGGAGGCGATCATTGACGCAGTGCGTGCTTCGGGGGCCACGTTGGTGATGGTCGAACACCAACTGTCCGATTGGGTGCACGAGGTCGATCGCTTGGTGGTGCTCGACTCTGCGGGCAGGGTCAGTGCTGACGGGCCGGTCGCCATGACCCTGGCGAGTTCGGCAGACCACCTTGCGGCCCAAGGTGTCTGGGTGCCGTCGGTGGCGGCTCCCCGCCCGCTGCATGTGCCCCGCGCGTTGTGCATGCCGAGCCGAGCGGGTCTAGGTGGTCTCGGTCGTCCTGGGTCAGTGCTTGTCGCGGCCGAGTCGGTCTCGGTCGTCCGTCGGGCGCGGGCGTCTGTGATGTGCGCCAACCAGCCTGCCAAACCGGTGGAGGCGCTGCAGGATGTGTGCGCGGAAGTCCGCGCAGGACAGTGCGTCGCCGTTGTCGGTCCTAGCGGTGCCGGCAAGTCGACTCTGACAGCGCTGCTGGCAGGGGTTGATGCGCCCACCGAAGGGCTGGTGCGCGCCCGGGACGGGTTGTCGGCCGGCATGGGTCGGAAACCGTCGGAGGTTGTCCATCGCTGGACCTCGCTAGCTTTGGCTGCCAGGTTCGGGTGGGTACCGCAGCAGGCCGAGCAGGCGGTGGTCGCACGCACGGTCCGTGAGGACGTGTTGTCGACCAGCAGGCGACTGGGCCTGGACGACGACGCTGCCCAGGCTCGGGTCGACGCCCTGCTGGAGGTGCTGGGCCTGTCGGCACTGTCCGGCGTGGACCCCCATTGTCTCTCGGGTGGAGAGCAGAGGCGGCTCGCGCTGGCTGGGGCCATCGCCCACGGGCCTTCGGTTCTGGTCCTGGACGAGCCGAGTGTCGGCCAGGACCGGTTGACGTGGTCTGCCGTGGCGGGAGTGGTTGTCGCAGCCCGGGCCGCCGGGGTCGGCGTCGTCTTGGCAACCCATGACCCGCTGTTGATTGCCCTGGCTGACCGGCGGATCACACTGCTGGCCGGGCGAGTCCTTGAGCCTGCAACCGATCCGCTACCGCCGCCGGAGCCGAGTGTCTTGTCAACCGTGGCTCCTGCGGCAAGACGCTTTGCCGGGCTGGCGGGCCGATCCGGTCCCCTCGCGCTGCTCCTGGTCTCGATCATGCTGGTGCTGGGTGCGCCATTCATCTCCGACCTGCCTACGGCTCTTGCCGCCATCGGGGTTCAGATCGCGCTGGCTCCGATGGTTCTGGGGATCGGCGCCCTGCCCTGGCGCCGGCTGATGCCGGGACTGTTCGCGGTCGCCTCGGTCAGCTTCTCGAACTGGCTGCTCAGTCCTGGGCGTGAGATCTCCTCCGGTGCGTTGGCCGGGCTACGGGTCGCCTTCTTCGTGGTCCCCGGTGTGCTGCTGGCGTCTCGGATCGACCCGTCGGCGCTGGGTGATCACCTGGGCCAACGACTGCGGCTCCCCGCCCGCCCGGTAGTGGCCGCGGTGGCGGCGCTGTACCGGTTCGAAGGCCTTGGCGAGCACTGGGACCAGCTCGCTCGCATTCGTCGGGTGCGGGGGCTGGGCCCGGGCCGTTCGCCGCTGGCTCGTGGGCGCTCGGTCGCGGCCCTGACTTTCGGGCTTCTCGTCGAGACGCTGCGCCAGGCCGGGCGGATGGCGGTGGCGATGGAAGCTCGCGGCTTCTCTGCGGCGCTGACCTCTGCGGCTCCCCGGACCTGGGCCGAGTCGGCGCCATGGCGCTCCGACGACTCACTCATGCTGGCGTTGGGGTTGTTCGTGGCCGCCGCGCCAGTCTTGTTCTCCCATATGTGACATGTGTCGGCACCTGGCTGCCGCCATCTGTCAAGTTCCATGACGAGCCCACCCTCGAGGCGATGAACAAGCTCGATCTGGAGGCCAACTGCACATCGGGTAGCACCGACGAGTGTGCGCCCTAGATCGACTTGAAAAGCTCTGCGGTGCAAGGCACGCAAGCCAGGTGCGACGAACCTGCGCCCTGCAAACATAGAGTCGTGTCATGGCCCCTCACGTCATCTTCATCCATGGCATGTATCTCAACGGCCGGAGCTGGCAGCCCTGGGTCGAACGGTTTGCCGCTGCGGGGTTTTCCTGCAGCTCCCCCAGTTGGCCGTTCCACCATGGTGACCCGCCAAGGCTGCGCTCAGAGGTCGATCCGGGCCTCGGCGCCTTGACGTTCTCCGCCGTGACCGAGCACTTTAAGACACTGATCGACGACCTTCCCGAACGCCCGATCCTGGTAGGCCACTCGATCGGCGGACTGTTGGTCCAGCGACTGGTCAGCGACGGCTATGCCCGCGCGGGTGTCTCGATCAGCTCCGCGCCGCCCCAAGGGGTGGTTTCCTTCAGTCCACACTTTCTGCGTGCGAACTTCCCCCACATCAACCCGTTGATGGGGAACAAACCTGTGTTCATGACGCCCGCACGGTTTCACCACGCATTCTGCAACACTCTCACCCGTCCAGCTAGCGACGAAGTCTTCGACAGGTTCGTGGTCCCGGAGAGCCGCAACGTGCCCCGGAGCACTCTGGGTGGCTCAGCCAGCATCGACTTCGCCGCCGTGAAGGTGCCGCTGCTGTTCCTTACCGGCACCCAGGATCACCTCACGCCGGTGGCCATGGTGCGGCGCAACGCCAACAAGTACAAGGTTGGCCCCGGTCGGGTCGACTACCGGCAGTTCAGCGGTCGCTCCCACTACATCTGCGGCGAGCCGGGCTGGGAAGAGGTGGCAGACGCCGCGCTCGGTTGGCTTTGGCATTAGCTGAGGCTGGCAGCCAGTGGTTTTCGAGCGTAGTTCGATTTCGGGCCAGGAACAGCAGCGTCAATCTTGATCCGGCCGCACAGGGAAGGCGTGGAGCGCGATGAGTGGAACCGAGCGGCCGCTGGGCAAGTCGGGGGTGAGTGTGCCTGCGCTGGGGGTTGGCACCAACCGGTGGAATACCGGCGAGCCGGGCCAGGCAAGCCTGAACGAGACGCTGGCGGCGGCGCTCGATGCGGGGATGGGCTTTCTCGACACTGCGGAGGTCTACGGCTTCGGCCGGTCGGAGCTGGCCGTGGGCGTGGCGGCCCGGCAGGACGGACGGCCGGTCGTGCTGGCCAGCAAGTTCGCGCCACTGCCTGCCCGGATTACCAGCGCCCAGTTCGAATCCGCGCTGAACAGGACACTGAAACGGCTCGGCAGGGAATCGCTTGACCTCTACTATCTGCACTTCCCTTACTCCCTGCGCGGCGTGGACACCTGGATGAAGGCAATGGCCGAGGCGATCGACGCTGGGAAGATCCGGGCCGCGGGGATCAGCAACTGCAACGTGGCGCAGATGCGGAAGGCGGCCGACGTGCTGGCCCGATATGGGATTCCGCTCGCGGCCAACCAAGTCCAGTACAGCCTGCTGCATCGCGCGCCCGAGACCAACGGTGTCCTGGACGCCTGCCGCCAGATGGACGTGGCCCTGATCGCCTACCGGCCCCTGGCCGGCGGTGCCGTGAGCGCTGGCTCCCGCAAGAGCAAGGGCTCGGCTGCCCTTGCGGGCGCCCTGCAAGAAGTGGCGGCCGCCCAGGACGCGACGACTGTTCAGGTGGCACTCGCTTGGTTGCTAAAGCGAGACGACCACGTGATCGCGATCCCCGGGGCCACCAAGCCTGATCACGTCCGGCAGAACTCACGCGCGCTCACACTGGAGCTGCGCGATGAGGAGTTCGCCGCGATCGATCGGGCATCGGCGCCGACGCCAGCCGAATAACAACCCCACATTCCCGGCAGGGAGAGCTTGTGTGTCACTTCGGCGGTGTGCTTAGCGACACCAGCGAGCAGGCTTATCGACACCAGCGGGCAGATCGTGCTCGCGCTATCGCGGTCGGGCCGCTTCTGCTTGCACGATCGGTGACCGGTCACCGATCACCGATCGCGGTCGCAGCAGAAGCATCAGGGCCATGAGTCTTGAATGGCAGTAGGTCGTTGTGGACGCGGTGCAACCGCGCTGGGACGGTGGTGGGCCGAACCTCTGGGCTGGGTGGTGATGCTTGAGGCAGAGGACTAGTCCAAAATCAGGCTCGCTCCCGATAGCCTTCCCGGCTTGGTCTTCGTGCCGGTAGGTGATCCGAGGGTAATCAAGAACCGCCTACACCGCTTCTTCCGCCAGGATGACCAGGTGGTCGAGGTAGATCGTCTGCTGGCGCTGGGTGACCGAAGGGCGGACGTCGGTAAGGGCGAGCAGCCTTGGGGCGTGCTCGCCGATCCGGACGGCAACGAGTTCTGCGTCCTTCCACCTCGGAGGCATCAGCGGTCCGGCACCCAGCCCGGTCGTCCCCTAGGCCACTGGCTTGCGGGTAGCCAAATGCATCGATTGCCTATCGACCGGGGGTAGCCAGGGACTATTGGTCCCGGACGCGCAATGTCTTGACCATTTCGAGTGTGTGTCCGCCCGGCTCCAACGTGATTGCCCGTCGACGTCCAGTCTCTTGAAAGTTCCGGCGGCTGTAGAAACCGATTGCTCGAGGACTGTTCTCGTACACGAATAGGCGAAGGCGATCAGAAGTGCGACATGCCCAGTCCTCGACCTCATCGAGCAAAGCATCAGCGATACCAAAGCGCCGTCCGCGGTAGTCCGGTGAGACATAGACACCGGTCAGGACTGCCTGCGGACCGTCCTGATCGCCCAACTGTCCGCTCATCATTCCAACCCATCGACCTGTGGCCATGTCAATCGCAGCCAGAGAGGCGGTGTCGGGACCCTCGCCGCGTCGCCCTCGCAGGCGCCAGGCGTCCACGTCCATTCGCTGAGTGGTGTGGAGTGTTGCGCCGTACGAGATTGGGTTGTCGGTCGCGTTCTCGATGCGTAGTCCGCGGATCTGCGGCCAATCGCTTTCCATAGTGCTGCGAATCGTGATGGTCTGGCTGAGATCCCCCATGCCGCGACCGTACAACACCCGGCCTGTAGGCGAGTTCGCGGCGTTGAACGCGCAGCGGTGCAGTAGTAGGGGCGACGCGGACAAGTCAGCAATCATCGCAAGACGATCCGCCAGCGCATCAAGGCGGCGGCGCACTTAGGCGGCTCGTCATCGGCGGTGGGCGTTACCGTTTCGGGGTAAACCAGCAAGTCCGGGTGCTGTGGAGTTAGAGCGGACTCGGAAGACACCTGAGTTGAACAAGAGGGAGCGGGTCAGGCTCGGTGAGGAGCGTCGACGGCTGCAGGTGCCCGACCGATATCGCTATGTGGTGGCTGGTGCTCGTCGGATGCCTGCGCCAACGATTAGGTGCAGGCGCGGCCAGGCTGGCGGTGCCATGGGCGGTGAGAGCGGTCGTGTCAAGGGTTCGGATGACGAGCTTGCTTAGGTCTGCTTCTCCCAAGACAGAGTCAGTGAAGCGAGACCCACCTGGACACTGGCAGCGTGTGCGACCGGTTTGAGGGCCACAGAACTGCCATCGCGCGCATGATGGAGACGTGCGCGGAGTCCTGCTGGATCTCGACGGTGTCGTCTACGTGGGCGATCAGCCGGTGCCCGGCGCCGCCGGAGCAGTCGACTGGCTCGCGCGCGAAGGCGTGCCTTACCGCTACGTGACCAACACCACGTCTCGTCCTCGGCGGGCGATCGTCGACAAGCTGACGGGCATGGGCATCGCTGCGACGGCGGGCCAGATTCTTACCCCGGCCGTCGCGGCGGTGGCCTGGTTGCGAAGCCACGCTATCGAGCATCCGGCACTGTTCGTCCCCCACGCCACCACGATGGAGTTCGACGAGCTCAATCCGCTCGCGGACGGCACCGAGGACGGCGCCGGGGCAGTGGTCGTCGGTGACTTGGGCGACGGGTGGGACTTCGCGACCCTCAATCGCGCATTCCGGCTGCTCATGAGCGACCCGAGACCGCCCCTGATCGCCCTCGGGCTGACCCGCTACTGGCGCGCCGAGGATGGACTTCGCCTCGATGTGGGTGCGTTTGTGCGAGCGCTGGAGTACGCCACCGGCTGCACGGCCGTGGTGCTGGGCAAACCGGATCCGGTGTTCTACGGCGCCGCGGTCGAGGCCCTCGGCCTACAACCCAACCAGGTCGTGATGGTCGGCGACGACGTCCGCTCAGACGTCGAGGGTGCCCAGCGGGCAGGCCTGTCCGGCGTTCTGGTGCGCACCGGAAAATTCTCACCGTCCGACCTCTGCGGCAACGTGTCCCCCGACGCGCTGCTCGACTCGATCGCCGACCTGCCGCGGTGGTGGGCCGAGCCCTGAGCAACCCGGAGCGGCAAGCGCGGCATCGTCACGATGTACGTAGACGTCGGCGAAGTGGGCGCTGATCTCGTGTTCGTCGTAGCCGAGGTGCTCGGACATCTCCTCGACCGGTGCGGTCTGGACCACGGTCTTGGTCAATGCCATGAGCAGGCCGTGTTCCCCGGTCAGCGTGACACCACGTGAACGGGCCTGGCGTACCGGCTCCCGTGCCGTTTCCGGCTCCTCCACGCAAAGCTGCCATGGTGGTTCTTACGAAGGTGGACTCATCTCCGACAGCTTCTCGGTCATGATGACCCTGTCCAGCCAAACCGCAGCTCAGCGTGTCGGGCCACTTACACCGTTTACTGACAGTCCCGACCCGCCCCGAATTGACTGGGGCCGCATGGGGGCCTTGGACGTCGTTGACGTTCGTCGACTTGCACGAGAGTTTGTATGGCAACGTATTTCTCGTCCTGATCGACCTTTACAGATCACATGCCGATAACAGGAGACAGCGGTTCCTTGGACGGGGAAGGCGCCTTGGCTCTGAGCGATCGTTTTCGAACTGTTGTGGCGTTGCTGTCCGCGTGGATTGTGGCGGGGTTGTTGGCCAGTTCGGCGCCGGTGAGTGCTGCGGCGGCCGTGACCGCCTCTGAAGGTTCACTTTGCTGGGTCCGTCCCGCTTGTTGGACACCCGTATCGGGGTCGATCCCGCCAAGGCCCCGGTGGCTGCCGGTGGCGGCGTGCATCTGCAGGTGGCCGGCCGCGGCGGGGTGCCAGCTTCTGGGGTCTCGGCGGTCGCGCTGAACGTGACCCTCACCGCGACGGCCGAACCGGGGCACCTGATCGTGTTTGGCGACGGGACGTCCCGCCCGGGTACGTCGAACCCTGCGCGATCGAGCGCCCCACGGTTCGGTGCGACCGTCTGAGCACTAGGGGCCTTGACACTCATAGGAGCATCGAATTCTTAGCGGATGTTGTTGGCCGCGGTGGTGGCACCCTGAAGCGCCCCGAATGTTGCAGCTGGCGCTGCGAGGCTGGCAGTGCGTGAAGCCAGCGACCAGACCGGGGCCACACCGCGCTGACCCGCGGGGGATCGCGGGCTGACCCGCGACACGTCTTGGCTCACACTGATGTCAGTTGGAACGCCGTCTCTGCGGGGGTCGTGGGCCGCTGCGGTCAGGTTCTCTTGGGGTTTGCGCGGGTTCGTCATGTTCGCATGCCTCTCGTCCCAGCACACCGTGCCCGCAAGCCGCAGCCTGGCAGTCGAGCGTCGAACGGGTGTGGCTTCTGCCGGGCCCTGTTGGTGGTGCAGTTGCTGTTCGGCCATTGCGGTGCCGCGGTGGGCCTGCCGTCAGCGCAAGGCTAACGCAACTGCCGGCAATGCTGGTCAGCTGGCACTGATCCCCAGCATTGATCCCCTCTGCTGACGCTCAAGGGCTGGTGAAAGGTGGCCAATGTCGTTAGGTGGTGATGTGGCCGGCCCAGCTCGTTCTCGGCGGCGTCATCTGGGGTGCTGATGTGAGGTGCCGCCGCTTCGGGAGCACTCAATAACGCTGCGGCTGTCACGGTCCACGACGCCGCCCTCTGGTTGGTCCCCTTGATCCGCCCGGCTCGGCGAGCGCCCACGTTCTTGCAAGGCGCCCCCCGGCACAAGCAGTCCGGTCATCAGCAGACCCGACAGGGTTTCACCGGCTGACGATCGATCGACGGGATTGAAACGGGCTCGTCGACGCTGGGAGTAGACCTTGCGACTATCGCTTAGGTGGGCTGGGGGCAGCGGTGGGATTGGCCGCGGCTTCAGGGTTGCACGCGCTGGGGCAACCCATGACTACGTCGAAGTCATTTCCATGACATAGACTCATGTTGTGTCTATGTCGCGGATCTCTCCTTCAGCCGCCGAAGTCGCCTACCGGTATGTCAAAGAAATGGTCGTGGATGACCGTCTTGCCGGCGGCAGCATGATCAGCGAGGGCGAGATCGCCGGACAGCTCGCCCTGAGTCGAACGCCCGTCCGGGAGGCGTTCCTTCGGCTCGAGGCCGAGGGTTGGTTACACCTGTACCCGAAGCGGGGTGCGGTCGTCGTGCCCATTGCCGTTGGGGAGGCTCAAGCGGTCATCGACGCGCGATTGCTGCTCGAGGTGCACGCCGTCGAGTCGCTGGCCACCGCCGAGGATCGCTCGCGGCTCTGCGTGGCACTAAGGTCATCGATCGCGCAGCAGAGCGTAGCGCTTGAGCAAGGCGACCTTGACAGCTACTCGAGCCACGACACGGAATTCCATCTCGCGATCGTTGCGGCAGGAGGCAACCCACTACTCACGAGCTTCAGCGTGTCGTTGCGCGAGCGCCAGCACCGGATGGTGGCGCGATCACTGTGGCGCGATGTCGAACGCGCACGAGGTTTTGTGAGAGGTCACAGGCAACTCGCCAGCCTGATCGGTGCCGGTGACGCGCGAGGATTCGGCAGCGCGCTCCGACGTCACCTGCGGGACGCTCATACGGCCGAGCGCGCGGCCGAAGCCGCGTCGCTGTGACGAGCGCACCGCAGGCCAGCTACGCCGGAACGAGGCCGAAGTGGTGGACCGCACCGTGGCTCGCTGTCGGCGGCTCGATGTTCGCCATTGCATGGGGTGGTAACGAGTTCACCCCGCTGCTGGTCATGTATCGCGTTGTTAGCCACTTCTCCGCGGTGACCGTCGACATGCTGCTCGGCGCGTACGTACTAGGAATCGTGCCGGCGTTGCTCGTGGGGGGGCCACTGTCCGACCGCTACGGCCGCCGGCCCCTCATGCTGCCGGCCGCTCCACTCAGCCTCGCCGGGTCGATCGTGCTCGCCCTCTGCGCGCAGTCGCCGCTCGCGCTCTCAATCGGACGGGTGCTATGCGGGCTCGCACTCGGTCTGGTGATGGCCGTGGGGACCACATGGATCAAGGAACTCTCCGCGGGCGAGCCCGACGCTGGTGCTGGCGCGCGTCGTGCCTCGCTCTCGCTCACTCTCGGATTCCTGGTCGGCGCAGGGGTGGCCGGTGTGCTCGCGCAGTGGGGTCCCTGGCCCACCAA
>Ga0182021_10010447_pt1 | contig 11006 bp, 8 predicted proteins | sample 612E3MmetaG_FD_120493 | JGI IMG/M metagenome (GOLD analysis project Ga0182021, IMG submission 120493) | Permafrost microbial communities from Stordalen Mire, Sweden - 612E3M metaG (Illumina Assembly) | ecosystem: Environmental > Terrestrial > Soil > Wetlands > Permafrost | place: Sweden...
CGTCGTTTTTCGGATCGAAAAACAATTGGCTGCCCGGGCTGGGATCGAACCAGCGACCAAGTGATTAACAGTCACCTGCTCTGCCACTGAGCTACCGGGCAGTAACCCAAAAGAGGGAGACGAAACAGCGAAGCGCCCCCGGGGTTGTCAATGCTCGTTTTTGCGAGTGCAAAAAGCGCCCGGCCGATGGCCTTCACGAGACTTGCCCGTCTGCCCGGTCCGGCTCCCACCCCACCCCGGACCCTGCCGGCATCGGCCCGAGCTCGTGGCATTTTGGATTTGCGCGGCGAAGCAGAACGATAAACGTTGTCGTCATTCTGTCATGAAGACGATCTTGGTCCCCATAGATCTCTCAGCGACGACGGTCAGCGTCTGCAACGCGGCCGCTTCGCTTGCGCACAGCACCGGTTCCAAGCTCATTCTGCTGCACGTGGTGCAACCGCCGGTCATCACCAGCGATTACGGCATCGCGATGGAGAACATCGAGGAGATTGTCTCGGTGAGCGAAAAGACTGCCGCCACGCAGCTGGTCGCCATGCAGCAGAAATACGAAACCCCGGATTTGTCGGTCGAAACCGTGCAACTCACCGGCGCCCCGGCCCCGCTCATCCTCGAGGAGGCGGAAACCTGCGGCGCTGATTATATCGTGATGGGGTCGCACGGTCACACCCCCCTCTACGACTTGCTCGTCGGTACCACGACGCATGGCGTGCTCAAAAAGGCGCGCTGTCCCGTCGTGATCGTGCCGGTCGAGCCCAGGAAAACCGCAAAGAAAAAAGCGAAAAAGTGAGTGGGACGTCCGTCCAGGGGATATGACGGACGGAAGGCGCGGCGGTCTCCGCCGCGCCTTTTCGCTTTGGTGGATCGAACCCGGTTTTGGTCATCCGACACCGCTCTTGCGGGTGGATTCATATCAATCGCCTTTGAATTTTGACTCGGGACCGGGACGTAGCCGCGAGCGCCAGCGAGTGGACGAATCACCACTCACTGGCGCTCGCGGCTACTAAATCCCCCTCCCGACTCCGGCAAAAGCCAACATGCTCCTCCAAATGGCGGCAGCCATTTGTTTAGGAGCCTGTGGGCGAAGCCCGACGGGCTCCTCTCCTAGCCTTCTTTCAGCCGCTCGGGTTCGCGGTCGCCCGGCGCACTGAGTTGCCGCGCCAGGTTGATCATCAAGCCGAGCACGACCACGATCAGAAAGGTCAGTCCCGCCGCGATCGCCAGCGGCCAGCCGCCCAGGCCCAGCATGATCGTCCCGTGCTTGCGCACATTGGCGGAAACGAGATCGCCCTCGTCCTGACTGCGCTGGGCGAAGGCGTCGGCGATATCGGCGACCGTGGTCATAAAGGCATCGAGCGCCTCGCGCATTTCGCGGACGCGGTCACCCGCCTCCTGCCGTTTGCCTTCCCGCAACAGCGTCACGAGGGCCGAGCTTTGCCGGTAATAAAGCTCGTGGGCCTTTTTCAGGCGTTCGACCGTTTCCGTTCCCAGCTCCGCGTTGAGCACCGGCGCGACGTCGCGGACATGTTTCGCCTCTTTGGCCAGGGCTTGTTCGGCTGTCTTGAGGTAGTCGGCCCGACGGTCGGGCTGCTGCGCACTGAGGGCAAACGTCAGCGAGCGATGCGTCACCGAGGATTCGCTGGTCATCCCCCGCAGATGATTGATCGTCGGCAGACTCCGGTCGATCAGTTCGTTGTAATCCGCATCGAGCGCCACCAGAAAACGAAAACTCAGCACCCCCAACACGAGGTTGGAGACGGCCAGTATGCCGATCAAAAGTTTCAGCCGTTTCACGCCAACCGAAACGTCGGCGTTCATGATTTGTCACCTGGTGGAAGCGTCATTTGCGAGCGGGTGGTACGTTAAGTCCAAGGGACCAGCTGGAGCGAAGCCTAATTTTTCCCCGGCAGCGCGAGCGGCCCGGGCAAAAACGCCCGGCGCATGCCGCCCGTGACAAGGGCCAACGTAAGCAGCGAATTGACGGGCATCAGGATCGCCGCCACCAGCGGATTCATCCGGCCCGCCACCGCGAACCCGACCGCCAGCAAATTGTAGAGAACCGAGAAAACAAGGATCGTCACCTGCGTGCGCCGGCGCACCGCGTTGATCTCGAAAAGCGCGCGAAGGCCGCCAATACCGCGGCCGAGGTAATAAAAATCTGACTTTTGTTCGAGCAGCCCCCGGTGGATCACCGGGGTACCGCGGCAAAAAGCCCGGTCGAAGGCGAGGCTGTCGTTGGCGCCATCGCCCAGCATCAAGGTATCGCGACGGTCGTGGTGGTCGAGCCAGGCGGCCTTGGCCGGCGGCGTCAGCTCGCCGAGCCCGTGCGTCGCCGGCAGTTGGAGCTCGGCGGCCAGCGCCGCCACCTTTTCGCGCCGGTCGCCGCTGAGGATGAACATTTCGAACCCACGCGCTGCCAGCAGCGCCAGTTCCCGGCGCGCATCGGCGCGTGGCCGGTCCGCCAGCCGAAACGCCCCGATCCTCTGTCCGTCGCACGCCAAAATCACTTCGCCCCCGCCCCCCTGCGCCCCTCCGTTTGTAACCTTATGGGTTACACTTGGCGGAGCCTCCCGAGGAGAAAACGACGAAATCGGCGGTGCCGTAATTGTAACCTTATGGGTTACACTGGCCGGGGTCTCCAGAGGGGAAAACGGCTCAGATTTCGGCGGCGTAATTGTAACCTTATGGGTTACACTGACCGCGTCCGGGAACCAGCCGGCGCGGCCGAGCGACCAGCGGCGACCGGTGGTGGCGAGGAGTTCGACGCCAAAGCCCACGGTTTCGCGCACCGCCCCGGCCAGCGGCTCGGGCGCGCCGGCGGCGAGCAGGTTTTCCAGCAGGCACTGGCTCGCCGGGTGCGGGTTGTCGCGAACGAGGGCGTGCAACGCAGCCCGGGCGTCCGCGTCGAGCGCCGCCAAAGCCTCGGGGTTCAACAGCACGGGGGTCTCCAGCGTGAGGGTGCCCGTCTTGTCGAAGACGAGTTTTCGCACCCGGCTGAGTTTGGCCCAGAGATCGTTTTCGCGCACGAACACGCCCCGGCGGCGCAGCGCCACCGTGGCCATCTCCTCGGCCAGCGGGAACGCCAGCCCGATCGCGCACGGGCACGAGACCACCAGAACGGACGTAACCACGGACCAGGTACGCAACACGTCGCCGGTCGCCCACCACCAGCCGGCGCCGCTGAGGATCGCGACGGCGAAGATGGCGATCAGGTAGCCCCGGACGATCCGCTCGAGAAACCGGTGCCGCCAGCCGGCGCGCCCGCCGGGCTGGAGCAACTGGGCCAGCAACGACTCCGCCCAACGCTGGTGCGCGACGAGACGCACTTCGCTCCGGCCCACGTTGATCGCGCCCGCTGGCACCCGCTCGCCCGCCCGAAAGACGCGCGGCTCCGCCTCCCCGTTGATCGAAGCGAGCGAGAAGATGGCCTCGGCGGACTCGAGGCGCGCCTCGACCGGCAGGATCTGGCCGGCCGCGAGAAAAAAGATCTGGCCGACCAGCAACGCCTCGGGCGTGACTTCGCCCGGCGTGCCCACCGCGTCGAGCGTGCGCAAGCGCCGGGGCTTGGGCTGCCGGCTGAGCAGGCGCCGCTGGTTGCGCTCCACGGCGACGACCTGCGCCCAGCGGCCCGCGAGCATCAGCAGGATGAAGGTCGCGACAAAATCGAAATACACGAACTGCCCCTCACCCGCCACCCAGCCATAGAGCGAGCCGAGGTAGGCGCCGACGATGCCGAGGGCGATCGGCAGATCGATGTGCATGATTCCCTCACGCAATGCGCGCACGGCCCGGCCGACAAAATAGCTGCCGCCCACGAGCAGGCTCAGGGTGCCAAACACCAGTGAAAGCGTGCCGAAGAGCCGCGCATACTCGAAAGTGCTCTTCATGCCGAAGTACGTCGGCAATGTGAACAGCATGACATTAAGCGCAAAGGCCGCGCACAGCCCGATGCGCTTCACGAGGGCACGACTCTCCGCATCGCCCGGCGTTTCGCCGGCCGGCCCCACCAGGTAACCGAACGTTTGCAGCTTGCGCGCAAAATCCTCCGCGCGGAACACGCCGCGCACCCAGCGCAGGCGCATCTGACCGGTCTGGGCGTTGACGACGATGTCGCGCGCACCGGGTTGCTGTTGAAACAGCCGCTCGATCAGCCACACGCAGCCAGCGCAGGAAATCCCCTGCACATCGCAGGCGAGCTCGGGCGCGCGGTCGCCCACCACCTGCTCGGCCGCATGTTGCGCCGACGAGAGCCACGCATAATCGCGCGGTTCAAACACCGCCGGATCGGCCGGCACCGTGACGGCGTCCCTAAGCCGGTAATAGCCCTCGAGCCCGTGCTCGTGCACGAGGCGGTAGACATAGGCGCAGCCGGCGCAACAGAAACCGGTCTGCTCCATGCGCGCATCGATGAGCGGCGCGCCGCAGTGCCGGCAAACGGGTTTGGCGGCGCGTGCCGCGCGGGCGCTCTCCTGGACCTTCGCTTCGCTCATCTCAGAAGCAGCAGATGAAGTTGTCGACGGCGGGACCAGCGAAGCCGAGCGTCGCGCGCAGACGCCAGCCGATCACGAGCGCAGTGGCCAGCGCGAGGGTCACGCGCACGCGACCGAGCCAAAGCGGCGAGAGCCGTGCCTGCACCCAGTGGAACCGCGATTGCGCCAGCCATAGCAGCGGCACCGTGCCGAGGCCGAACGCCAGCATGAACTCCGCTCCGCGCAATGCCGACCCCGTTAATAACGCCGCCGCCAGGATGAAGTAGAGCGGCCCGCACGGGAGCAGCGGCGTGGCGAAGCCAAGGGCGGCCGCAGTTTCGACCCGTGACCGCCCGCGCAGCCAGGCGTGCAGTCGCGGCCACCAACGACCCAGCGCCGCGAGTTTCGGCAGGTAGCGGTCCCACTGGAAAGCGAGTCCGACGAAAAACAGCACCATCAGCCACGGCAGCCAGCGCAGCACGGGTTGCGAAAGCAGGCTGAGCGGCAGTCGGCCCAGACCGCCGACCAGCGCGCCCAACAGCGTGTAGCTGGTCAGCCGCGTCAGGTGGTAAACGGTACTCACCGTGTGCGCGTCGGCCCGATCGCCGCGTACGGGCATCAACACGCACGCCAGCGGCCCGCACATGCCGGCGCAGTGCAGGCTGGTGACAAGGCCGGCGAGGAGCGCGGCCGTGGGCGTGTTGATGGGCGGGAGATTCACTGGCGTTGGGTCCAATACCCTGAAGCTGGCCTCGGCTGGTTCGGGCCGTAGCCACGAGCGTGAGCGAGTGGATGCGCCTCCACTCGCTCACGCTCGCGGCTACACGGAAGAGCGAGCGCGACCCAGAGCCGGAGTTTATGGTTGGAGCTTCTTTTCACGGTCGTCCTCCTGCAAGAGCCGGGCGTCGGGGCCGAGGAACTCGACCTCACGTTTGAGCTCGAACGTGCCGGCGGTATCGCGCACCACCACGGTAAAACGGAAAGTTCCGGTGTAGGTGCCGCGCGACTGGACCAACATCAATGGCCGCACTTCCTCGCCCAGCGGCGGCACGGTGACCGGCGCGTCGAGACCCGTCTGCCGGGCGTCCACGGCATTGGCGGTCGTCACCACGAATGCCGTGGCGACGGCACGCTTGTTGACCAGGCGCACGAGAAACTGGTTGCGAACGGCATCGGGGGTGACCACGTACGGCATCCCCGTCATCCGCGTGACACTGAAGTTCGCCGGCTTGATCGTTGAGAGCGCCCAAGCAGCGACGGCGGCGCCGACCGCCAGCAGCACGCCGTACAAGGCGACGCGCGGGCGGAACCATCGCGTGGCGTGGCCGGCCAGTCCACGCAACGAATCGTAGCGGATGAGACCCCGCGGCCGGTGGAGGCGCGTCATCACCTCGTCGCACGCGTCGATGCAGGCGGTGCATCCGATGCACTCGATTTGCAGGCCCTGGCGGATGTCGATCCCGGTCGGGCACACCTGCACGCAGCGGTTGCAGGCGATGCAATCGCCCAACCGGGAACCGGGGTCGGCGACCCCGGCTACAGCGCGCTTGCCGCGAGGTTCGCCGCGCGGTGCATCGTAGCCAATCACGAGCGAATCGTCGTCAATCAGCACCGATTGCAGCCGGCCATACGGGCAAATCACAATGCACAGCTGCTCGCGGAACCACGCGAAGTTGAAATAGAGGCCGCCGCTGAACACGGCCATGAATGCAAATGCGCTCCAGTGCTCCGCCGGCGCCGCGCTCATCATGCGCCAGAGCGCCGGGATCGAGACGAAATACGCCAGGAACAGATGCGCGATCGCCGCCGAAACGACGAGGTAGGCGGCATGTTTGGCGACGCGTTGACCGATCTTTTTTGCCGACCACGGCGCGGCATCAAGCGCGCGGCGCGCCACGGCATCGCCGTCGATCCAGCGCTCGATCTTGCGGTAAACGTGGTCGAGAAACACGGTCTGCGGGCAGGCCCAGCCGCACCATACGCGTCCGAGCAGCGCCGTGACGAAGAACAACGAAAACCCGAGGCCGGTGATCAGGAAAAACATCAGCCACAGGTCCTGCGCGGCGAGCGTCCAGCCGAAGAAGTGAAAGCGGCGATACGCGACATCGAGGAAGACGGCGGGAAAGCCGCCGACCTTGATCCACGGCAGCAGGAGGTAGATCGCGATCAGGACGAGCGCCGCCCAAGCCCGGGCTCGCGTGAAGCGGCCGGAGACGTCCGCCGGAAACAAATACCGGCGCGACCCGTCGTCGCGGATGGTGGAGACGGAATCGAGCGATGGTTGCGTGGGAGGAGGCACGGACATTTTAAACGGCAACACCAACATTTCAGGCCCGCCTCGTCTGGCCAGAATAAATCTTGCTGGCGTTCTGACGGGCGCTTACGCGTTTGCCCGTCATGTATACCCCCCTTGCTCTGGGCTGCTCTGAGCGCCGACCCGATTTGCTGCAATCTCCGATCGTCCTCACGAATCGCTGGGACTCCGACGAGCGAATACCGACTTCCTACGGCTTTCCCCCGGCCACCCTGCGGATTTCCCTCGGGCCCTGAGATAATATAAAATTCAACCCAACCATGTCTACATACGAACAAAACTCAGGAGCCGCGCCGGTTGAATCAACGCCGGCGCCCATCCCCTACAAGGACCGTTCGACCGGGCTAACCGTCTTCGGTATTTTGACGATTTTGCTGGGCGGTCTGGCCGGGCTGTTCGTCCCCTTGTTGTTGGTCGGGCAGGCGTTGTCGGCCAAAACCACCGGTGCGCCAGCCACCTTATCGACGATATTGCCCACCATCTTCGTCTATGGCATTTTGGCGGTGGCGTTGGTATGGCTGGGAGTCGGATCGATCATGGCCCGGCGCTGGGCACGGGCGTTGTTGCTTATCTTTTCCTGGAGCTGGCTCATCGTCGGAGTCCTGGTTTCGGTCTTCATGGGTATCGTGATGCCGAAAATGCTGGCGAACCTGCCCGCCAGCGGAACGACCAACCGTCCGGCAATGCCCTCGGCAGCGATCGCTGGGATGATGGTCGGCATGTTCTTGGTCTTCGGCGTCATTTTTGTCGTTCTGCCGGCGATCTGGACGTTTTTCTATCATAGCCGGCATGTGAAGGCGACGTGTGAAACACGCGACCCCGTCACGCGCTGGACCGATGCCTGTCCGTTACCCGTACTGGGCTTTTGTCTGTGGCTGGCGTTTTCCGTGCCATCGATGCTGATAACGCCCCTCACCGGTCATGCCGTGATACCATTTTTTGGAATTTTCCTCACGGATGTGCCGGGCACAATGTTATATCTGGCCATCGCCGCCCTCTGGAGTTATGCTGCTTGGTCGTTGTATAAACTCAAGCGGCTGGGTTGGTGGCTGATCTTGATCTCCTGGTGTTTGTTTGTGACGTCCGCCTTCCTGACATTTGCGCGGCATGATCTGATGGAGATGTATCGCCTGATGGGCTATCCCAAGGAGCAAATCGAACAGATGCAAAAGTCCAGCTTGCTGATCGGGAGCAGCATGACGTGGCTGATGAGGTTAACCCTGTTGCCGTTCCTGGGCTATCTCCTCTTCATCAGGAGATACCTCCGCCGCGAAACATAAGGGACTCAACCTCGCCCGTTGTTTTCGGACGGGGCGGACGATCGCCCGCCTCCGGCGGGCAAGCCTCTGGCGATACGTCCGCGCTCCTGGCCGCGTTGGTGGCTTAGTGGTGGCAGCGGCGTCTCGCCGCGGTGGGTTTTCGGCACAGAGGCGGGACGCCTCTGCCACTTTGCCATTCTCGGACCGAGGAGAGCGGGCGATACGTCCGCGCTCCTTCGTCGGCCTGCCGCCTACTTCACGCCGGGCGCAGGGGAGGCAACCATTTCGATCGGTTCGCCTTCCTGGTGGTAACTCAAAACGTAGGCCACCGCTTCGGTGATGCGGCGCGATCCGAGCACCGGTCCCCAGGCCGGCATGCCACGCGCGGTGCCCTTGGAAACGGTGGCGATCAACTCAACCGGGCGCCCGCCGGTGATCCATTTGGTGCCAATCAGGCTCGCGCCGATGGCGGTCGGATTCTCGGCCTTGCCGCGCAGGCTGGCCAGGTGGCAACTGACGCAATTCGCCGTAAACGTCGCGCGGCCCGCCTCGACGAACGTGGGGTTGCGGCTCATCTGCCACAGACTGGCGTCGTCGATCGTCTTCACCGACGAGAGCTTGGTTGCTTCGATGCGGGCTAGCTCGCTTTGCACAACCGCCGTCGGGTCGGGCAACGCCCGCCACCATTCGTAGCAGGCCCAGTAGCCGATCGAAAAGACAATGGCGCCGTACAGCGTCATCAGCCACCAGTTCGGCAGGCGTTTGTCGTATTCCTGAATGCCATCGTAGTTGTGCGGGCGCAGCGCGTCCTCGGGCGGCGACGGAATTTTTTGCGGATCAGGCGTCATGGCGGGCGGCGGGAGTATCAGTTTCGAAGGGCAAGTTCGCGAAACGTTCCACCTGGCCGGGCTTCATCCGCACCGCGTGCCAGAAGAACGCAAAATAGATGGAGGCGGAGGTAAGGAGCGCCACCAGCGTACAGCACAACGCGAGATGATCGAAGACGAAGCGGTGGAACATCGGGAAGAAGTGAAAGTGAGAGGGAAAGTGAGAGTAAAAGTGAGAGGGAAAGTGAAAGTGAAAGTGAAAGTGAGAGGGAAAGTGAACGGGGAGAAAAGTGAAAGTGAGGGTGAAGGTGATCGGAAAAGGCAGCGGGAATGTGAAACTGAAAGGGGAAAAGGTGGGTGCAGCTGAGCGAATTACTTTCTGAATTCCACTTTCCCTTTCCCTTTCACTTTCACTGCTTGTTTCCCTCGCCCCGAAGGGGCGCGGATTGGCCGAGTTTCTGCAGGTAGGCGATCAGGGCCACGATCTCGCGGTCGGGCGCGATGTAGGCGCCGGCGACGCGGAGGTCGTCGGCGATCGCCTGGGCCTGCGCGGCGACGTCCGCCTGGATCTGGGCTTCCGTCCACGCGGGATACGGCACGCCGAGCTGACGTTGAATGGCGAGCTTGCGCGGGAGCGCAGCGACGTCGGTGGCGTTATCGTAGAGCCACGGGAACGCCGGCATGTTGGAGCCCGCCGAAGTCGCCCGGGGATCGCGCAGGTGGATGAAGTGCCAATTATTCGGATACCTGCCGCCCTCCCGCGCCAGATCGGGGCCGGTGCGCTTCGAGCCCCATTGGAAGGGATGATCGTAGATCGACTCGCCGAGATGGGAATAGTCGTTCGGCACGCCCCCGCGTCCATAACGCAGCACGTCGGGCACCAGCGTGCGGATCATCTGCGAGTGGCAGAGGTAGCAGCCCTCGCGCACGTAGAGGTCGCGGCCGGCCAGCTCGAGCGGCGTGTACGGAACCTGAAGGCGGTCCCCCACGTTTTCGGCCTTCTGCACGAGGATCGTTGGCACGATCTGGATGAGGCCGCCGGCGGCGACGGCGATGAAGGTGAGGATGGTGAACGGCATCGCGCTGACCAGCAGCCGGTCGTACCAACCGCCCCAGCGGGAACGGCGCGTCTGGAAATGGGCGTACGCCAGCACGCAGACGATCATCGCGCCCAGCAGGCCGGCGAGGCTCACGAATTCGTTGCCAAACAACCAGGCGCACACGAACAACGTGCCGAGGGTGGAGAAGACGACCGGTGGGTTGAGGATCGTGCCGCCCAAGCCCAGCGGCCGTTCGGTGGCGTGCGCCTCGTCGTCGTAAACCTCGATCGAGCCGTTCACGGCCTGCGCGCCGCGGATCGTCTGCCAGACGTTGTAAACGAGGAGGAGCCAGCCCGTGAGATAGAGCGCGCCGCCGAGGACGCGGAAAAGCATCAGCGGGCGGATGGTGGCGAGCGTTTCGAGGAAGTTCGGGTAGGTCAGAACCGTGCCACCCTCGGACGTGGCGTTGAGCATGTAGCCCTGGGTGATGCCCGAGGCCCACATGGCGCCGATGTAGAAAAGGATGCCCACGAGCCCGAGCCAGAAGTGCAGATTGGCCAGCGCGGTCGAGTGCAGCGGCTTGTTCCAGAGGCGCGGCAGGAGCCAGTAGAACATGCCGGCGGCCATGAAGCCGTTCCAGCCAAGCGCACCGCTATGGACATGACCGATGATCCAGTCGGTATAATGAGCGAGGGCGTTCACCGATTTTATCGCGAGGAGCGGCCCTTCGAACGTCGCCATGCCGTAGAACGTGACGCCGGCAGCGAAGAACTTGAGCACGGGATCGGATCGCAGCCGGTCCCACGCGCCGCGCAGGGTGAGCAGACCGTTGAGCATGCCGCCCCACGAGGGGGCCCAGAGCATCAACGAGAACGTCATGCCGAGCGTCTGCAGCCAGCCGGGCAGCGCGGTATTCAAGAGATGGTGCGGGCCGGCCCAGATGTACACAAAGACCAGCGACCAAAAATGGATCACCGACAGGCGGTAGCTGTACACGGGCCGCTCCGCCGCCTTCGGCAGGAAGTAGTACATGATGCCGAGGATCGGCGTCGTGAGGAAGAACGCCACGGCGTTGTGCCCATACCACCATTGCACGA
>Ga0182021_10010450_pt1 | contig 11005 bp, 6 predicted proteins | sample 612E3MmetaG_FD_120493 | JGI IMG/M metagenome (GOLD analysis project Ga0182021, IMG submission 120493) | Permafrost microbial communities from Stordalen Mire, Sweden - 612E3M metaG (Illumina Assembly) | ecosystem: Environmental > Terrestrial > Soil > Wetlands > Permafrost | place: Sweden...
CTTGCGACGCCAGCCAAAATTTCCAAACCCATCCACCAGTTGAGAAATTTGTCTTTGTATCCATCTGCATCCCGCCCGAAGCGGTAATGCCGGATTGCCGAGGCCAGCCGTTCACGACTGACGTCGTCAATATCCTTCCGCGCCAGCATTGTGTTCAGCTGGTCAACAAAATCTTGAAAATCATCGTGGGTCAGATTTTCTGACGGGTTAGGCACTGAATGCCGCACGGACGGTAGCTCCGTCCGTCCATCACCATATCGGCGGACATAACAGGTTTCCTCGATTTTGAGCACCGCACGCTCGAAGTTAAACCGGAGCATATCCAGGCCTTCTTCAAAATCTTCCCGCGCATGAAAAGCTGCGGAAATATGATCCACGGCTTGCGTATTGGTTTGGGCAAACGTGACTAGGCTGTCCGTCTGGCAGAAACGTTTTTCCTCGGTGGTTCCAGGTGTAAGATTCGCTGTCTGACTGAGGTCAAAATTGCCCAACTTGCCAAGTTTGTGCAACCGGTCGCTGCCGGTCAGTTTCATCGTTACGGAAAACTTATGATCATCATCCGCAAACTGGCGCAGCATGAAACCCAAATTGACGGCGAAGGTGAATTTGGGGTCTTTGGGGACGATGAAATGTTTGTGCCAACGGAACAATGCCTCCAGTGTCCAGCCACGATCAACCAGGTCGGTTAACAGCGACCCGATGAGCAGATGGATTTGCGCCTCGTTGTTCGGCTTCATCGCCAGTTGCAGTTCAACCCCCAATTCCTCGAAGTAATGCCGGCTCAGTGCCGCGTTCAAGTCGGCGACGCCGAACCGAAGCGTCTTTTTCTTGGTTTCCAGCGTGAGGTCCGGCTTTTTTTTGTCGTCCGACTTGTTGTTTTTCTCATCCATGAAGGCTGGCTCCTTCAGCAAGGGGGCCAACACCGCCAGATGCTTGTAGAAGTGGTTTTGGATAACCAAATCGCGTTCCAGCAGCTCCACCGTCTCGGCACACAATGCCTTGAGTTCTTCGAAGGCCAGCCGATTGATTTCCAGTTCCAGTTCCTCGTTCAGTTCCCGCACGATGGTGCGCGAGTTCATGCACCGGACCCGGTGGGAGTCCATTGACCCGTCATGCGTCATTCCATACCAAAGCTCTATGAAAAACCGCTCGTGCGACGCTAGGTTTACGCCAGTGGCTGGAAATTTCAGGATACGCATAAAGATGTTAATTTTGAGCTTGATTCGAAAGCCGAACGTGCCGATTGTATATACATATTACGGGAGTAAAGGGTGACCGGGTAGAGGCCTTCGGGTCCCCCACGCCAATCACTCCCTTTAAGTTGACACCCGGCGCAAGCCGGGTGTCTTTTTTTGTCCCATTGTTGCTTGGCTATATTCATCCCACCACCACCGGCCCTTTCTTGATTTTCTCCAGCAGTTCCGCTTCGGTTTCCGCCAGCCAGATCGCCACGTCATCCTTTGTTTTGAGCATCCCGCTCAACAGGGTCACACGTTGAGCCTTCGGTTCCAGCAACCGCGCCGCCGCCAATGCCGCCTGCCGGAATCGTTCCGGCAACGCGTCCGCCGCCGTCGCCCACACTGCCAGCGACCGCGCCGAAAGTTCCGCGATCAGCCCCGCGTCATCACCGATGGAGATTTCCGCCGGCAGTGTCAGCCGGGCGTCTTGCAGCAATTGTTCATGTTGCTCCGGCGTGAGCTTCTGCCAGTTCGCGTTGGCTTCCAATGCCTTCATCTCGCGCTGGAAAACTTCCTTCGCCGCCGTGTGCGCTTTCTTCACCGCACCGCGCAGCAGCTTCACCAGCTTGTCGTGTATGGCCGGCACCGGGTCGCTGTCTTCCAGCAACCGGCGCTCGTCGCGCACCGCGTCGGCTTCCGTCTGCAATTCCGCCGCTTCGGGCAAACCGTTGGCATGGCCCAGCAGTTCTTCCAGCACCGTCCAAGCCGGCAGGCGCTTCTGGGCAAGCTTGGTCAGCGCCTGCCACTGCTCCAGCAGCTTTTTCAAGTTGTCATGCTCCGCCAGGATCGCCGCCAGCATTTCATTGCCGGCCAGCGCCCGGATGCTTTCCAGCGTCGTCGTGTTCGGACAGGCCGGTAGCGGCGCATCGCCGCCGGCGCTCGCCGCCAGGTCATCCAGCGCGGTGAGAAATTTCTCCGCCGCCACGGCTTCTTCGTCCGCCTTGCAAGGGATGTTGGCGTCTTGAAACAGCCGGCGCAGTTTGATGCGGCCCTTCACGTCAATCGCCACCGTCTCGGAACGGAAATCCGTCACCGGAATTTTTGCCTGGTCGAGTTGCCCCATCGTCAGCACCGTGCCCTTGTTGACGGCGCGCAAATGGCCGCTAGTGTGCAGCGTGATCAGCACGGCATCAATCGCGTCGCGCGGCCAACCATAGGGAGCATTCTCAAACTGCTCGCGGATTTCTTTGCCCTTTTTGCCCGAACCAATGAATGACAGAATTGCCGCGCTAACGGGATGCTTGTCCGGGTTGTCCTTGTGGTCCACCGCTTGCAGCGCGTTGGCATCCTTGTTCTTGGCGCGGTTGATGACGCTGTTCCAGCGGTTGTCATCGGCATCGCGGAATTGCGGGAACAGCCGGTCCAGTGAATCTTCGGCGGCAGACTTCACCTTTTCAATCAGGTCTAGGCCCAGCACTTCCGTGCCGCCGCCCTTGAACACTTTCGCCGCGCCGATTAGTTCGCGGATGATGCGGTCGCGGTTGCTCTCCGCCGTCGCGCGCCGTGTTTCCATCGCTGAGCGTGCGTCGTTGCCTTCGTTGGTCGTCGGCACGCCCTTGAACTCCAGCGTTTGTTTCGCGGCTTCAAATTCCACGATGGTCTTCTTGAGGTCGTCGGCGCTCGCCTTGGGAATATGCACGAACACTGTCGCGCCATCCGTGCCGGCTTTTTGCGCATCCGTCAGCACCACCTTTTCCGCGTCGCCCCAGCCGTCGCGGATCCACACCGGCACTTCCGTGCCGACCGTGGCCGGCGCCTCGCTGCCGTAATGGACTTTCAAATCACGCGCCGTCTTGCTCAGCCCATGCACCATGCGAATGCTGTTGAGCGTCTTGAGGCATTCGGCATTGAGCAGCGCCGCGCGCTTGTTGTTCATCCCGGCCAGGTCGCCATTGAGCGCGGTGAGCTTGCGGCGAAATTCATTTTCCCATTCGCTGCTCTCGCGGGTTTGCAGGCTGTATTCCTCGTCAATCTTGATGAGCTTGGCGTCGGCCACCAGTCCGTCGAGAATGCGCGGGATGTCCCGGCGCAGGCGCGGGCCGTCCTTCTCCAGATCTTCCACCATCAAATCCGCCAGCATGTCCGGCGTGGCGCGCACGCCGATGTCCGCTACTTTTTCACGGGGCAGTTTGCGGATGAGGAAAATCAAGCCGCACAGCCGGCTCGCCAGTTCGCCGTCCGGCGTGCCGTCGCGCAAGTTGCGGATGGTTTCGTCAATCTCGCGCGGCAGGAATTGCGAGCGCAGGAGGTCGGCTTGCAGTTGGTCAAAGACGCAATCCGCCGCCAGCACCGTGCCCAGCGGTTTCTCCGCCAGTCCGCTCACCGCGTCATGCACGATGCGCAGTTGGCTGCGGAGTTGCGCCGTCGTGCCTTGCACGTCAATGGCGCGCAGGATGCGTTCCCAAAACCGGCGGCGCACCGGCAGCAGCGGATAATCTTCCACGCGCACGCGCTTGTCTTCTTCCCGAGCCCCGATTTTGGTCGAGGCCAGATGACGGTCCACTTCGCCGGCATTGGCGTCGAGCATGTCCTCGATGGCTTTTTTCTTGTCGGCCTTTTTTGCCAGCACCACCCGGCGCGTCACCGTCTCCACGTCCGCGTCGGAAAGTTCGACGCTGATTTTGAAACGATCACGCAGACGTTGCAGCAGTGAGTCATGGCCGGCCAGCGCGGTCTGGCCCGCGCCGATCAGCAGCACATGGCTGTCCAGTTGCTTGCAGATGGCTTCCGCCACCATTTGCACGTCCAGCGACCGCTGCGGACTGTCGCCGATGTAGAGCTGCATTTCATCTAGCACGATAACCGTGCAGGGCAACTTGCCGTTTTCCTCCAGCACTTCGCGCATGAGCCGGATAAATTCCTCGTCCGTCACCGTGTCGCGCCGGGGGAATTGCGCCCGCAGGGCTTCCTTCGCCTTCTTCTCGTCCGCCGCAAAATCGTCGTCCGCTGCCAGCAGTGACTTGGCGATCACCGGGCTGACATAGAGGTCATTCAGTTCCTTGTAGAAATCCTTGCCGGCGGCTTCCACCTTGGATTTCACCTTGTCGAAAATTCCGGCCTTCTTGAGCCACAGGCAGAACAACGCCTGCGGTAGCGACTCCGGCAGTCCCTTGGACTTGAAGACAATCGCCAGCACGGCGAGCCGCACGTTCAGACCGCCGCCACCGGGCAATGCGCCGACCGCCGCGTGCAGTCCGCCGTAACGCTTGCCCAGCGTGTCGAGTTCCTTGAGCAGTTCCTTCACTTCGGCTGGCAGGTGTGCCAGCCCGCGCGCCGTCTCGCCGGTTTCCGGAAATTTGGTGTCCACCCACAGATGCCGTAGCATCTTTTCCAGGTGCGATTTGCCGCTGCCGTAAAAGCCGCTGATCCACGCCGCCAGTTGCGTGGCGGAATTGATGTTGCCGATGTAGGATTCAAGAATCCGCACGATGCCGTCCTTGTATTGCCCCTCGCAGACAAAGTGCGATAGTTCGTAACGCAGCGTCTCGCGCTCTTGTTCGGTCACCGCGTCTTTCACGGCGGCCACACCGTCGTTGAGCAGCTTCGACGTCGTCGGGTCGCGTTGGAACAGTTCCTTGTTTTTCATCATGATTCTCCTCCGCTGTGCAGCGTGATCGGCACGGCCAGATAATTCCAGCCGTCACGGGCGTCCAGTAGCCGGTAGTTTTGGTTCTCGTATTCGCCTGGAAAGAACAGCGCCAGCCGTCCGCGAATGTTGTTTTCCACTTCCTTTAGTAACAGTGAGACACGGGAAAATCCGTAGAGACTCGCCACCCCGCAGGCGGCGACTACCGTGTTCTCATCCGCTTTCGCGCTGGTCAGGGCTTCGCGCAACTGCTCCGCCGCGTATTGCACAAAATCCGTTTCCAACTTCATGGTCAGGTCGGCCGGGGAGCGAAAATACTCGTCCCGATAATCTGTCGCCGCCATCCAGCGGCCAAACAGTTGGGTGAAGTCGAACGGCAGCCAGCCATGCCCGGACTCTTTCGTCGCCAGCTCGAACAGTTCGAGCCGCGCCCGCAGCCGGCGCTCATCCGTTTTCGGATAAACCACGAAGATGGCTTTTTGCGCCCCGGCCAGATTCCTCTGCCACGGTGCGGAGATGTGTGCTTTGTAGCTGCCGACCAGTTCCTCAATGTGTGCCATGTATCAGCCTTTTTTCTTTGTCCGTCAGGATGGCGTCGAACGACACCACCGTCATGCCGCCGCCGCTCTTGATGTCCAGCAGCCCCAGCCGCTTCGCGTCCATCGCGAGGAAGGTCAGCGCGTTTTCATCTTGGTCGAGGGTGCGTGCAAATAGACTGTCGAATAAATTGTGTCCCCGCAAGCCGAGCATGTAGCCCAGCGCCAGCGCAAACGCCGCCGACACTGGCGTCGGTTCCACCGCCTGCCGCTTCTTCCGGCTGCGCCCGTCGAAATGACCCGATTGCGTCCACGACGACGCGGCGTTGCGCACCACCTTGTCGAGCGTCGCATCATTCAATCGTCCGTCCACCGCCTCGCGGATGGCATCGGTGAACCGCTGCCGCGCAATTTCTTCACCCACCGACATGGCCAGCACCACCGGACAGGTGGCCCGCAGCAGCGGATCGCGGGCGATGGCTACCAGCAGCGCCAGTTGCGCGTGCGCTTTTTCGTCCGCATACCAGAACTGGCGCAGCAAACGGAACAGCGGCACGCTGACATCCAGCGCATATAATTCTGTCATCCGCTGCAAACTCAGCCGCCGGGTGGAAAGCGTGTGCTTGCCCAGGCAATTATCATCCACCAACGCCTTCACATAATCCGCTCGCACCGCTTCCGGTTTGCTCACTCGCAGCAGGGTCGAAAGTTCATCCAGCATCATAGTGCGGCTGGTGTGCGTCCCCTTGTCGCCAAAATGAAAACCCAATTCTTCCCAAGCGGCCTTGGTTTGGTCGCTTGGCGAGGTCGTAGTTAATAATGGGTCGCGATACATTCTTCGTCTTCCGTTAAATCTAAAATTTTAGCCGGCAAACTAGCCGGCGAAACAACGAAGTCATCATAATCCCACATTAAGAGTTGTCAAGGGGGTGTATGACGGCTTGGAAGTCTGGGGATTGTTATGTCATATCGCTTTCAATAGCAGTATATTACTATTATTTAGCAGGCTTGGACGGACTCTCACCCATCAAGTCGGAGAATCGAATCCTACCAATATATCGCTTTGTCCGCCTTGGCCCACAGGATGCCACTGCGGGGATCAATCTCTTCTCACACCGTCTCTGCCGCCACGATGGCTTCAAACTCGGCCAGAAACTCCGCGTGGTTGGCGCTCAAATACCGGATGACCTTGGCGTTCTTCAGCAGGCTTTTGATATACGTCCGCGCCATTGTCAGGTCCATCATGTTTTCCGTGTAGGCCGCTTCCACCGCTTTGAAATCCTTTTCCAGCGATTCCATTTCCTGCTCCATCTTCGCCGCCTCTTCCGCCGTCATGCCGGTTTTCTTTTTCGGCTCCTTCGGATTCACCATTTGATCTGGCTGGGTCCCATAGACCAGCGCCTCGGCATATCCCACGCCGTAGTTGTTGGCGTTCACCATGAATTCGGCAATTTCAATCTGCCGCAACCCGATTACTTTCTTCAACAGGCGGATGGTTTTTGGGGAAACATTCTTGTCTCGCAACAAATGCGCCGCCTCTTCATTGATGCCATCCAGCAGCGTGATCAATCCGCGCACCACGGTCAGCGGCATGTCCAGCGCTTCCGCGATTCGCTCTGGTCTGACTCCGGCGTGAACCGCTTTGACTATCATCTTATGACACTGGATCGGCGGCAACCGATTGACGCGATTGTTGTAGGTGAAACACTCATCATCCTTGGCGATGAGGCATTCCGCCGTCTTCTGGCCGAGTTGTTTCAAGGCCAGGCACCGCAGATGTCCGTCCAAAAGGACATAGGTGCCGGGACTGTCCTTTTGCGGGTAAACCATCAGCGGCTCGATCATCCCGACTTCGCGGATGGATTTCACAATCGCCTGATACCGTTTCAGGTTTTGCGGGTCCTTGATTTTGCGAATCGGCAGCAGGGCCTCCAGCGCCAGCTCGATTTTTTCCAATTCAAATCCCAGTTTCATATCGCTCATGATTTCACCTTGAGTTGCTCGGCCACTTTGTCGCCGATGGGTTTTGGCATGGTGGGCAGTGATTCTGCCCGCAACAACGTCTCGAAATTGACATCCGCCACAAGCTTGGTGAAGGCGGTCACCACAAACAGCAGCCGGGCTTCACACACGCGGGCCTTCTTCACCATCAACCGTTGTTTTTCACTTTGGCGCCGGTAGGCGATCACCATGCTGTCGGCGCTGGCGGTGGTTTTTCTTGGTTGTTTTCCCGCTCGACCGCGTTGCTTTCCAAAATATCGTCGCTGGTCCATCAACTTTTTAACCGCTCGGATGGAAAAACTGTTGAGCTGTTTGGCCACATAGGCTTTCAACAACTCGCGCTGCATTTCCACACTGCTGGTCTTGGCGATTTCCATCGCCACCCCCAGCGGCACATTGTCTTTCAGCGCCGCATCCAGCAACCGTTCTTCACCGGCATTTTTCAAAGCCAGCAAGCCGCTGACGGTCTGATGGTGAATGCCTAGTTTCTTGGCGATTTCTTTGATGCCATACCCTTGCGCTTTGAGTCGCAGAATTTCATTGATCAATTCCAGTGGTGCCGGCATCCGGCGCGCCATGTTTTCCACCAGACTCCGCAATAGCCGGTCTTCCTTGCTGATTTCCACCACGATCGCCGGAATCTCTTTGTAGCCGAGCGCCAGATACGCTTCGATCCGGCCCTGCCCGCAGACGAGATCGTAGCCCGGGCCCTCCACCTCATCCTGGCTGCGCTCGCTTACCTGAATCGGTTTTTTTAGTCCGACATTTTGGATGCTCTGGACGATCAGCTCGAATTTCTTCTTGTCGCGGAGACGTGGATTCAGAATTCGAATCCGCTCAATTGCGATCATTTGCACCTTGTCTTTCATAGCATGTCCTCAATTTTGATGCGTTCCGTCAGGGTGAAAAAATAATCGAGCGTGTCGAAACGGTAGGTATCCAGGTAAATCGCGTTGTTCTCCGCCATGTGCAAAGGCTCCCACGTCATGTCTAAGCCCGGCAGCAGGTAATAATCATGAATCCCCTCATTCGTCGCATTCATCCGCACCGCAATGGTGATGTCCGGCTTGGTGCTGGCATCCAGCCGGATCAGCCAGCGCGACGAACCCCGGTCCGCCATGGTGTGACGGCACAGCACGATGGACACCATCAATTCATCGTTCACTTCCAGCAGTTCCATTTCGCTGTTCCACATCGCCTTGGCTCCCAGCGCCTCGATCCCTTGGATGACCGAGGCCACGATATCCGGGTGAAGCTTTCGCAGTCGCCGGTTTTCCTCGATGAAACTGTAGTCAATGCCGGGATCGTAGCCGATCAGTTGATAAGCCCTGACCAGCGTGCCAAACCGATGGCTGAAGGCCGTGCTCGATGGCAGGTCTTCCGCTTCGTCTATGAGGATTCCGGAAATATGACCATGCAGTTTCAGCAAGGTTCGCAGTTTTTCCAACATTTCCTCGTCGGTCAGCTTCTGGCTCCGCGCCAGGATGATTTCGCGTGCCCGCCAAAAGATTTCTGGTTCCACGATGCCTTCAAACGCGCCATCTGCCCGGACCCATAGGTCTGGCGGATTCACCACATGCTTCTTTTTCAATTTGAACGATGTCCGGTGATAAACATTGTTGCCGATGTATTTTTCATTCGTGAGGATCTGGTGCACGGTCGCCCGGTTCCACTGGCGGCCAAAGTCGGTCACCACGCCTTGCTCATTGAGGAGGGCCGCAATTTCTGACTCGGATTTGCCCTCGCCGGTGAACGTCCGGAACATCCAGCGCACCACTTTGACCTCGTCTTCCGGCCCGGCCACCAGCACCACACGGTCGGTCTGGATGCTCTTTTGTTCACCCATTTTCAGCGTGGTTTTGCGCTCGCGGTTCTGGTTAATCAGCATCCGGCGCAGGCCAAATCCCGCTGTCCCGCCCTGCTTGAAGCCATTCTTGATCAGCCGGCACGCGCCCTGAAACACCTTCGCGGATAATTCGCGGCTGTATTCCCCGGCCATCACCCGCTTCATGCCCTTGGCCATGGTGCATAGCGGACCGCCGTCGTTCTCAAACATTTCCGCGCAAAAGTGGACCGGGACGCCATCCCGCCGGCAGAGGTATTCGAGATAGGCGCTTTCATCAGGGTCTTGGAATCGTCCCCACCGGCTGACGTCATAAACCAGAATGCAACTGTATTCCGCCCGGCCTTCGTGGACCTCTTGAATCATCTGGTCCATCGCGTCGCGCCCTTCGATGTTCAAACCGCTTTTGCCATCATCGGAAAATATCTTCACAATTTCCAACCCGTGCTTCTTCGCGTATTCGCGGATCACGTCCAGTTGGTTGCTGGTCGAATATTGCTGGTGCTCCGTGGACATGCGCACGTATGCGGCCGCACGATTGGCCCAGCGGTTGGTTTCTTTCCGTTTCATAGCTCGTGCTTTGCGGTTTGTTTCATTGGCTTCGCGACGCCTCCCGGCAGCCAGCCAGATAGCACCTTCCATGATAATCTCCCGGCGGCAGAAGACCTATCACATCTCCGTAGCGCAATTTAACCTCGGTGGAATCTACGGAATACGCGTTTCCAATATTTGGGATGAGCCATGCGCCATTCCCGGACTCGCTTCCGATCCTTTTCCGGGTCACCTAGGTTTTGATTTCCTGGTTTGGCCCGCCATTGCTTCTGACTCCATTTTTTGCTGAGCTTGCGACAGCCGGGCCGGGTGCAGAATTGTTGGCGGAACCGGGTGCGCGGATCAGGTTCAAACCATTTTTTGCAGCCGGGACATTTCTTGAGACGATGCTGGTATTGCATCGCTCAATTGTCATCCGCGTCAATCCGGTCATCCAGTCGGCGCAGTTTCACGGTGTTGCCGTGGTGCCAGCCGATCATCTTTACGACTCCACAATGCGAACTCTTTCAATAATTCGTGCGTGAATGAAACACAAAATCAGTTCGCGTTGCTCAATAGGAAGCTAGTTCGCTGCGCTCAACAATGACGAATCGCGCGGCAATTTCACGGTCTCCATTTACGAATGCCAATTCCCGCGCGCGGACGCCGGCGCTCATGCTGGCGGCGGCGGCTAACGCCACCGCGACGCCAGCACCGGCCAGCCTTCATCGGTTTACGAATGGTTTCTCACGGCTGGCCTTTCGCTGACAGCGCGCGCGATCTGGACATCGCAGGTTGTCGAATTGTTGCAGGTCTTCTTCACGCTTTCAGGTTGGCGGATGATTTAGCGCGCTGTCCGGCGTTGAACTCCTCGTCGCTAACGCTCCTCGTCGTGGGTTGGTCGGTCACGCTTCCGGCAGCGTGACCGAAGGCCGCGAGACTTCGTCCGGCCACGTTCAGCATTACGACGCGAGGCGTTGCCTGTCGTCGCGGACGGGCATTAGATAATTGGCTCCCTAAGTTCGTGGACAATTTGCTCGCTGCGCTCGAAAAATAATTACAGTTGGTTTTTTGTGTCGGCAGCTTCGTTTTCAAGTCCGGCTTTTTCCGCTCTTCCCTCAGTCCTTCAATCGCCTTGTCACGGGCTCGTCCAATCCCACCAGCCAACCCCAAGACCGTGGTGCCCTCTAAAGACTACTCCCACGGGGGGATGGCTGGGGACTCGCCTGTTCGTGAGCAAGGCGACCGACGGATGAGGGGCAAGCAGAGC
>Ga0182021_10010451_pt1 | contig 11005 bp, 4 predicted proteins | sample 612E3MmetaG_FD_120493 | JGI IMG/M metagenome (GOLD analysis project Ga0182021, IMG submission 120493) | Permafrost microbial communities from Stordalen Mire, Sweden - 612E3M metaG (Illumina Assembly) | ecosystem: Environmental > Terrestrial > Soil > Wetlands > Permafrost | place: Sweden...
ATGAAGAAGTACGTTATTATTCAGATACTGTCATTTCTTCTGATTCTTGTCAATTGCAAACCAGATCATTCGCAACCGGCCAGGCAGGTCTTAATAATTTTGAATTCCGGCAGTTCTGAATTTATTAAGAGCGAACACTTCCTTATGCCGTATATGTCTCATTTCGGTATCCCATTTGATACTCTTGATCTGGCGAAAGCTGATCTGACTGACTATATTAAGAAATATCCAGTTATAATTCTGGGTCATGCCAAACTAACAAATTCAGATAAACGTCTTGAAAAGCATTTGTATGAAAAGCTTTCGGAATCGGTTAAAGAAGGTACAGGACTAGTTAGCTTCGATCCCACGCTATTTTCAGAATTAAAAGGGGAATCAGCTGAGCCATTTTATGCAGACACATTGGTTTTCAATAAACATGGTCATTATATTACGGCATTACACGAATCCGGAGAAAAACTCAGATTGTTCGGAAATTTGCTCTTGTATGATTACAAAATACCGTCTGGCGAAATACTCATTTCAGCCCGTGGAAAGCCGTTTATATGGTCTTCCGAATTGGGAAAGGGCCGTATGGTGCAGTGGTCATCACAAGATTGGATGCAAATAAGGATTCTTGGACCTTTGGGTGGTTTGGACGATTGTTTATGGCGTTCGATTGTTTGGGCATCCAGGAAACCTTTTGTGATGCGCGGACTTCCTCCCCTCGTTACAATGCGGGTTGATGATGTTGCCGGCAGGGGAGAGCTATGGCATAAAGACCCGCTTTATTGGGTTAACAGCTGCAACAAATACGGACTTAAGCCCTGGTTGGGATTGTTTATCTATAATCTCAATCCCCAGGCAATAGTTGAATTAAGAAAATACATTCAGGATGGCAATGCCACTGCTTCTCCGCATGCTTTTGGAAGACCGCCGAGACATGGATTGATTACACTGAATAAGGAGGAAAACTGGTATACGAAAGAGCACGATTTATATGCAGGTTTTTATTATTACCCTGATGCCCTGCCATTGCGTGAGACAGACTATGATGAATTCATTTATTATGATCATCAGCATAACCGGCCCTGGAGTGATCAGGAAGCAAAACGTGGTCTGGACGCTGTGGATCGCTGGTATGAAGCACATCAACCGCTGACAAAATCAATCTACTTTGTTCCACATTGGTATGAAACAGGCAGCAATGTAATTGAACATGTATCAAAGAATTGGGGTATGCAATTTATTGCCCAGCTGAAGAATGCAGATATGCCCTGGAAAGATACAGTACCCTGGGTTAAACAGGGGCCCTTCCGGCTTTATGAAAAACCCGGACCAAGTACAGCCAATCCTTCACCTGAATTCAGGGGCACTAATCCTTTGTATTACGCCGATTTTACGAGGATTAACGGATGCAATTTCTTTAATTGCTTTACGGAAATCAGGGATGTTGCAGGTTATGAATGGGCTCCGGATAATGATGTGGAAGCCACCGTTGATCGCGGCTTAAAGGAGTTGAAAAGAGCATTGAACAGCATGGCGATGGCAGTTTTATTTACACATGAGACTGATTACATATACAGTATCAAACCTGAGAACTGGGAGAGTGAAATCCGGTTAGTAACTGAAGGAATTAAAAACTATAATCCGGTATATCTGACAACTGACGAGGCTTTGAAAATTGTGAGAACAACGAAAACCTCTTCTATTTCCGGCGTAACTTTTGATGCATCTAAAAACAAGCTCATTGTCAGCTTAAAAGGCACATCTGAAATTCCTTCAACATTGTGGGTATTTACTGAAAAAAATGGAAACATTATTCAGGAACTTTTAAAAACACACTCATTTTCAGGAACCACTGAAGTAATTACGCTAATTAACTAGTGACATGTCAATTATGATATGATGTGGTTTTACACTTTATAATCCCTTAAAATTATTATAAGAATGAAATCAAAATCACAACTACTACTGGCTTTTAGCTTTTGTTTCTTCCTATTAGCGGGGATGCCATTAAATTTGCATGCACAGTATTATATCGCGGCCAATGGGAACGATTCGTGGAGCGGTAAACTGGCAGAGCCAAATAAGTCGAATAACGATGGCCCGTTCGCAACTCTTGAGAATGCTCGCGATGCCATGAGAGCTTCATCAGTAAAGACTGCATTCGTGCGTGCAGGTGTTTACACTCGTTTCAAGAATTTTACACTTACAGTGGAGGATAATGGTGAGACATGGTCATATTATTCACCCGACGGAGTTAACACCGCCATATTGGACGGAGGTGACACTCTTAGAGGTCCTATGATTCTGTGCACTGGTTCAAATATTACTATTAACGGTATACGGGTCCAGCACTTCTGGGATTATGGAATAAGAATTATAGGATCAAGCAGTGCACCTGCAACCGGAAATACTGTAATGAATTGCGATGTAGGATACAATAATTTTATTAGCTGGGAAACTGCCGCTATCAGTGGTTATAAGTGGATACCCCATCTGACTATCAAGAACAACTATGTCCACCATACTACCAGCCAGGGTATCGATGTTCATGACAACTGGGGTGGTCGCGGCGGGACAGGTGATGTTGATCACCTCCTGATCGAAAACAATATAGTGCTTTGGGCAGTACAGAAGAGGGCCGACGGTGGAGGTATTTATATTGAACTCAACGGCGGATTCCTGGCTACCGACATCAAAGTCAGAAATAACTTTGTACGTGATATTGGAACCTCTGTTATTTGGGAGGCTCACGATATCTACCTGGATGAGGGTACTAATCATGCAGTAGTAACTGGCAATGTTTGTGGCCCGATGCCATTTAATGTTGGCATAACTTCAAATCCCCCTTCCCATGCCGAGTCGATCTTCTGTATAAATCACGGAAAGGTTCGTGCGAATAACAATATCATAACAGGAAATATAGTAGACCTTGGAGCTTCCGGGGTGACGTCAATCGCCATTTGGCAAGATAGTGCCGCATACGGGAGTGATAACAACATTTTTACAAACAATATTATTATCTCCAGGTTTACAGGCAATCAAAAAACCAGGTCCCAAAGTGAACTTACCGGGTACTCATATTTCCAGGACAGAGGAACGGGACCTAAGTCAAACCTTAACATATCGAACAACATATACCACAACTATGGGGGAGGGCAAGAGAGAACAGATGGTAATGGCGTAAGTGATACCAATCCCATCTATACTGATCCGCTGATCTGTGAATGGATATATAATATAGACAAGGATAGTCCGGCCTTCAAAAGTCCTGTAAACTTTACACCTATTGCTGGCAGATGGGGCCCTCCAGGATTTGTTATTCCTCATTACGGCACACCACCATCGTGTCCAATATCCTGTGAAAAGGTTAAGTAAATAAAACTGAATCACTTTCCTTACATAATGTTATATTTAATTTAACACTGGCAATTCTATTAAAACAATGACGAAATCAATCTGTTGTACATTTTTGATCTTTTACACTGCTTTCTGCTTCTCTCAGACAAATACAGGATCGTTATTTAAGAAAAATGACCGCGTTTGCTTTGTGGGCAACAGCATTACTGACATTGGAGGTTTTCATCACAATATTCTCTTGTATCACGTTACACGTTTCCCTGACCAACCGCTAAGTTTCTTCAATTGCGGCATCTCAGGAGATGAAACCGGAGCTATTCTCAACAGGATTGATACCGATATTCTCATTCATCAGCCAACTCACGTTGTTATAATGGCTGGCATGAACGATGTTCAAATTTACTTGTATGTACCATGGGTTACATCAAATGCGGATACCTTGCAGCAAAGGAGAAATGCCATTGACATTTATAAAGTTAACTATGAGAAGATCATTAACATCTTTCTGTCCAAAAACGTCAAAGTAATACTTGAAAAACCCACAATATATGATCAGACAGCAGTTTTGCCAGCATATAATAGTTTTGGAGTGAACGATGCTTTGAAAATCTGTGCGGATTTTATAGGTGATATGGCTGTAAAATATAATTTGCCTGTAGTTGATTATTGGACGATAATGAACAATATCAACAAGGAAATGCAGCAGAAAGATCCCTCCGCGACAATTACCGGCCCTGACAGGGTGCATCCTACTTCTCCGGGTTTTCTTGTGATGGCTTACCAGTTTCTGAAATCAGAAAAAGTTCCACAATATGTTTCCAAAATTATAATCGGAAAAAGCATAACTGAAAGTTCAAAAAAAAACCTGAATTGCGAATTTAATTCATTTAAGAAAATTTGCGGCGGGATAAGCTTTTCGGTTAAAGAAATGGCATTGCCGTTTCCAGTTATCGATGATCAACCAGACGGACTCAAATTAGTGCCATTCGAATCCGAATTAAATTTAGAGTTATTACAGGCACCGGATCTGAAATCAGGTCAATACCAATTGACTATTGATGACAAAATGATTGGTACATTTTCTGATGCACAGTTCAAAGAGGGCATTAATCTGGCTGATTTCAGTGAAACTCCCCAGTATAAGCAGGCTATGGAAGTTCGTGATAAATTGACCAAACTTTGGAATTTGGAAGCTAATCTAAGGACAATTCATTTCATAGAATACGACCCCTATTTTAAAACCTGTCCCGATAAAGACAATCTCTATGCAGCTAAAACCTATTTAGATTCAGTGTTTACTTTAAAATATGGTTCACAATCATATATAAAAGCTCAACTTGAAAAATATTTATCCGTCAAGCCAAAGGAAAAAGAATTTGAAACGGAATGCGACATATTAAGAAAAGAAGCGTTCCAGGTTGCTCAGACAAAAGAACACAGGTTTTTAATCTTACATCAACCAACGGATAAATGATTTTTTTCATCATTTATCTTGATTAATTTTTGCTAAATTAATGAAGTTTCAAAACCCCATGACCAGTTAATCAAATTACTTCAGGGTTTTTGGTAAATATACCTGACTACTTAGTTCTGAACTGCCACGCCGGTAAACCTGCTTTATTAAACAATGATGCTTCAGCTCCATTACGCCAGCAGTATCTGACTGAAACAGGTTCCCTGACCGAAGGTGAAGAAACAAGCACTTCATTGTTTACAATTTTTGCATCAGCTTTTACATATCGTCTGTCTTTACCTGCAATTTCGAACTCTTTAAGCTTGCCATTCTTTGCAACAAGACCTTCTCCGACATTATCAAAATGCAATTTTACAGTGCCTGCAGAGAGGGACATGGACTTATAAACAGGACCAGCGCAAGCAGTATTTATTGCATAGTCATTCTTCAAAGCAAGCTTTGCAAGTCTTTCACCAACCTCCTTCTTAAAAGGCGGGTGAACATCCATAACAGTTGCAATATCGAGAGTGACAACCATCCCTGTATTTGGCAGTTTAAGTGCACTCTCCTGGGCTTCACGAAGAAATGCAGATTCTGTTGAATCAACTCCGGAATAGACATATGGTGCAATCTGAACATAATAGAATGGAAAATCTTTGATACCCCACGCTGCTCTCCAGTTCTGGATCATAGCGGGGAAAATCCTGGCATACTGATCTGCCCTTCCGACATTAGCTTCACCCTGATACCATATTGCCCCTTTTATCTGGTATGGCAATACAGGATTAACCATTCCATTAAATAAGACGGAAGGAGTGTCCGGGCCAATATTTACTGGCCTTTTTCTGGACTGAAACTCATTTTTTGAAATATCAAATATATAAAATCTGGCGTCTTTCAATTCTGCAACCGGCTGATACTTCCAATCCCCTTTAAGCGGGACAAATGTTTTAGCATCGCTTTTTGATGAGAGCTTCAACTTTTCAGGAGTGCCATATATTCCTCCTTCTCCCTCGGTATCAAGAACACGTACAGAAATTATGTTAGCTCCATCCTTAACCAGCGATGCAGGAATTTCATAATTCCGGTCAGCTTGCCCGGGGCCAGAAGTTTCAGTCGATCCGACAAGCTTTCCATTAAAAAATGTGCGATCCATATCATCAACCGGTCCCAAAGAAAGAACAAGGTCTTTTCCTCTCATATTCTGAGGTATTTCGATACTTTTCCGGAACCATATTGCCCCGTCAAATTCACCTAATACTGTTTCAACTTGAGCTGGGAGATTCATCACAGGCCATTCCTTGTCATTATAATCTGAGGATGGCACCTTTTCATCATTAAAACTCAGATCTTTCCACTGGTTATTTCCGACCGGTTTTAGATTAATCTGTTTATGGTTATTCAACCATTTCTGATATTCAACCTGAAGAGGAATCGACTCTTTTAAAGCTTTAATATCTGAAATAAACTCACCTGTTTTTTCAAGTGATTCTGAAGAAGTCCATGATTCTGACGGGGTTCCTCCCCAGGCAGATTCGATCAAACCTATAGGAACATGGAGCTCATTGTACAACTTTTCCCCGAAAAAATATGCCACCGCACTGAATTGCGGAACAGTAGCTGGAGAACTAACCTCCCAACTGCCGATACATTCATCAACAGGTTCTCCGGATATCTTTTTCTGAACATTGAAGAGACGTATTTTCGTACTTGAGGAAGATGCAATGGTACCGGCTGAATGCATAATTGGGTTAGCCGGAGGCCATCCGGCGAGCTGCATTTCCATATTCGACTGCCCTGCACAAAACCATACCTCTCCGATAAGAACATTTTTTACATAGATAGTAGTGTCATTACCTGATATAGTAATAGTATATGGGCCTCCGGCTTCAGGGGTAGTCAGGTTCACTGACCATCTCCCATCCTTACCTGCAATAGCCTGTTCATTAGAGTTCCAGCTTGCTGAAACATTAATTTTATGGCCAGGATTTGCTTTACCCCATATTTTTGCAGTTGTTTTCTGCTGCAATAACATATTATCGCCAATAAGCGATGGCAATTTCAAATTTGAATGGCCCTGACAGCCTATCAAAGTCAGAAATGAGATTATAAAAACTTTTGTTAATTTCATGTTTTAAAGGTTTTAAATAGTCTTTATGAAATGAATAGTTTAAAAATCGATTTATCGTATAATGTAACCAATCGCCTGCCAGGTCAGCGGCCTCATTTTTTAAGCAATCTTACGTGCTGTCCAAACTGAGACACAGAAGATAATAATAAGACTCTCAAAATAATATTCTTATAACCAGATCGGATTTCTTTCCTAAAGCAGTCGTATTGTATAGGTAAACGAGGTTGGCGCCGCATAAACGATATATTGAGGGAGAGGTCCTGGACCGCAGCCTGCCGATCCAACACCGAGAGTAAGATGACTTATGCAGAAAACTGTAGCACTCCTCGGAGGAAGGTCAACCCTGTATTCAACCTTTTCCATCTCCTCATCGCTATAGGGGAGCGCTGATATTTGCATGAGAGTGTTGTCAGATTGTATCATAAGCCCATTCCCTGACGCCGTGGTTACTTTAGCCCAACGGACGTCTTCATGGTTTCCGCAATCCATTGGCTTTTCGTATGGAGTAAGTTGCTCTTTGACAGGACTCTTATAGACTCCGACATCAAATCCGCGTTTACGGTCGGCATAATTCTCCATGGGCCCACGGCCAAAATAGGAAACCTGGTCAAACTGCTTGTTAAGAAACATCCTGACGCCTATACGAGCTACAACCAGCTGTGGATTGCTTGAACTAAAACTATTATCAGCTTTAATTGAGCCGTCTCCTGAAATAGTATAAACTACATTATGGTCGACAGTGAAATTATTGGAGCCTTCTGCAGAGAGGTTGACAGTGATAGCAACAGATGAAGATGACTTCTGCTCAACAGCAACAGACTTTGTTGTCCATTTCAGGTCCCGTAGACCTGATCTCACCCAGCTACTGTCGGCCCAGTTATCGTCGTCCCTGTGAGGAGCCCGCCATAAATGCAGCTTTGGTCCGCCATCTTTGAGAAGCATGTTAACACCATTCTTTTCGAAGCTGGAGAATGTACCGGTAACTTTATCAAAAACTACTGTAAATCCTGAACCTTTAACTGCTATTTCTTTCTCACCCTGTACCAGATTAACCGGATTCATTGTTACACCCTGTTTTACGGCCAGCGCCTCGACAGGAAGCTTGAATTGCTCTGAGACCATTTCAAATCCCTTTTTTGCCCAAATCTGATCGTTTGCCAGAGCAAATGAAATACGCAGGAAATACTCAGCGCCCTCGATTGTTTTTGATAACTTATATGGAATTGTTATTACTGCTTCCTTTCCGGGAGTAATAACGGGTAGTTTTATGTCGCCGCGGGACATCTCAGTCCCGTTTTCTGACAATGACCATACTCCAGTAAATCCGTCAAGATTGATAAACTGGTATTTATTATGAATCAGAAACTTACCATTTGCCAGATCTTCAGCATTTACTTTGATCCATTGGTAAGCATGTTTCATTTCGGGGTAATGCGGTTTGAGAGATCGGTCGGAAGCCACAACTCCCTTATGAATAAAATATTGATCATTTGGAAATTCACCAAAACCACCTCCATAAGCAATTATCGGGTGATTCGGATCGCGATGGTTGTAGATTCCCTGATCCTGCCATTCCCAGATTGTTCCACCCAATAACTCCGGGTATTTATCGAAGATATCATTATATTCTCCGAGTGCTCCCATCGAATTGAACATTGCATGGGCATATTCTGCGAGGAAGAAAGGCTTTTTGATAGTAGTATCTTTTGCAAAACGCTCTAAGTCGTCAACTGTAATATACATTACACTTTCGATATCGGCAGGATTCTCCTCTCCCATTCCAAAATCACAGTAATGTACGGGTCTGGTTTCATCAATACTTTTTATTGTACTCAATGCAGCTCTGAAGTTTGATCCATTGCCACACTCATTTCCCATAGACCATATAATAACCGAAGGATGGTTCTTAAAGTTTTCAACATTTGCTACATTCCTGTCGATGATTGCTGCTTTCGTTCTGGGCTCCCTATCAAGCTCTCCTATCAGACCATGGCATTCAACATTTGCTTCAGCAACCAGGAATATGCCATATTCGTCGCACAATTCATACCAGCGTGGATTGTCGGAATAGTGACATGTGCGTATGAGGTTACAGTTACCCTGTTTGATAAGTTCAAGGTCGCGCACCATCTGCGCTTCAGTAACAGCATGTCCGACATCCGGCCAGTTTTCATGACGGTTTACGCCTTTAAGCTTAACAGGGGTTCCATTAACCAGAAAGAGTCTTCCTTTTATTTGGATTTCTCTGAAACCGGTACGTGCCGAGAGTATTTCATAGTCTTTTCCCCCATCCTTTAAAGTCAGAACTGTAGTGTAAAGTTTTGGAGTTTCAGCGGTCCATTTTTCAGGATTTGTTACCTGAAAACTAAGTTTCACTGAGGTCTCCTGCCCTGGTTGAAGAGCTGGCACAACACCCTCTGACTGTGCTGTATTAACAGCTTTCTCGCCATCATATAACTTTGCTGTAAGTTTATAAGATTTTGCTGCATGGGTTCCATAGTTCTTCACCTTAGCTGTAACTTCGACAGTTGCATTGCGATACTCATCGTCAAGATCGGTTTTAATAAAGAAATCCCGGATATGTTGTTGCGGAGTACTCCAGACTGTCACATTACGGAAAATACCACTCAGACGCCACATATCCTGATCCTCAAGGTAGCTTCCTGAAGTATACCTGTAAACTTCAACAGACACCATATTTTTTCCCGGTTTAACATATCTGGTGACATCAAATTCAGCAGCATTCCTGCTATTAACGCTGTAACCAACTTTTTCCCCATTGACCCAGAGGAAGAAACCGGCATCAACACCATCAAATGTCATGAATACCTGACGACCTTTCCAGTCAGCAGGAAGATCAAAATCACGACGGTAACTACCCACAGGGTTACGCTCCTCATAAGCAGTATAGTTTTTGGGAGGCATACTCATAACATTTGGGAAATCTATCCTGAACGTATAACCAAGTCCTCTGTAATAAGGTGTTCCATAACCAAGTATCTGCCAGTTCGAAGGAACCTGAATCTCTTTCCAGGCAGTGACATTGAATGAAGGTTTGTAGAAATCAACCGGACGCATTTGCGGCCAGGCAACCCAGTTAAATTTCCACAAACCATTTAAACTCCTGCAAAATGTTGAAGCATGTCGGTTGGCAACAAGAGCCTCATTAAGGTCTGCATAGGGCATCAGAGTTGCATGTGCAGTTTCTTTGTTTAAACCCAAACATTCCGGGTTTTGGATCTCAGGTGGCACAGGAGCTCCGCCTAGAGAATCTATAGGTGATATGTTTTGAGCATAGCCGGAAATATTAATCATAATACCAGTTAGGAAACACGATGCGAACAAACGAATACTTTTCATATTGGATATTAATTACATGTACTTTCACGTGAACTTATAAACAAATTTAAACCGATTTTTTAAATTTGCAAATATATTCGTCAAGTGAAAAAGTAAAATATCTGCCGAAAGTATTCCGGTAAGTTTATTTCGGGTTGGAGCGAGTAGTGGGCTATTTAGATCCTTCGCCCAAATATTGAGGAAACTCCAAATAATTAAAGAAGAAGGAGTAAAAACTCAGTTTTTATGTTAATTTTAAGTTTATGAATAAATCATATTTAAACTATCAAATTTATATAATAAAAAGAATAATTTTTACCTCATTGCTGGGGACTGCAATGTTATTGTATGGTCAGGAAAAAAGAACAGAACAGATAAAATCGTACATAACTGATTGGGAGTCATTGCAAAAGCATAAAACACCTAAATGGTTCCAAGATGCCAAATTTGGTATATATTGTCACTGGGGTGTTTATTCAGTGCCGGCTTTCGGATCTGAGTGGTATCCTCACTATATGTACATAACAGGTTCAAGAGAGAACAAATATCACCTTGAGAAATACGGGCCCTTATCGAAGTTTGGCTATAAGGACTTCATTCCCGGGTTCACTGGCGAGAAATTCGATCCGGATGCCTGGGCAACACTTTTTGCCAGTGCCGGGGCTCGCTTCGCAGGTCCGGTAACTGAGCACGCTGATGGCTTCGCAATGTGGGACAGCAAACTGACAAAATGGAAT
>Ga0182021_10010452_pt1 | contig 11004 bp, 7 predicted proteins | sample 612E3MmetaG_FD_120493 | JGI IMG/M metagenome (GOLD analysis project Ga0182021, IMG submission 120493) | Permafrost microbial communities from Stordalen Mire, Sweden - 612E3M metaG (Illumina Assembly) | ecosystem: Environmental > Terrestrial > Soil > Wetlands > Permafrost | place: Sweden...
AGCACGAGCTCCTCACCGCCGTAGCGCGCCGCCAGATCCACTCGCCGGCTGCATGACTCGACGATGCGCGCGATGCGCGCCAGGGCGGCATCGCCGGCCTTGTGTCCGTAATCGTCGTTGTAGATCTTGAACTGGTCGCAGTCGCAGAACAGCAACGAGAGCTTGGTATTGCGGCGCCGGGCGCGCTCGAGCTCTTCCTGCAGGCGCTCGTGCAGGTAACGGTGGTTGTAGAGGCCGGTCAAGCCGTCGGTGATGGCCTCGACCTCGGCCCGGCTGAAGCGGATCGCCGCTGACTGGAGCATGGCCGCCAGGGTGGGTGAGCGGTCGCCCGCTTCCGGCCGGCCGAGCGACTCCACGGCGGGTGCGTCCACGGTGACCGCCGCGACGACCGCGCCCTGAGCGTCACGCAGCGGGGCGATGCCCGACACCCAGACGCCGACGTCGCCGGCGATGAGGACGTTGGCCAGCGAGCTTTCGCCGGCGAGCACGCGAGCCAGTTCGTCTTCGGGCAGCCAGGGGTCACCGCAATGGGAGACGTCACTCTCCGTGTCGCCGGTGTCTAAGACCGTGATGCACTGGTCGCCCACCATGGCGTAGCTTGTGATGAAGCGCACCGGCGGATGGGCGTCGCGCAACTGGCGTAGGGCGCCGACTATCTCCGCGTACTGCGGGCGCGTCTCGTCGGCGCGGCTGCGCAGCAGGGCGTGGGTGGCCGGATCGATGAGCGCGGCGGCCTGCACGGCGAGCGCGTCGACGCGCGCCCGACGGCGCCGCAGGCGCCGCAGCGCCCGCAAGAAGGCCGCCACCATCTCGGGGTCGAACTGCGTGCCGGCGCAGCGGCGCAGCTCGGCGAGGCATTGACGGTAGCTCAGGGCTGGCCGATAGGGCCGTCGGCAGGACATGGCGTCGTAGCAGTCGACCACGCACATGGCGCGCGCCACCAGCGGAATGGCCTCGCCGGCCAGACCGTCCGGGTAACCTTTGCCGTCGAAGCGCTCATGGTGGTGGCGCACGCTTGCCACGAGCTCGGAGTCGAACAGCGGCCGCACGATCTCGGCGCTGATGCCGGGGTGCTGGCGCACGAGCTCCCACTCCTCGGAGGTCAGCGGTCCGGCCTTGAGCAGCACGCGGTCCGATACGCCGATCTTGCCGATGTCGTGCAGGAAGGCGACGTTCTGCAGCTCCTCGAGGCGCTCGCTGGGCCAACCCAGCTCGCGGCCCAGCATGGTCATGTAGGCCGCCACGCGGCCGGCGTGGCCGAGGGTGTAGTAGTCCTTGGCGCTGAGGGCCGAGCTCAAGGCTCGTAGGTTGCCGAGGTGGAGGTTCTTGACTTCCTCGTAGAGTTGGGCGTGCTCGAGCGCCAGGGCCACGAGCTGGCCGACCGCCTCGGCGACGGCAATCTCCTCAGAAGTGAACTCGCGCTCGACGTGATCGAAGAGGTCGACCAGACCAACAACCTTGTCGCGCGCGAGCAGGGGCAGCGCCACGCAGCTGCGCTGGCCGTAGCGGCGCATCTCCTTGCGTTCCGTCTCGCTGAGCCTCGGGTCGTCGAGGCTGTGCGCGGTAACGGCGCCACGCGTCTCTACGGCGAGCCGGTCGCAGGGCCAGTCGGAAAGGCGGAACTCCTGGCCCACCCAGGAGGCGTCGTAGACGCCTTCGAGGGTGGAGGCCACGCAGACCATGCGCTCATTGCCTTCGAGCCGGTAGATGTCGCAGTCGGGGATCTGAAGTGCCGCGCCGAGGCGTCGCGCGGCCGACTGCAGGACCTCATCGAGGTCGAGGGTCGAGGCCAGCTCGAGGCTGGTGTCGAGCAAGAGCTGGTAGCGCTGCGCGGCGCGCTCGAGGGCCACGAAGCGATCACCACCCGGTGGGCTCCCCTCGCGCAGGATTCGCTCGAGGTCGCTCGCAAGAAAACGGCGCTGCCCGCCGGGGGTGCGCTGGCAGGCTAGCTTGCCGTCCGCGGCCCAGCGGCGCACGGTGCTCGCGCTGACGCCGAGCAGGTCGGCTGCCCGTTGTACGCGCACCCAGCGCGGCGGCGCTGTCTCCTTGACGTTCATCACCGATAATATCGGCTCACGGCAGCGATTCTTGACCAACTCTGTCAGTCGCTGCCTACGGGTGACTGTCGCCAGCCCCCGTCGAGCGCTGTTGACCGAACTTGCGGTTCAGTGGGTGCCCCAGCAAGCGCTGGAGCTCGCCCACCGGCTGGCGGCAGCGTGTCGGCAGCACCGCTCGGTGCAGCACTTTCTCACGCATGACAGGTTCGGGTGACCTCCAGCGCCTCGGCTCTCATGGGCTTCCGGGCGGGCCCTCGATCCTCGTCACGCGACGCGCCTAAGGGCGGGTGCGCGGGACGGCCTCCAAAGCCCAACATTGCAGATTGCATGACTCCGCCCCTCGCCGAGGTCGGTGGTGACCTCCTGCGCAGAAGTGCGTAAGCTACTTCAAGCGGTTGCACAGTCTGGACACATATCGTCAGACGCATTCGGCTGGAAGGGAACCGCGTGTCGAGAGGCAGCGATCAGAGGCGCCGCGAGTGGTTCAAGTTGGGCGTCGAAGCGCTGGCGAATGCGCGGCCTGATGCCCCTCGCCTCTACTGCTGTCCCTTGTGCATACGCGGGTTCGACGCGCCTGAGGCGCTATCGTTTGAGGATGCTCCGCCCCAGTCAGTTGGCGGAAAGCCCGTCGTCCTCACCTGCACGCCCTGCAACAACAGGCACGGCTCCGAGCTTGATGTTCACATTCAGCGCGGCCGTGACGCGAGAGAAATCGGTAATGGCAAGCGCCCGGCTTGGGCCAAGCTTCGCCTGGGCGAAAACGAAATCACGACGAAGGGGCTGCTGGGGGATCGGATTGAACTCGCTGAGATGGCCGACCACACCAATCCGGCCGCGAGCAAAGCATTTGCCGCGGAGATGGAAAGCCGCGTCACCTCGGGCTCCACGGATTGGAAGCTCCAGCTCACCATGACCAGTCTGTACGACGAGTGGCGCGAGCAGATCGCTTGGCTCCGCGTTGCCTATCTCCACCTGTTCGCCTTGTTGGGCTACAACTACATTCTTCGGCCCGAGCTTAGTCCCATTCGCGACCAGTTTGACCGGCCGAGCGAGCGCGTCGTGCCACAGGTCATGAAGAACATGCTCGAATGCGACGACGACGAGCAGATCATCGCCGTTACCAGCCCCTCGAATCTGCGGGGCTTCGCGGTCCGAATCGGGAGCCGCATGCATTTGCTTCCCGGGTTCGAGGGCACAGCGGGCTTCTACGAAAGACTCTCTCAGCTGCCGCCCAAGGGCGATCTGAAGCTGTCCGGCAGTCTCTTGCCTGTCCCCGCTGGTCCCATCTTCATGTGCGATGTTCCGTTGTCGCCTGATGGCTGAGCGGGCAGCGTCTAGCAAGCGAATCGCGCACACCAGTCCCGGGTCTATGATTCAGGTCGCAGTGCGGACAGCTGGCTGCTCGTGCACAGGGCGCCGGGCTGACTGCGTTGGGGGCCGTGATGGGCACTCGCGCTCCCCGGTGAGAGCGGAAAGGCGAGCATGACCGTGCCGATACCGGCTGCCGCATCACTCCCACAGCACACTCAAGATGTCCTGATGAAGGTCGTGAAGCCAAAGTTCGACGCCTACTTCGAGTTCACCGCGGGCGGAACGGCAAGGGCGATCCCTGCGCCGAACGAGTCGTATTTCATCTACCCAGGCGCCACCATGATCTCCGGCCTGGTCATTCTGTGGTCGCTGTTCAGCGACGTGTACCAGGCTTCGGGCGGGCCGACCCGCTTCGCACGCTTCCTAAGGGGAGATGCTGCGCTGCTCGGCGATGCTCGGCGTATTGTGGAAGGAACCTCGCCCGCTGATCAGGACGGATCGTTTTGGCATTATCCGAACGGCCAGGTTTCGCTGGACGACGCAACGGACTCGCACCTCGGCGACGTTCTGAAGACACTGCGCAACGGATTTGCGCATTCTCATTGGTACCTTGCAAACTTGAGCGCTGTCGACTATTGGCGGGAGCTCGGCTGGGACATCTAGGGCGCTGACCCACGGTTCAACTTGGGGGGCCGCCCGAGCAAGAACTTCATGGTGTACGTTGCAGATGCAGATGTTCGCGTATGGGATCCAGCGAACTTCTGGAAGTTGATGACCGGACCCCACTTTTAATCAGGGTGTCGTTGGTTCGAACCCAACGCGGCCCACCAGAAAGGCACTCTCAGCAGCGACTTTCGCTGCCCTCCGAAGCCTCAGACGACGGCCTGCCGACGCAATGCCGACGCGACGTCTCTATTGCAAAGTACTTCAAGAGATCGCTGTCGCTTGGGACCATCGAACCCTGCTCTTTGCAGGCGTTCTTGCTCGCCAGAGGGCCGCGGCCCCGTCGTGTCGGCGGCCTGTCGGCGGCAGCACCCGGTGCAAGCACTTCTGGACGTCAGCCGGTCAGGGTGTCATGTGCGGATCGGCTGGCTTACGCGGCTCACGCGCCAGGTAGCGAGATGCCTCTCGCCGACGATCGCTTGCCACGGCGTTACTGAGACTCTACGCGCGACTCGCTTAGCACGGCACGCACTTCGGCCGCGATCTGCAGGTCTTCGCGCGCCTCGCAGACGAAAGTCCGGACGCTCGCACCGGCAGCCGTGATCTCACGGTCGCCGGCAGCCGCATTCAGGTCGGCATCGACGCCGACACCAAGAAAGGCGAGGCTCTGGGCCGCGCGCTGCCTGATGGGCGGCGAGTTCTCACCGACGCCACCGGTGAAGGCCAGAGCGTCGAGGCCACCCATGGCGGCCGCCATGGCGCCGATAGCAGCACGAAGCCGGTGCAGGTAGACGGCGACGGCCAAAGCCGCCTCGCCGTCGCCTTGCTCCTCGGCGGCCAGAACGGCCCGCATGTCGGACTGGCCGGCAAGCGCAAGCAAACCGCCGCGGTACTCGAGGGCCGCTGCCAGCTCGGCCGGCGGCATGCCGACGTGCTCCTCGAGCCAAAGGACGAGGCCCGGGTCGACGCTTCCCGAACGGGTCGCCATCACCAGTCCCTCGAGCGGCGTGAAGCCCATCGTGGTATCGACCGAACGCCCGTCTTGAATGGCAGCCAGCGAGGCGCCGGCGCCGAGGTGGCAGCTGACGAGACGCAGGCCTGCAGCCGAGCGGCCGGCGAGCTGTGTCACGCGGCGCGCCACATAGTTGTGGGAGAGACCGTGAAAGCCGAAACGTCGCAGGTCCCAGCGTCGACGCCACTCCAGAGGCAGCGCGTAGGTGGCGGCCGCAGCCGGAATGCCGGCGTGGAAGGCGGTATCGAAGCAGGCCACAGCGGGCACGCCAGGCAGGGCGGCGCTCACCGCGGCCAGGGCGGCCAGAGACTTGGGCTGGTGCAGCGGGGCCAGATCGCTGAGCGCCTCGAGCTGGCGCACGACTTGGTCGGTGATGCGCACCGGACCGAGGAACTGGCTGCCGCCGTGCACGATGCGGTGGCCGACGGCACCTGCCGGGCCGAGCTCGACAAGAGCGCTGAGCACAGCCTCAGCGTCGGCGATGCCACGAGGCGCCGGCAGATCGACGGAACCAGCCAGCCGATCGGCACTATCGAGCAGCCTCAGCTTGAGGCTGCTCGACCCCGCATTGACCACCAGGACGCGCAGCCCGCCCTCGTCACCTGCCGCCAATGTCGTTGCACCCCCCTCAGTCAACGGGCCACGTCCACTCCTGGATCTCGGGATCGTCTTCGCCGTGGTCGCGCGTGTAGGCGCGAGCCAGGAGGCGGCGGTCGGCCATCTGCTGGCGCAGACGGCCAGCCCGCCCGGCGAGCCCGGGCACGCGGTCAATCACATCAATGACCAAGTGAAAGCGATCGAGGTCGTTGAGCATCACCATGTCGAAGGGTGTGGTGGTGGTGCCTTCTTCCTTGTAGCCACGCACGTGCAGGTGTTCGTGACCGGTGCGTCGGTAGGTCAGGCGGTGGATCAGCCAGGGATAGCCGTGGAAGGCGAAGATGACCGGCCGGTCGGGCGTGAACAGCGAGTCGAACTCGGGGTCGCTCAGGCCATGGGGATGCTCAGAGGATGGCTGCAAGCGCATGAGGTCGACGACGTTGACCACCCGCACCTGCAGGTCGGGCAGCTCCTGGCGCAGGATGGCGGCGGCGGCCAGCGTCTCCAGGGTGGGCACGTCGCCGCAGCAGCCCAGCACCACGTCGGGCTCACCGGCGCCCTCGGTGCCGGCCCACTCCCAGATGCCGATGCCTCGGGCACAGTGCAGCAACGCCTGGTCCATGGTGAGCCATTGCGGCTGGGGCTGCTTGCCGGCCACGATCACATTGACGTAGTTGCGGCTTCGCAGGCAGTGATCAACGGTGCTGAGCAGCGTGTTCGCGTCCGGCGGCAGGTAGACGCGGATGACCTCCGCCTTCTTGTTGACGACATGATCGATGAAGCCCGGGTCCTGGTGCGAGAAACCGTTGTGGTCCTGGCGCCAGACGTGCGAACTGAGCAGGTAGGTCAGCGAGGCGATCGGCTGCCGCCAGGGGATGCCACGGGTCACTTTGAGCCACTTGGCGTGCTGGTTGAACATGGCGTCGACGATGTGGATGAAAGCCTCGTAGCTGGTGAACAGGCCGTGGCGGCCGGTGAGTAGGTAGCCCTCCAGCCAGCCCTCGCAGAGGTGTTCGGAGAGGACCTCCAGGACGCGGCCGTCGGGTGCCAGGTGGTCGTCGGTGGGAAGGATCGGCTCCTCGAAGGCGCGGTCGGTGACTTCGAAGACGGCTCCGAGGCGGTTGGAGGCCGTCTCGTCGGGACCGAAGAGGCGGAAGCTGCGGCGGTTGGCGTCAATGACGTCGCGCAGATAGGTGCCGGCGATGCGGGTGGCCTCGGCGACCGGCGCTCCGGGATGGGGCACGTCGACCGCGTAGGCGCGAAAGTCGGGCAGGGTGAGGTCGCGCAGCAGACGGCCGCCGTTGGCGTGCGGGTTGGCGCTCATGCGGCGGTGGGCCTTGGGCGCCAGGCGGCGCAGCTCTGCCACGAGCGCCCCGTCTTGGTCGAAGAGCTCCCCCGGTTGGTAGCTGCGCATCCAGGACTCGAGCTGAGCCAGGTGTTCGGGGTTGGTGCGCACCTCGCTCAGCGGTACCTGGTGGGCGCGGAACGTGCCCTCCACGGGCAGGCCGTCGACGACCTTGGGCCCCGTCCAGCCTTTCGGCGTGCGCAGGATGATCATCGGCCAGGCGGGTCGCTCGCTGTGGCCGTCCTGGCGGGCGGCCCGCTGGATCTGCTGGATCTCCTCGACAACCTGGTCGAGCACCTCGGCCATGCGCCGGTGGGTCGGCTCGGGCTCGTCGCCCTCGACGAAGCAGGGGTGGTAGCCGTAGCCCTCGAAGAGCTTCTTAAGCTCGTCGTCGGCCATGCGTCCCAGCACCGTGGGGCTGGCGATCTTGTAGCCGTTTAAGTGCAGGATCGGCAGCACGGCGCCGTCGCCTGCCGGGTCTAAGAACTTGTTGGAGTGCCAGCTCGCCGCCAGCGGACCCGTCTCGGCTTCGCCGTCGCCGACGATGCAGGCCACCAGCAGGTCGGGGTTGTCGAAGGCGGCACCGTAGGCGTGGGCCAGTGAGTAACCCAGCTCGCCACCCTCGTGGATCGAGCCCGGCGTCTCGGGGGCCACGTGGCTGGGGATGCCGCCGGGAAAGGAGAACTGGCGAAAGAGGCGGCGCATGCCCTCTTCGTCTTCGCCGATGTTGGGATAGACCTCGGAGTAGGTCCCCTCCAGGTAGGCGTTGGCGACGATTGCCGGCCCACCGTGACCGGGACCGCAGACGTAGATGGCGTTTAAGTCCCAGTTGCGGATCACGCGGTTCAGGTGCACGTAGATGAAGTTGAGGCCGGGGGAGGTGCCCCAGTGGCCCAGCAGACGCGGCTTGATGTGCTCGGGGAGCAGCGGTTCGCGTAACAGGGGGTTATCGAGTAAGTAGATCTGGCCCACGGCAAGGTAGTTGGCGGCCCGCCAGTAGGCGTCCATGGTTTGGAGCTCGTCGGCGCTCAGGCGGGCGGCCGGCGCTGGTGGTCGCGGCGGGGTGGTCGCGGTGTTTGGATCCGTGTCCATCGAGTCCTCTCATGTTGTGCGCAAGAACCCCGCAGCCGGCGTTGTCGCGGGGGCTGCCGATGGCGCGGCGTACGGGGGTTGCAGGTTGATAGCCGCAACGGCCCATTCCAAACCGTACCAACGGCGTGTGTCCAGTGTTCGCGATGGGGCGCCGAGGAGTGGTCGGGATGGTCTTGCACCGGCTTCAGCACCTCGCTGCCGTGGCCAAGGTCCAACACCTGTTGGACTGAGTCTTCTCGCACACCCCCACGGTGTAGCGTCTGCCGGGCGATGTCACAGCCTGTGGAGGAAGTGCAGGCTGCCGAGCAGACCGAAGACGACAAGGACGCCGACAGGCTGGCGGCACCACAGCGACTGCTGGTGTGAGCTCTGTCGGAAGTAGATTGGGTGGCGTCACCCGCCCGAGGAAGCCCGCAGACTGGCGCCGCTGCGCTGGCCGCCTGCTCTGCTTGCTGCGTGCGATCGCTGCGGCTCAGGCGGGTCGCACGTTGACCGCTTGGGGACCTTTCTGGCCCTCGGTGACCTCGAACTCGACCGCCTGACCTTCCGAGAGCGCAGTCACACCGGGGGCGAGTCCGGTGACGTGCGCGAAGACGTCCGTGCCGCCGTCGGCCTGCTCGATGAAGCCGTAGCCCTTGCTTGCGTTGAACCACTTGACTGTTCCCTTGGCCACTACCTACTCCTGAGCTCATGAGCGCGTCCGCGACGAATATGCGACGAAGGCGCTCTCCTAGCAGAAACTGCCCTCGGCACCGCCCAGAGACAGCGCCTTGCTTGTATCGCTTGCCGCGGTAGAAGACAAGCCCCACAACCCACCATCTCGTCGGCACGGCGTCGGCGGCGGCGCCTCGTGCGGCAGGATCTAAGGCCGAACGTGTTCGCGTGTGGTGTGTCTGTGGCCGCGCGCTCGACAGGCACTCACGACTGCGTGTTGCATGCCGGCTCGCAGCGGCTTCATGGCCGAGATCATGCCCTCGTTGACGATGCGGCTCGGCTTGTACTTGAAGAGCTCAGGTCGGCCGCCAAAGCCAGCTCGTTGCCGTCGATAAGTTGACCGGCCTCCGTTTCCGCCGCCCAAGGCCCGCTGCTACGCACACCAGAGCCAGCTCTAGAACTATCATGGGCAGACAAACCAGCGACTCAGTCAGCTCAAGCTCCTGCGAGGTGTGTGATGCCCGTCGATCCAGAGCGTGCCGCCGAGCTTGCCGAGAAGGCGCGCCACTTCGACGCTTCACTGCTGTTCGCCGAAAAGGCTAAGATCGCCCGCCTCTCGCGCATCCGCCAGTTCATGTTCGGCAGCCTCGACGGCCTGCTTGTGCCTTTGGGAGTGGTCTCCGGTGTCGCGGGTGGCACGGCCAACACCAGGATCGTCATCGTGGCGGGTGTCGCCGAGGCGTTCGCCGGCGCTCTCAGCATGGGCGCCGGCGAGTACCTCTCGGGCAAGTCCGAGGGCCAGGTCCAGGCGGCTGCCATCCGCGCCGAGATCGACGAGATCGAAACCATCCCCGCCATCGAGCGGCACGAAATCGAACTGTTGTTCACAAACGAGGGACTTGGCGCCGCAGACGCGGCTGTGGTGGCCGAGAAGGTGACCACCAGCCGTCGTAGCTGGGTCAACACCATGGTCGAGAAGGAGCTCGGCTTGAGCGCCGACCCGGTCGAGAACCGAGGCAAGGACGCCCTCGCCATGGGCCTGTCCTACGTGCTCGCCTCGGTGGTGCCCCTGGCGCCCTACTTCTTCCTGCCCATCTCGGCGGCATTCGCGCTCTCAGTCACCCTGACTGTGCTGGTTCTCATCGCCCTGGGGGCCGTCAAGGGACGCCTTGCCAAGGTGAGCCTGTGGCGCAGCGCCACCGAGGTCGTGGTCGTGGGCATCGCCTCGGCCGCCGGGGGCTATCTGCTCGGCACGCTGGTGCCACACATCATCGGCAGGTGATAGGTCGCGCGTGTTCCGCGGCTCGCGTGAGCGTGACGTCGGCGTCGCGATCATGTGCAGCGGTTTCTAGCCTCGCACCGGTTACGGAGTAATGTGCTCGCGTAGCCTCGGCTCGCACGAGTTCGCGTTACGAGCCCCAGACGAGGTCAAGTCCCGATGTGTGGTGTAAGTCCATCGTCGGCATGGTCGCGGCCTCAGGCCGCCGGTAGCGCGCTCACCTCCCTGGCGCGAGCCGCCTGCGCCGGCCGGACCAGCCCCGCCTCCAGCGATTCCGCCGAGAGGTAGCGCCGACCCACCAGCCACTCGTCATTCTGCTCGATGAGCAGGGCGCCGGCGAGGCGGATGAGGGCGGCATCGTTGGGGTAGATGCCGACCACGTCCGAGCGGCGCCCGATCTCGCGGTTGACGCGCTCCAGGGGGTTGGTCGAACGCAGCTTGCTCCAGTGCTCGGCCGGGAAGGCCATGAAGGCCAGCAGTTCCTCCTCGGCCTCCGAGAGCAGGCGGGCGACCTTGGGTGCGCCTTGCTCCAGCGCCGCCACGCCGCTGAGTCGTTCGTGGGCCTCGATGGCGCTCTCGGCAGCGAAGATCTGGCGCATGGCGGTGGCGATCATCGGCTGCTGAGCTTTGGCGCAGTGGCCGAGCATGTCACGAAGTCACGTGCACGGGCCACATACCGGACCGCCGTCTGAGTTCGTCGCACCGGCATTTGTCTGGAGCCGATAGAATCGACGGCATCGAGCGAACGGGTGCGGGATGCCTGACCGCCGAGGCGACGAGCCAGGATGGGGGTGCTCCACGGTTGATTGGCGTTGCCCGAGACCCTACAGTGACGAAGGCGCCGGTCGCGCCGCCCACCCGGCAGGCGACAGCGCCTGAGCTCCGCGCGGAGGCGGGCCATGAGTCGACGAGAGAGATGAGATGACACCGACTGTCGCCATGATCGGCGTTCCCGAACTGCTCATCATCTTCGCGATCATCGTGCTGCTGTTCG
>Ga0182021_10010454_pt1 | contig 11003 bp, 9 predicted proteins | sample 612E3MmetaG_FD_120493 | JGI IMG/M metagenome (GOLD analysis project Ga0182021, IMG submission 120493) | Permafrost microbial communities from Stordalen Mire, Sweden - 612E3M metaG (Illumina Assembly) | ecosystem: Environmental > Terrestrial > Soil > Wetlands > Permafrost | place: Sweden...
TGATAAGATATTCTGCCAGTTCCAAAGCTTTGTTTATCCGTATACAACCATGACTTAAAGCACGGCTGCTCTTATTAAATAAATATTGTGAAGGAGTATCATGAATATAAACTGAATATTCATTCGGAAACATGAATACGATCTTTCCCAAAGGATTTTTAGGACAGGGATCCTGTATGATCATGTAAGGGAAGTCATTAGCATTCACATTTCCCCAATTTATCGATGAAGGAGCTAGCTCAGTTCCATCCATACGCAGTATTTTCATATTATTTTCTGCCAGGTAAGCCGGATTTTTTTTTATTACAGGAACAATTTCCTCCTTCAGTATTTGAGTTGGTATTACCCATTCCGGATTCACTTCCATATATTTAAGATTTGCGCTGAAAATCGGAGTTTGTCTGTAAGGACGTCCGACTATGGCGAGCGAATGAAGCACCAGTTTATCATCTTCTAAAAGCTTGAGGCTGAAATCAGCTATATTCACTCTTATATAACACTTGCCAAGGTCATCGCTTAGCCATCTCCATTTCTCAAGATTAGCCTCAAGAGTCTCAATCCTTTCCCCCACCGGAATGTTGAGCGCATCGATTGTAGTTTTTCCAACCACTCCGTCAGCATCGAGACCGTTAGCTTTTTGAAAAATGATTACCTGGTCCTGAAGGGCTTTATTAAACAGATCTTCATCTTCCGGAAAAAATTCAATGTCTCCCTGGGTAATTTCAAGCCGTTCCCTTAGCAGGGGAACATCAGGATGTCTCAATCCGATTTCAAGCTTTGGCAAATCTGTACTGAATGAGTGCCAGCCTCCCCTGTCTTCAAACTGCCGATATTTGAGGAGGGCTTTTTTCAGATTATAGTATTCTCTATGACGGGGAAGGATATTATGAAGGGCTCCTGATATGTCTTTAGACAATAAGGTACTGTCAACAAAGTTATCCCAATTCTTAATCACCTTTCTTCTTGAGATACTCCATTGAGGATAAATTGAATCAGGATTAGTCTTCCCCTCTGCAAGATGAGATGATAAAAGTAAAAGAGCATCTGTCAGCATAAGATCAAGCCTGGACATTTCTTTAACTTTTATCAAGCCCTGTGAACCGCTTTCTTTAGCCAGCTTTTGTATTTCAGAAAGATGATAATCAGCAGGCAACAACCCATCCTGAGCAGCATTACGTATAGAAGAGATCATTTGCAAAATATTTGACGTGTCAGTCCATTTTGGTGAGGGAAGTAACCCGTTCTTTTCATACAATTTTATTATTATGTCAGGATTATATATTCTCATTCCGTTAAGTATGGCGGAATTGTTCTTCAGAGTATCAATACACGATTTGAGTGCAACAGATAAGTCCTTTCCGGAATTGCCGGATAATTCCTTACCGGAATTTTTAGAAGTGCATCCATATAACAGAGATATGGTTATTACAATCATAAGACTGTAGACAGATCTCTTAATCCTCTCGGTTTGCATAATGCCAAAGTCTTTTAATTGAAAAACAATAAAATTCAAATTTTGTTTTGATTTTTTTCGTTTCAGTTAAAGGAAAATAGTGAGTTAATTGTGTCTTCCGGAAATTCAAAACCGGATAATTTAGATTATGATCTTAAAGGCTGAACAAATACTTCGCCTAATACGTTGATAATATTTACATAAAGCACTAACTTTAATTGTTTTATATCAATTATTAATTTAACCGGATTCAATATGAAACTAGAACATTATATTCCATTTGATAAGGAATTTTTACTCGAACAACAAATTGCTGAATACACTATAGATAAAAAGGAAGCCGGGGATTTCAAAAAGCTGTTCGAAATACTGGAGCATTATTTTCACTACGAAGCATTTAACCTTATCCGTAAATTGAAACAAAATTATGCGTTATTCGATCCTGATTTATATTCAAAAGAACGGGCAGGATATATCGGTAAATGTGATTTTACGGTCTTTAAAGAAAATTTGCATAAAGTTCTTGTCCGGGGCAATTATACCAGGGTTGACCAGGATACTTTAAGCAAAGCTTTCAAATACTCAGATTTGATAGGTTTAAAACTCGATATTGACCTTAATGATTATAAAGATTATGAATTGTACGTCCGGGGTCATCATAAAACCACTGAGAAGGTGACTAAATTCATTTTTTGGAAGAAAGAAATAAAGTTTGAATACTATGACCGTGTATTGATTTATCTTAATTATAACGATGCAAATTACTTTAACGAAAAGAAGGGTCGTCCAAGTAAACTGCCATTTTATCCTGGATGTGTAATATTAAAAATCTTCAAACGAGTTCCTAAAAACGATCTGGAAACTATATTTCCGAATGCAGTTCCCAGGATGTCGACAACCGATAAAATATTATTTTGGGTCCCGGGTATTGTTGGAGGCATTTCATTATTAATTTCAAAAGTAATTCCTGCATTGATTGCAATGTATGCTGCTTACAAATCCGGTGCGTCAATGGATTTGTTTAATAGCAAAACTGCTCTTTACCAAGGCCTGATTGCACTTGGAATATTGGGTGGTTATTTGTTTCGCCAATACAGCAGCTTTGTGAATAAGAAAATTAAATTTTCAAAAATGCTTTCCGACAGTCTTTACTTTAAAAATCTGGGAAATAATAGTGGAGCATTTTATTCTTTGTTAAACTCTTCGGAAGAAGAAGAGCTTAAGGAAACAATTTTGGCATACTCATTTTTAAACAGAAGCAAGTATCCCCTGACATCAGAAGAGCTCGATGATCAAATTGAATCGTGGTTTAAAACAATGCTTGATACAGATCTTGATTTTGACGTAGAAGATGCTTTATTTAAATTAAAAAATATTGGCCTTGGCATTGAAACGAATGGTAAATGGGAAGTTATCCCTTTAGACAAGGCTCTCATCAGAATAGATGAAATATGGGATGGGGTTTTTGAGTATAACCAAAAATAGTTTAATCTCCTTAAGGCTAAATTATTTATAATAAATGATTTAGAATGAAATAAAGAACAATATACAAGATCAATGTAACTACCCAAATTATAATGATATTAAACCAATATGTATCAATTTCACTTTTGCCGATCTTTTTAAATGATTATATTTGTCTAAGATAAATCAAATCAGGAATATAATTTTATAAAGAAAAACATATTCTGGGTCAGGGCGAAGTCCGACATATCTGTATGGAATAATTGTTCGTCTGTTTATGATTTTAAGTAATAAAAAGTAATTCATATGACCGGTTCCGGAATTTTATTGGATTATGCCGGGAAAGTCGATTACGAAACGACTAATCACCTTTTAAAGACATTAAAGAAGTCAGAAAAATTCCTGAGTCTGGATAAAACTACCGGCAAGAGGTTATATGCCATTCTGGTTGAGTGTCTCGAAAATATTACCAGGTATTCATCAGTAAATTTTACTAACGACCATAGATTCCAGCCCTTCATTCTGGCTCGCAGACAAAATGACAAGATCATTCTTAAAACCGGTAATCCGGTTAAGAATGATCAAAAAGTCAAATTAATCAGTAAGCTTGACATTGTAAATAAAATGGAGGATGAAGCTCTTACTGCGTTATATGAGGAGATAATAAATAAGGAAATAAATCAGGGGGAAAATGGAGCCGGACTTGGTTTTATAATTATGAAATCAAAATCAGGTAATAATATTGACTATAGCTTTAATATTATTGATAACCACTTTTCTTTTTTCGAAATAAATATATTGATAAACAAATTCATCATGAGAAAGTTAATTTTTGAAAAGACGGGTAGCTCACCAAAGGTAATTCTTGATCCGGATAAAAACGTATTTGAAATATCAGGAGAATCCAGACCACCTGACGTAAGTACCTTTTATGGGGAGATTCTCAGGTGGTGGGACGATTATTCGCTGCATCTTCTCAAATCGCAGGACAATACACATCCTGTGGTTGTTAACTTTGATCTTGAATATTTTAATTCATCTTCAGCTAAATATATTCTTGATTTTTGCAAGCAGGTGGCATTAGTCCGCTCAAAAGGCAAGAGTATTGATGTAAAATGGAAATATGAAGAAGATGATATAGATATGCTGGAGGCTGGCGAAGAAATGTCGAGAATAGCTAAATTACCATTTGAATTTGTTAAGAAATAGAAAGTTTAATCTGATAATCTTTATCCGGTAAAGATTAATATTTTCAAGGATAATTAATTAATTCTGAATCCAATCACTAAAATATCATCAGTCTGATTATTATTACCCATCCAGCCAAGCAATAACTTTTCCAGCAATACTTTCTGTTCCGACATAGTTATATTTTTGGTTTTAATTAATTGTTCCTTGAATTGATTATAGCTGAATCTTTTATGACTCGAGCCACCGAACTGATCAGGGAAGCCGTCAGTGAATAAATAATATGTATCGCCTTTACGAATGTCAATTTCATGAAAAGCGAAATTTTCCATATCATCAATTATTCCAATCGGTATAGGCTCTCCTTTGATCTCAATCAGCTTGTCATCAGAGGTTGACTCATCATTAATTAACCCAACATTTCCCAGGCCTGATTTTTCATCCCGCCCTTTTGCTTACCCCTTTCCCTTATAAAATTAAATAAACACATTATAATTTTTTATTCGTAAATTTGAATATACGGTATTTGAAATCAATTGCATATGCAGACCTTATCCGTTCAGGAGCGGTTTACGGTTTGGGGTTTATTGGAGCTGCAATTTACTTTAAATCGCATGCTACTGGCTTTTGGATGGGTGTGCTGGGATTCTGACATTCTTAACAAAGACCTGTTACAATTGTATTAACATGAAGGATAAACTTTTTTTTAAGGATAAAGTTGTCATTATCACAGGGGCATCCAGTGGAATTGGCAGAGCTGCAGCTCTGATCTTTTCACATTTTGATGCTAAAGTTGTTCTTGCTTCCAGAAATGAAGAAAAACTTGAATCATTAAAAGAAGAAATAATTTCAAAAGGAAGACAGGCTTTAGTAATCAAGATGGACACATGTTCACTTGAAGATACACAAAGGATGGCAAAGGAGACTATTATAAAATGGGGTAAAATAGATGTATTAATTGCTAATGCAGGGAAATATGTTACTGATGTCAGCCATGATATAGATATTCCCGCCTTTAAAGAGTCAATGTTTATAAATTTCTTTGGGACCTTAAACGTCATTAAAAGTGTTCTTCCTGAAATGAAGCGTCAGAGCAAAGGCCACATTGTAATAGTAAACAGTCTGGATTCAAAAAAAGGTATAATTGGAGATGCCCCCTATGTGGCAGCTAAATCAGCGTTGGATGGATTTGGTGATAGCCTTCGTCAGGAGCTCAAAGAAGAAGGAATTAATATAACTTCAGTGTATCCTGCACGCGTTGATACACCAATGATAGAACATTTAAAAGTACCGTGGATATCACCAAAAATATCCTGCAGCAAAGTTGTTAAAGCAATGATCAAAGGAATAAAAAGCAACAAAGCTATTGTCGTTATACCATCTGCTTATTTCTTTTTAGGTTCTTTAAATAATATATTCCCCCGACTGACTGACTGGTTTTACCGGAAGCTTAAAATTGAGGGAGTTAAGATCGGGGAGAAAATATAAATACACTTGCATGTCATTGATATACAGTGATCTGCGATTTGAAATTGTGGTGCCAACAGCCCCCGGATAGAGGCAGAGCAAGGTGAAATGGTTTCGCTGATAAATTATCTGTTTCAAGGCGTAAATAATCACTATTTTTAAAGGTTAAAAATAAAGTATACTATGAAAGAAAAAATATTAGAACGTTTTTTAAGATATGTTAAAACAGATACTCAATCGAATCCGGATTCAACCCAGTTTCCAAGTACAGAAAAACAGTTTCAACTTGCTAAAATGCTGACCGACGATTTAAAAGATGCGGGATTAATTGATATTTCGTTGGATAAAAACGGTTATGTGATGGCCACATTGCCTTCAAATATTGAGGCGATAGTACCCGTTATTGGTTTTCTGGCACATATGGACACCAGTCCTGACATGTCCGGAACAAATGTGAATCCACAGGTTGTGAATAATTATAACGGCGAAGATATTTTGTTGAATAAAAGTGCAGGGTTAACCTTGAAAACGGATGATTTTCCCGAAATAAAGCAGTATAAGGGACAAACCATAATTACAACAGACGGAACTACTTTGCTTGGCGCTGATGACAAAGCAGGCATTGCCGAAATAGTTACAGCGATGGAATACCTTGTATTGCATACTGAAATAAAACACGGTACTGTAAAAGTTGGATTTACGCCCGATGAAGAAGTTGGCAGAGGAGTAGACTTTTTTGATGTAAAAAAATTCGGTGCCAAGTACGCATATACGATTGATGGTGGGGAAATTGGAGAACTCGAATACGAAAATTTCAATGCTGCTAAGGCAAAGGTTTTGATACAGGGCAGGAATGTTCATCCGGGAACGGCTAAAAATAAAATGATAAACTCTCTTATTGTGGCCAACGAGTTTAATAATCTTCTTCCTGTTGAGCAACGGCCGGAATTCACAAGTAATTATGAAGGTTTTTTTCATCTCACTAAGTTAGAGGGAACCGTTGAAAATTCGGTCATTGATTACATCATCCGCGATCACGACCGGAAAAAGTTCGAAGATAAAAAAGCCGTGATGCTTGATATTGCCGACCTGCTGAATCGTAAGTACCCAAGCGAAACAATTAAGATCGAGATACAGGACCAGTATTTCAACATGCGTGAAAAAATTGAACCTGTATTTCACATCGTGGAAATTGCCAGAAGAGCCATCGAAGATTTGGGAATTCAGCCTAAAATAATCCCTGTAAGGGGTGGAACCGACGGATCACGACTTTCTTATATGGGTCTTCCCTGTCCTAACATATTTGCCGGCGGACAAAATTTTCATGGAAAATTTGAATATGTCCCTCTTGAAAGTATGATTGCCGCAACAAATGTTATTATCCGGATTGTTTCACTGTATGCCGGTCAACTGCCATAGAATGTAATATTTTATTCTTACACTGACAATTACGAAACATTGCTCTTCAGTACCCTTACGCCGTTATATCATTTCTTACTCTTCGAAAGCCGTAATTAATGAATTGACAACATATGCGTTACAAAAGCCCTCCCCGATTCCGTTTAGAGTGAGTGTGAGAGTGAGTGATGAGAAAGCAGAATGTGTGAATTATGTAATTTAATTCTTCGGTTTTGTAAAACTTATCAGCAAAAAGGAAATCACCTTTGTATGAGCAATTAGCACGGATGTTCAATATTAATAAAGCTTTACCGTATCATGACATGTATAATTCTAAGCAATCACTATTTCAAACTTAAAATTATAAAAAATGAAAGCATTGATTTTACTCGTAATTTTTTCAGGATTTATAGCTAGACCTGGTATTACAGTAAGCCGGTCTTTTGTTGATGAAAAGAAAAATGCCGGGTATGTTAAACCGGCCGAAAATGATAACTTTTATATTACAAAAGAAGCACAACAAAAGGCTCAGAAAGATTCAATTCAGCAATATAAAAATGAAACGAATAAAAAGATTGTTAACAATGAAAAGATCATTTCTGATATCAAAATGCAGATAGCCAAGGCTGAAAAAACGACAAAGACCGAATACGAAAAGGTTGCCGCAGGGTTGGAAAAAAAGAACAGGGAGATGAAAAAGAAGCTAAATGAATTCGATGAAAAAGGAAAAGAGAAATGGCAGGTCTTCAAGCGGGACTTCAATCGTGATCTGGATGATCTCAATAAATCAATAGATGACCTAATCGAAAAAACCAAAAAATGAACGGTCAGGATAACCTCATATCCCGCTCTCACTCTCACTCTGATTTTAGTGTGGGTGTGTGAGTGAGTATTGGGAAAAAAGAATGAGAGTGTTCGCTCTCGCTCTCACTCTCACTCTTTTATTGGTGGTGCCACCAGGAATCGAACCGGGGACACATGGATTTTCAGTCCATTGCTCTACCGACTGAGCTATGGCACCTCCTTTTCGGAGTGCAAATATATATCTCAAATCCGACTAACCAAAAACTTTACTAAAAAAAATTCAATTTGGAATCATTTTAACGATGTGGTACATTTGCAACCTCACCTATATTGCAAAATGGATATCCTCTTCAACACCCTCGACAACGGAATCAGACTGGTCCATCACAGGATCCCCGGACTGGTTGCACACTGCGGACTCATAATAAACGCCGGATCACGTGATGAAACGATAACGGAACATGGTATTGCGCACTTTATCGAACATATGCTTTTTAAAGGGACAAAAAAAAGAAGAGCATATCATATCCTTAGCCGTCTGGAAGACGTTGGCGGTGAACTTAATGCCTATACTACAAAGGAGGAAACTGCCGTCCATGCATCTTTTCTTAAGGAAGATTATGAGAGAACCATCGAACTGATAAGCGATATAACCTTTAATTCAGTTTTCCCGCCAAAAGAGATTGAAAAAGAAAAAGATGTCGTTATTGAAGAGATAAATTCATACCTCGACAATCCTGCCGAACTTATTTTTGACGATTTTGAAGAGCTGATCTTTTCAAACCAGGCTATTGGCCGGAATATTCTAGGCTCTCCCGGGTCAGTGAAGTCATTTACCCAGGAAAAGATATTTGATTTTATTTCAGGTAATTTCGATCCGCTACAGATGGTCTTCTGTTCTGTAGGAAATATATCGGATGAAAAAATTCTAAAGCTTTTTAAAACACATTTTGGATATATCGGTGCGAAGAAAAGAAAAGAAAGGATAAATGATACCTGGGTGTATAAACCCGATTCAGTGATTAAAAAGATGAATACCTTTCAGAATCATTGCATAATCGGTAATCTTGCATATAATATAAAAGACCCGCGCAGGATGGGAATGTTCCTCCTCAATAACATTCTCGGCGGACAGGGACTGAATTCGAGACTGAACCTGTCGTTGCGTGAAAAAAACGGGCTTGCTTATAATGTTGAATCGAATTATAACCCATATTATGATACCGGCATCTTCTCACTTTACTTCGGCACTGATAGTCAATACCTTAATAAAAGCATTTCAATAGCCATGGCGGAATTGAAAAAGCTTCGCACAACGAAACTGGGAGCAATACAGTTAAGCAAGGCAAAAAACCAGATAAAAGGCTACCTCGCAAGAGGATATGAGAATCATGAAAGCCTTATGTTAAGCCTGGGAAAAAGTCTTCTTGTATTTAATAAAACAGATTCAATTGAAGAGATATGTGAAAAAATTGATAATGTGACAGCTTCCGAAATACTTGAAACCGCAAACGATATTTTTGAACCCTCAAAGCTTTCAACATTGATATATAAATAAAAAGTCCGAAGACGGAAGCCGGAAGACAGAAGTTCATATAGAGTCCGACTTCGGACTTCGGACTTCGGACTTCGGACTTCGGACTTCGGACTTCAGACCATTAAATTACAATAAAACAATGAAAATAACACTGGACCAATATATTCTTGACCATACCACACCTGAAGATCCTGTTCTGGAGGACCTTTACCGGCAGACTCATATCAGGTTTTTAAATCCGAATATGGTTTCGGGTCATCTCCAGGGAAAATTTCTGGAATTGATCTCACTGATGATCAGGCCGGAATATATACTCGAAATCGGAACATTCACAGGTTATTCAGCAATTTGTCTTGCAAAAGGACTGAAGCAAGGCGGCAAACTGATAACAATAGAATTAAATGATGAGCTGTCGGCTTTTGCCCACTCCTATTTCAGCATTGCAGGAGCCGATACAAAAATAACCCAGATGACAGGCAATGCCCTGGAAATTATTCCCCGGTTAGATCTTATGTTCGACCTGGTATTTATTGATGCAGATAAGAGGGAATATATTGAGTATTACAGGTTAATCATTGATAAAGTGAGACCGGGCGGATTCATTCTTTGTGATAATGTTCTCTGGGGAGGGAAAGTCCTTGAAAAGCACACCACTGATCCACAGGCAAAAGGAATCATTGAATTTAATGAAATGATAAGGCATGAGACTGTCATTGATGAAGTGATTGTACCCATTCGCGATGGATTGATGTTTATCCGGAAAAAGTAAAAATAAGTGGTATAGTTTTTGCGTTATCTGAAGTAATAATAATATACTGATGAAAAAAATAATACCTTCCGTTTTGTTTCTTCTTTTTGCATTAGCTCTTCAGGCTCAACAAAATAAAACTGTGCTTCGTGAGAATCCGGGGATAAATCAGCCTGCTAATCAGGACGTTACTACTACAGCTACAGTAAAACAATCAACCCGTCTGTTCGGAGAAAAAGATGACCTTACGTCTGTAATCGTTGTAATTCCTGCAGGATCAAGAGTCAATGTTCTGGGCTCCGACAGTACATATCTTCAGGTTTCTTTTGAAGAAAATGAAGGTTATATCCTGAAACGTCATGCAGTAATTGACAGGATTCCTGTCAATACACCGCAAACAATTAATCAGCAACCGGCTGTGCAACAACAACAACCTGATCAGGGACAACAGGACAGGTTCTCATTCCTCGAAAAAAAATATGGCTCCGCAATGGCAGATAGGATTATGGCGGGCAAAATCTGGAAAGGAATGAATTCTGAAATGGTAAAAGTCAGCTGGGGTGATGCTGACAGGATCAACAGGATTGTAAGTGGAAATGTTATTAAGGAAGAGTGGATTTACAGAAACACCTGGCTTTATTTTGAGAATAATACCCTGCTTGAGTGGGGTCCTGTAAGAAAATAAGCTTTTCAGTTTTTATATGTCATGTTATTTTATCTGTTGCTATTTGCAGATAAAAAAAAATTCTTATTTTTGCCCGTGAAATTGCGGGAGTAGCTCAGTTGGTAGAGCACGACCTTGCCAAGGTCGGGGTCGCGGGTTCGAGTCCCGTCTCCCGCTCAAATCTGAAGAGGAAGTTTACAGCTTCCTTTCTTTTTATGAGCTATATCGTTTATATTATATACTCTGAATCTCTGGATACTTTCTATAGGGGACAGACGAA
>Ga0182021_10010455_pt1 | contig 11001 bp, 8 predicted proteins | sample 612E3MmetaG_FD_120493 | JGI IMG/M metagenome (GOLD analysis project Ga0182021, IMG submission 120493) | Permafrost microbial communities from Stordalen Mire, Sweden - 612E3M metaG (Illumina Assembly) | ecosystem: Environmental > Terrestrial > Soil > Wetlands > Permafrost | place: Sweden...
CATTTTTATTTTCCGGTTGAGTGGTTTGTTTGTCCGGTTGAACCTTAGTAGTTTCTTCCCTTGATGGGGGCGGCGATGGCTCGATCAATCCTGAACCGGTTTCATCAGTTCCGAAATTAACTAAAATCCCTTTTTCAGGTTCAACGGGTTTTGGGGCCGAGAATCCGACAATCAATAGCATTGCCAATATACCCAGATGTAAGATCAGGGTACCTGCAACTCCTTTTCCCAGTTCAGAAGGCAATTTTTGCTGATCTCTATTTCGATAAGATTGCAATTGTCAGCTTTATTAAATTAAACTTCATTTTTTAAAATAACCAATTTATAACAAATCACCGATGGCGAAGTTATTAAAAAACGTAATAACTAATGCTTGTATTATGTTGGTTTAATAACAATGTATAATTATTTATTAACCCCTTTGCAATGTAAAAGTTATAACCGTCGAATATCTCTTGTATCCATTGGGATTGGGTCAACATCATTTTAAGTCATACTCCGATTTCAGAAAGAAGATTTTAAAGTGAAGAATTGTTAAAATAATCCCTTTTGAAAACTTGACGGAATTGCTATATTTGAAAAAACAAAGGAAAAATAAGTATTCCGGAGTAATTTTATTTATGAGTTACAAACCGGGTGAATAATTTTTCAGGGATGAATTCGTTTTTATGAACAATAATATATACAAATCGATATGACACCAGTCCTTTTACAGATTACCCAGGCTATTGATACATTGAATAAAGCAGTTGCAGCTGCTCCGGTACTTCCCTCTCAGCCGGCTCCGGAAGTAACCACTATGATGGATATAATAATGAAAGGTGGCATTATAATGATACCAATAGCTATACTTTCAATAATTGCTGTTTATGTATTCATTGAGCGTTATCTGACTATAAGGCGTCATATCAGTTCGGATGTGAACTTTATGAACAGCATAAATGACTTTATTGTGGCCGGACAGACCGATTCAGCCCTTACACTTTGCAGGAACACGCCAAAACCTATTGCCAGAATGATAGAAAAAGGTATTTCCCGCTTGGGCAAACCTATTAAAGAAGTAGAAGAATCGATTGAGATTGCGGGAAAATTTGAAGTCTACGACCTTGAAAAAAATGTACAAATACTTGCTGTCATTGCGGGTATAGCCCCGATGTTCGGTTTTCTTGGGACAATAATAGGGGTAATAAAAATATTTTTCAATATTTCATTGACTAGTGATGTAAGTATTGGTACCGTTTCCGCCGGACTATATACCAAAATGGTCAGTAGCGCATCAGGACTTATCGTTGGCATCCTTGCCTATATCGGTTACCATTGGCTTAACATTATTTTAAATAAGGCTGTTCATCAGCTTGAATGGAACGCCATGAATTTCATTGACCTTCTTAAAAGCCCCTCAAAATGATCGAGCTTCGTAAGAAAAAAGACTTTACAGCTGAAGTATTTACTTCTTCAATGAATGACATCATGTTTTTTCTGATGCTGTTCTTCATAATTATCTCCACTCTGCTCAATCCAAGCATGATAAGAGTTTCACTACCCAGTTCCAGAAGCAGCCAGTCGATTCAGAAGAAGGAGATTAATCTGACAATGACCAAAGAGAAGATTTATTACGTGAATAATACACAGGTCCCTTTTGAAGCGCTTGAATCTCAGCTCAAAAAAGAATTGACACATTCTCCCGATGCCTTTATCATGCTGCGATTCGATAATACGCTGCCGATTCAGGATTTAGTGAATGTACTTTCTCTTGGAAACAGGTTGAATTCAAAAATGATTATTGCTACTGCAAAAAGCAGATAGGACTGATTGTTAGTCTTTTTAATCCGCAATACATAATCCGCAATCCGATATCAGTAATTACTAATTTCTTCCGGGAAACTTATTATGAATATAATCGGAGTGATATAAATAAGAGGCAGGTTATTTATTTTTTACCTTGGTCTCTTCCTCTTTCTTCATTACGCTTTTTTCTTTCTTTTTGAAAATATCTTTGAATTTATCAAAATCCTGCCTGAAAAATAATCCTACTCCCTGGGTGTACTGAATTCCATTGTCAATATACAAATTATCATTCGATCTGTTAAAGACTTTAAAGCGTATCTTTTCAGTAATCTTGAATTCCACATCAAAAGCTCCGGTGATAGCATTATTCCCTGTATTAACGCCTGTAGTCAGCTGATTACTTCCATAGTCGAAATTACCATTAATCGTTACTTTATCATTCAGCACCTGAGTTGAAAGAGCTAATTGTACATCCTGTGAATTGGGTATAGCAGTGGAGCCGGGCCTATAGACCACATTGACATCAAAATTATTATTAATTTGAGAAAGCCAGTTACTAAGTTGATTTGAAAGCATTTCCGTAGTTGTGACGCCTACTGTTGTCGTACCAATATTGGTTGTACTTTGCGAAGCTCCTGAATTCGGGTCAGCATAGAAGCTATTCATCACCAACAGGAAAAGGAACTGTCGACTCATCTCTTCATCGGTTTTGATCATGCTTCTTAAATAGGCTCTGGTCTCATCATCAGCTGTCGGCAGGTTAATATCAAATCCAACAACAGGGTTAAAAAGGTTACCTGTAAGATTCAAAAGGCATTCGACCGGTATTCTTTCGTTCAGTTTTGCCTGAGGAAGCATCCCTGGCATGATATCGTTTAACGATGCTTTTGTTTTATAAACAGCTTTGATATCAATATCAGCATCGTTGATATCACCGGTAAAAGATATTTTCCCGCCATTCTGAACGGTAAATCTTTTATTTAAAATACCCCCGAGAGTATAAAGATATTCACCATCTTCAATTATATAATCACCGTACATCTTGAATTCTCCCTTTTTGTTATAGCTAATATTGAGATTTCCTGTTCCTGTTCCTTTCATCTCATCACCAGCTTTAGAATCAAATATTATCTTAACCTCTGCATCAGGAGTTATTTCCAGATCAAGATTAAGATCAATTGCTGTCTGCGAAGAATTAGAAGGAACAATTTTAACCGAAAAAATGCTATCTTTCTTATTCTGATTCACATCCACAAAATTAATAAATGATCTATCCGTAACCGATGATCCTGTATTTAGCGGGATAAAAAATTTTGTGTTTTTCCCGGTCTTTGCAGATATATCAAAAGACAATGCACTTTCATCACTTTTTATTGTGGTGACTCCCGATGCATAAGCTGTACCGTAAAACTGATCATTGTCTTTCGGTTTAGTATTAAGAACCAAAAATTCATTTGTCTTTGGAATGGAGATTGTAAGATCGACTGCAAAGTCCTTAAAGAACTTATGGAATACTGTTCCGTTTATGGTTGCAGTATTTCCCTTGTCATCAAAAGCTTTAATATTGTGGAATTTTATTCCTTCTTCGTCAAATCTAATGGTATCGTTAAACCTGTATCTTGTCTGAAGGTAGTCAATTTTTAATGTAGCATTTTCTCCCATAAGTGCCCCGATCAGAACGGGTTCAGAAAAGTTTCCGGTAAATTTTACTGTACCTGATGCAGTACCTGTAATTCCTGATGCAAATGTTTTAAGCAAGGGATTCAAAAGATCGATCGGTAAACTATCTGCTTTTGCAGTCAGATCAGCTCTGAGTATATCCGGGTCATAAAAACCAGTGATATCGAACATCTTCTTTCCTTTGTAGTTATTACGGGCAGTAATAACGGCAACCTTTTTGTTGTAATTCCATACTGACCCTATTCTTATGTCACCAAAATGACTTCCAAGAATTGTAAAATCCTTAAGCTGTATATTGCTTTCAAACATAAAATTTTTGTACACATCCGTAAAACTGATCTTACCGTTAAGTATTCCTCCAAGAGCAAGACGGATCGCATTGGGGTCATTTGATAGTTTTCTGTCATAAAGCACATTAAGTGGCTCTATATTGATCCCGTTGAATTCAAGATGCATAGTATCAGATAGATTCAAAGATATTGCACCATCAATCAAAATGTAGTTATTATTGTTCCTGATACTGAGCTTTTCAACATTAACAGAGTTTGAATCTATCTGAATAACAGAAGGATTGACCTTCCAGAGGTTATTCCGACTGAAGATATCAGCCGGAAGAATTTCTATCTTCAGCATAGTATTTCTTTGTCCGGGCAATTTCTTTTGAAATGCACCTTCCGCGATAAAAGTGCCTTTGTTCATTACTTTTTCCTTATTATCCCAATCGGCAGAGAACCGGAAATGGTCAGGTAGGCTATTGAATGTAAGTGCCATATTTTTCAGCTCGGAAAGCCCGGAAAGACCAATTGAAGAACATTTAATGCTGACCTTTGAAGTAGTGTCAGATGAGCTCCCCTCAACTGACAAATTGTTGAAAGTGCTGTTGTTAAATGAAAGCAATTTAGCCTGTCCGGAAACAGCAATTAAACTGTCTGGGAAGAATAAACCCTGAATCTGGCTGTTCTCAGAAAGAACCACCCCTGTCATAAAAAACTTATTGAGTTTGTCAGTATTCTTGAATTTAATGTCGAAAACAAAATTATTGTCTTTTAAATTCACAACCGTCTTTGGTTTTTCAAACCTTGAAGGCATTAAATCAGCAAGTTTATTTTTGATGATGTTTCCAATTCCTGCAAAATTATATTTGCCACGGAGATTTGCATCAATAAAATCTGTACGGAGGCTGATTGAAGAAATATTACTACTGGTAATTGTTTTTATTGTGAAATCGTATATATCGAGGTTATTGTTATGTTTTCTGAAGGTCGAATTCAGCAACTTGATTTCACCATCAAGGTTATCGATATTGTTACCTGAGAAATTGGCTGTAAGCAGCATTGTCAATGATGAAGATGTATCCGATTTGTCGATGTTCAGTTTATATAAATTTGATTTTAGCAGGTTTAAAGTGAAATCAAATTCAGGTAATTTGCGGTTAAAATCAAACATTCCAAGAAAATCCAGGTGAATGTTTTCATCCTCAACTTTAATATTTCCATCCCATGCTTTATCTGTAAATATTCCATTCAGTGAAATATTTCTGTACTTATAATTATTAATCTCAATACTATCGATTTTCCCAGTCAGGTTTACTGCGAATTTTTTAAAGGAAGCTGCAATACCATCAATATTTGCCTCCATGCTAAGATTTCCGAACAGAATTGGGTTATCAGTGATGCTTCCAAGATCGATATCCGATCCACGGATTATCCCTTTTACACTGTATTTGCCTTCCCCTGAGGGCCTGAGAGATAAATCAGTTGAAATGATTCCTTTATTGGTTTTAATTTTTCCATAAGTAACAAAATCGGTGGTGAAACCTGTAAAACTCCCTGAAAAAGAGACAGCTCCAAGCTTGCGCAGAACTTCAGGTAATAAAATATATCCCTTACCCGGTATTTTGATCTGTTCAATATCTTTTGAAATGCTTCTCAGATCATTTACATCGACAAAAATAAAGGTTTTCTTAATGTCGGGAAGTCCTGAAAAATCAAAGTTACAGTCCAGATAAGTCTCATCTTTATATGTAAGCTTAATATTTCGTCCTTTGAGCTCCGACACAGTACCGTTTATATCTCCTGACAGCCAGACAGATTCATTATAATCTTTTAAGGCGGGAATAAAATACTTCAGATCATTTGAATTTATAAGAGATTTTCTAAGTGAGATATCGAATTTAACTTCCTCTGTAAATTTTTTGAAAGAGGCAGCAGAATCAGCCAGAATCCCAATACGATCTGCATTTATTGTGCTATTGTCGCAAATCAGGCTTACATCACTAAAAATAAAATTTTGATTATGTATATTAATATTGCTGTTCATTTTTTTCACAACAAACCCACTCGATTCTGTGAATCCGAGATTGTAAATATCAAATGATGTTGAATTATTTCTGATATCAAGATTTTCAACTATTGCATTAATAGCTGTTAGTCGGATATTATTCAGATCCAAAAGCGTTTTTGAAGGAGGACCGTTCTTATTAATAAGTGAAAATCTTGCATCGCTTATCTCAATCTGATTAATGTGGAAATAAGAGTTTGTACCGGAGATGGTATCTTTTGGTCCCTGAATCATATTAAGGTACCAGGCAAGATTCATCTGACCTGTAGAGTCAGTAATCAGAGCTACCACCGGCTTCATGATAACTACTTTCCCGAGCTTTAATGATTGACTTTTCCGGCTAAATTGCCGGATTCCGATATTCATACTAGCGACATAGAGAAGTGTATCATTGTGCTGATCTTTTATCAGGATCTCACTCATCTCTAACTTATTGAAAAATGAGAATTTTACTTTCCCTATCGAAACTGTCGATTTAGTTTCACTTGAAATATAACCAGTAACTTTTCTGGCTATAAAAGTCTGCACAGCAGGTATCCGGATAATTAAAAAGAGAGCGGAAAGCGACAGCACTAATACTGCTACGATACCTATAAAAATATTATATGATTTTTTAATACTTTTGAGCATTTGAAGCATATACCATATCAGGAATCAAAATAACCTAAAATATACCGAAAATCAAAGGGTTGATGAGCGTAACAATATTGGCCATAGAATCTTCATGTGATGATACATCTGCAGCAATTATCAGAGATGGATATATCCTTTCTAATCTGATAGCCGGTCAGGAGATTCATCGCTCGTACGGAGGCGTCGTGCCGGAATTGGCATCGAGGGCACATCAGGCCAACATTGTTCCTGTAATTGATCAGGCTATCAGAAAAGCAGGGATCGGAATTGCTGAGATCTCTGCAGTTGCCTTTACCAGGGGACCGGGTCTTTTGGGATCACTGCTTGTCGGAACTTCATTTGCTAAAGGGTTTTCTATCGCCCGGAACATCCCATTGATTGAAGTTAATCATCTTCAGGCTCATGTATTGGCTCATTTTATTCTTGAAAAGGGAAGGGAGAATCAGATTCCTTCTCTGCCTTTTCTATGCTTGCTCGTATCGGGAGGTCATACACAAATAATTATTGTAAAAAGTCATTTTGAGATGGAAGTCATTGGCAATACTCTTGATGACGCTGCAGGGGAGGCATTTGATAAGTGCGGTAAGGTAATGGGTTTACCTTATCCTTCCGGCCCGATCATAGATAAACTATCAGAGAAGGGTGATCCAAAAGCTTATCAGTTTTCAAAACCGGTTGTTCAAGGACTCGATTTCAGCTTCAGTGGATTAAAAACCAATTTTTTATATTTTATAAGAGATAAAATGATAGAGAACCCGGAATTCATTTCTGAAAACCTGGATGATCTTTGTGCTTCATTGCAACAAACAATTATCAATATTCTGACAAATAAACTTATTAAAGCTTCGGCACAAACAGGAATAACAGAGATTGGGATTGCCGGAGGCGTTTCTGCCAATTCAGGACTCCGGAATTCGATTAAAAATGAAGCTTTAAAAAGGAAATGGAAAATCTTTATTCCGCCGGTCAGTTATACCACAGACAATGCTGCTATGATTGGAATTACCGGATATTTTAAATATCTTAGAGGGGATTTTTCAGGGCAGGATGTTGCGCCTCTTGCCCGGTTTGAAGTATGAAAGGGGAAACAATAAAATCAGTTGATCTATCGCTTCTGTTCGTGGGAGCAGGAGCTGTCGGCGGAATTTCTGCGGCCCTGCTCAAAAAGAAGGGATGTAATGTGGAAATCGTCTGCAAATATGACGATTATGCCTCTTTGATAATTAATGAAGGTCTTGAAGTAAAAGGTGCAGCAGGAGATTTTAAAGTGAAGATGCCTGCCTATGCTACGGTAAATCAAATCGGGGAGAGGAAGGATATTGTATTTATAGCCACAAAAGCAACTGACATGATTGAGGCTGCAAGAAGCATTCTTCCGGTACTCAAAGAAAACGGGCATGTTGTCTTTCTTCAGAACGGATTCTGCGAAGAAGATCTTGAATCCATTGTTGGAATGAACAGAGTGGTAAGTTGTGTTGTCGGATGGGGTGCATCGATGGATGTTCAGGGAAAATTATTCATGTCCTCAAAAGGAGATTTTATCCTCGGGTATACTAATCGTGAATCTGATGAATTTATCGGATTGTTAGCTGAAATTATGTCAGCTGTTGTTCCTGTTAGGACAACTGACAATATAGTAGGACATCTCTATTCAAAACTCATTATTAATTCCTGTATTACCTCGCTTGGAGTAATTTGCGGTCTTTTTCTCGGAAAAATGCTTTCGATAAAAAAAGTAAGAAAAATATTTATTGAAATTATAAGAGAAGCCATTGATGTTACTGATGCAATGAAAATCAGAGTCGAAGTTTTTGGGGGGAAGCTGAATTTCTACGATTTCCTCGATGGAGATGCATCCCTTGGGAGATTTAAAAGGCATCTGGTATTAATGGTAATAGGCTTCAAATACAGGAGGCTTAAATCTTCCAGTTTGCAGTCACTTAGAAGAGGAAGACCAACAGAAATTAATTATCTGAATGGATATATTGTCAGAAAAGGGCAAGAATTAAGAGTACCTGTTCCTGTCAATACAGCCGTTGTTAATATGATAAATGAAATTGAAAACGGCAGCAGGAAAGTATCTGAATTTAATTTTAATGATCCGATATTTGACAGATTCATTTAAAGAGTATTACTTTACATTTTAAAAATATCTATATTCGGAATAAATATTTTTTAATGCAGGGAACAAAGATATTACCTACAAAAAACTCTCCGGAGATTATAATGACTCCTGATGGAATAATAAAGATCAGGGGACGTTCGATTCATGAAAACGTGACAGATTTTTTTAAACCTGTGCATCAATGGATCGATGAATATATTAAAGATCCGGCCGATTTAACCTGCGTAGATATGATGCTCGAGTACTTCAACAGCGCCAGCGCTAAGGTGTTTATTCAACTTCTTCAGAAACTGACTTATGTTAAGCTGAAGAATAAAAAACTCATTTTCAACTGGTATTATGAAGATGGTGATGAAGATATTCTTGAACGCGGAGAGTATTTTGCATCTGTCCTCGATGTCCCGTTCAATTTTATCAAGATCAAGTGATTTGTCTTGTCTAAATGAATCACTAATAAAGCATCTCACTTTTTTGTCTCCTTTTTTCTTCTTTCTTCCTATCTTAGTGATAGTAATATTTATAGTGATGTATCAAAAAGACTATATACTGCGCATGGTTGAGATGCTGGCTGACATGATTGCTCTTGTTCTAGGTCTGATAAAGAGAGGTGAATATAAACAGGCTTCCGTTCGGCTGGAACGGATTTATTACGATATGCTTAAACAAGATGCTTTATTTTTCCAGACAATTCCTGAAAAACAACTTACATCAAAATTAATAGAAGAGCACAATTTCACAAATGACCATCTCGAGATTCTTGCCGAGCTTTTCAATACTGAGGCCGAGCTTGATCTGGCACAGGGAGATGGAAATGGAAGTATTGAATACTCACGTAAAGCTCTCCTTCTCTTTAATTTTATCGATAAGGAATCAAAGACTTATTCAGCTGACAGAGTCAGCAAGATGGCGTTAATAAAGCAAAGGATTGCTTCAATACAAAAAACCTGAAGCCTGCCACCTAATATCTATTTCCTACTTCTTACTTCCTGCAGCCTTTATTACATTCTCCCCCTGAGCGAAAGTCGTCTGAGGGGTTTATTTATCTTAATGGTCGTAAAAACTACTGCAAGTGTCATAATACCTCCAAAAACTACCGAAGGGACCAGACCCATTAATTTAGCCGCAACACCCGATTCGAACGCACCTAATTCATTTGATGACCCAATGAAAATACCGTTTACTGATGCAACACGGCCGCGCATATCATCGGGAGTAAAGAGCTGCAGGATAGTTGCCCTGATAACGACGCTTACATTATCGAAAGCGCCGCTGAGTATAAGCAAGAGTCCCGACAATATATAGCTTTTTGAGAGTGCAAAGATAATCATACAAAGGCCGAAACCGATAACTGAAATGAACAACATTTTCCCCGTTTCTCCTTCCGGGGGGCGGAACATTAGAGTAAAAGCCATAAATATAGCTCCAATGGCCGGGCAGGCTCTGAGCAAGCCAAGTCCCTGTGGCCCAATATGCAATATATCGGATGCAAAAACCGGAAGCATAGCAACTGCTCCGCCGAACAATACAGCAAACATATCAAGAGTAAAGGCACCAAGCAGTTCAGGTGTTTTAAAGACGAAATCTATGCCGCTACGGATTCTGGTAAATATTCCTTCTGAAGTTTCAATAACCTCGTGCCTCCGGCTTTTTATAAACATCATCATGAAGACCGACAAAGTGTACAGCCCCAGCACCAGCGAATAGGCCGGAACTATACCCCAGAATCCATAAACCAGTCCTCCGATTGCCGGCCCCAGGACGGCAGCTACCTGCCAGTTAGCGCTGTTCCATGTAGCAGCGTTCGCATAAAGGTTTCTGGGTACAAGCTGGCCCATTAATGCCACTTGGGCAGGACCTAGTATTCCACGCGCAAATCCTGTTAAAAAGATAGAGGCAAAGATCGGTATGATACCGAATCGCCGGGAGAAATAAGCTGTATCTGAACTATATATTAATAAGATAATCGAACCCAGGATAAGTAAGAATGTTGTATAAGTCACTATCTTACGACGGTTATATAAATCGATATAATGTCCCGCAAAGAGAGAAATGCCGACCTGAGGTATGACCTCCGCCAGGCCAATAAACCCGAGCCAGAGAACATTGTGCGATAATTCATAAATTTGCCAACCTACAATAACCGACTGCATAAGTGCGGCCATTGTCATTAGAATGCGATAGAACAGATAATACCGGAAGTTCTTAACATGTATTACAGCAAATGCTTCACCGGAAAACCAGGATTTCATAACTATTTATTTCCTGGTCAAAAATAGATAAATCCGGAATTAAAGCAATATATGCAGGCTTGGTTTATATTTTTTGATTATTCATTGTAAAGAGGGTGTCTCAAAAGCCCTCTTTTTTGTTTTTACCCCTAAATCCCCCAAGGGGGACTTCTTGAAATACAGATATTTATAATTCCCCCCCTGGGG
>Ga0182021_10010456_pt1 | contig 11000 bp, 8 predicted proteins | sample 612E3MmetaG_FD_120493 | JGI IMG/M metagenome (GOLD analysis project Ga0182021, IMG submission 120493) | Permafrost microbial communities from Stordalen Mire, Sweden - 612E3M metaG (Illumina Assembly) | ecosystem: Environmental > Terrestrial > Soil > Wetlands > Permafrost | place: Sweden...
CGGGGGCGAATCCCGCGTTGATGGCTGGCTTGACCAGTTTGGCAACCAAGCCGTCCCAGCCACCCACGTCTTTGAGGCCGAGCAACACCAGGGGCAGAAAGCCGAAGACGATCAGGAAGAACTGCAGCACCTCGTTGTAGATGGCGGAAGTGAGGCCTCCCATGAAGATGTAGGCGAGGACGATGACGCCCGAGACGAGAATGCAGCCGTGAAAGTTCCAGCCCAGGATGGCGTTCAGCAGCTTGGCCAGCGCATACATGGAGATCCCCGACGACATGATGGTCATGCAGGCGAAGGTGAGGGCGTTGAAGCCGCGGGTCTTCTCGTCGAAACGCAACTTGAGATATTCGGGAACGGAGCGCGCCTTGGAGCCGTAGTAGAACGGCATCATGAAGATGGCGACGAACACCATGGCCGGGACGGCGCCGATCCAATAGAAGTGGCTGGTCATCATGCCGTACTTGGCGCCGGATGCCGCCATGCCCATGACCTCTTGCGCGCCCAGGTTCGCCCCGATGAAGCCAAGCGCGCAAATCCAGGCTGGCAGCGAGCGTCCAGACTCGAAGAAGTCCTTGCTGCCACTGACCGTGCGACGGAGAACGAAGCCGATGCCGAGCACGAACAGGAAGTACGTGACGAGCAAGACGTAGTCGATGGCGTGGAGCTGGATGCTGTGCTGGAGCATGGATCCTGTCCTGGTGGAGAGTTTGGGGATAGTACGTCAAACTCTCACGTTTCGGCACATTCTTGCTCAACAGGTCGCGATGCGGGCAACGCTGACGCGACATCAGGACTCAAGCCAGGAAGCAGAGCGGCAAAGCAGAAAGCGAAGTACGAAATGACCTTCCGTTCTCTCCGCCAGCCCCTTTTCACTGATAGGCTGCGTCCCAAGCGCTCGTCACGGCCCCAAATATCTGATTGGCTATTGCTACGGAGGTTCTTCATGCGGCTACCGCAGTTGGTTCAACGGCAAAACCGATTTCTCGCGGTGCTGACGGCGACTATTTCGGTCATCGGTTGCCAGGTCGACAAACCGGTCACCTCTGTCCCGGATCCCGGGCCGCAATCGCCGGACGGGGGCACTTGGGATGCGGAGACCTTCGATCGGTTCTTCTTGTTCATTCCAGACATGTCTAACCGAGTGCCCGACCTCGCGCCGCTGCCCCCCGATGCGCCTCCCGCACCCGTGGTGGTCTGTGGTGACGGCATCTTGAATGTTCCGGAGGGCGAGCAATGCGACGATGGCAATGTCATCCCGGCTGATGGCTGCGGCTCGACCTGCCTTTTGGATGACGGCTGGATCTGCCCCGAGCCGGGCAAGCCCTGTGTGAACACGACGGTTTGCGGCGACGGCCGAGTCTCGGGTGCCGAGGAGTGTGACGACAACAACATCGCCGGCGGCGACGGTTGCAGTGAAAAATGCCAGATTGAGAAAGGCTGGATCTGTCCCATGCCAGCCGTGCGTTGCCAGGCGGCTGCGTGCGGCGACGGTTTCATGGTGGGCAGTGAGGAGTGCGACGACGGGAACACGGCGAAGGGCGACGGCTGCAGCGACACCTGTCACGTGGAGCCAGGCTATTTCTGCCCCACGCCCGGTGCCGCGTGCCAGAAGACGGTTTGCGCCAACAACGTCCTCGAGGGTGACGAGGGTTGCGACGACGGCAACAAGCTCCCGTGGGACGGCTGTTCGCCAACCTGCGAGCGCGAACCCACCTGCAAGGATGGTGAATGCGCTTCGGTTTGCGGAGACGGCATGATCCTGGCCGGGGACGTGGAGGAGTGCGACGACGGCAATCAGCGGGACGACGACGGCTGCAGCAAGGACTGCACGAAGGAGATCGGCTGGGACTGCGTGATCACTCCGCTTGCGGATGCAAGCCAGCTCTCCTTGCCCGTGGTGTTTCGCGACTTCATTTCCATCCCCGCCACGGGCGCCACCCGCCACCCCAACTTCGAAGACAACATCGGTACGGGCATCTCACCCGGACTGGTGAAGTCTGTGCTGGGCAGCGACGGCAAGCCTGTGTACGCGGGGATCTGCGACAACGCCAGCACGACGGGTTGCCCCAATGGCCGCCAGTTGACGACCCAGGCTGACTTCGACGAGTGGTATCGCGACACGGCCAAGAGCGTGCGCGGCGACAGCTTCATCACACTGGCTCGCAACGCGACTGGGCAGTACGTATTCGACGGCGGGACCCCAACGAACCCCTTCCTACCCTTTGGCAGGACTGACTTGACCGGCGTGGGCTGGGTCGCCCAGGGCCAGGAGCTCCTGTCAGGTGGTGGCGACTTTGGCTTCACCACCGAGGTCCACTACTGGTTCCAGTTGCAGGGCGGCGAGCGCCTTGACTTCTCGGGTGACGACGACGTCTGGGTCTTTTTCAAGAACGCGCTTCTCATCGATCTGGGCGGCCGGCACGCCGCGACCACCGGAACCATCAGTCTGACCGACGCCGAGATAATGACGCGCAGTCTCACCAAGGGACGCATCTACGAAATAGCGCTGTTTCACGCCGAACGACACACCAATCAATCGAACTTCAAACTCACGCTCAACGGGTTCGGCCGCTCCAAATCCGTGTGCACGCCCATCTGTGGCGACGGCATCGTGGTCAAGGGCGAGGTGTGCGACGACGGTCCGCTCAACGGAACCTACGGGCATTGCAACGAGACCTGCAGCGGGTTGGGCCCGCACTGTGGCGACAACGTGGTGCAGGCTGCCGAGGGCGAGGAGTGCGATGACGGTGTGAACCTGACCACCTACGGGATCAACGGCAAGCCCGGCTGCGCCCCAGGGTGCAAGCTGAGTCCCTACTGTGGCGACGGCAAGACCGACAGCTTGTTCGGCGAACAGTGCGATACCAAGGGCGTGAAGTTGCCCGACAGCAGCTGCCAGCTCAACTGCACCTACCGTCCCGCCTGCGGCAATGGCGTCGTCGACACCGCAGATGGCGAGGAATGTGACGACGGCAACCTCATCTCTGGCGACGGCTGTTCGTCGTTCTGCACGTGGGAAATTGTCAACCGTTGAAATGGGAACCCTGGGACGGTTCCCAAACCCTCCCGCGCTCTGGCTCCGGCGGGCAAAGCCCGCCTTCGCCAACGCGATCAAAATGGGAACCCTGGGAGGGTTCGCTCCGCCCTTCGGCCCCCCACCCACACCTCCACCCCGCTCGCTTCGCTCGGCCTCGCCAAACCCTCCCGCGCTCTGGCTCCAGGACTGGCGGCTGCGGCAGCAGCCGCCAATCCGTGGGCAAAGCCCGCCTTCGCCAACGCGATCAAAATGGGAACCCTGGGAGGGTTCGCTCCGCCCAATCGAAGTAGGCAAGGCTGGTGGGTCGTCCCAGTCTGTTGCTGATCACTCCCGAGAGCCGAGACATCCATAGATTTCGGCGCAGGCAGTTCAACAACTTCGTCCAGCTCACGATGCCCTATTTGGCGGGATTCGTGGACGAAGCACGCTTCTCGCTCGCGCTGGTCGACGAGTATGACGGCCCCATCTGCACCCATCGTCCCTGCGATCTGGTGGCGATCACGGTCAACACCCCCAACGCGCACCACTGCTATCGGATGGCGGCGGATTTCCGCGCGCGTGGCGCGAAGGTGGTCTTCGGCGGGCCGCACGCCACGCTCTTGCCCGAGGAGGCTCAGGCGTACTGCGACCACCTAATCGAGGGCGAAGCGGAGGAAAGCTGGCCGCGCTTCCTCGAGGACTTTTTGCGCGGCGAGGCCCGGCCGCGTTACCGTTGCGAGACGCCGCCGTCCCTGGCGGGCCTGCCACACCCGCGCCTCGACCTCTTGCCGCGGGGCCGTCTGGCCAAGGGCGCCGTGTTCGCCACCCGAGGCTGTCCCTTCCGCTGCAGCTACTGCAACCTCAAGCAGATCTACCACCCGGGCTTCCGCACGCGGCCCGTCGGGGAAGTGATCGCCGAGATCGCGCGCCTGCCCCAGCGCCACTTCGTCTTCTGGGACGACAACCTCTTCGGCGACGTGGCACATGCCAAGCAACTCTTACGCGCGCTCGGGCCGTTGCAGCGACGCTGGGCCGCACAGGCGACACTTGACCGCTGCGCCGACGACGAGCTGCTCCGTCTCGCGCACGGCGCGGGCTGCGTGTACCTTTTCCTGGGCCTGGAATCCTTTTCGGCGGCGAGTCTGGCCAGCGTCAACAAGTCGATCAACGCCGTGGAGAGCTACGCTCCCATCGTGAGATCCCTGCATCGTCACGGTATTTCGGTGCAGGCGGGAATCGTCTTCGGCTTGGAGGAGGATGGCCCCGAAGTGTTCAGCGAGACGCTGGCTGCCTGCGAGGCCATGGGTATCGATGGGGTTACCGCGAGCGTGCTGTGCCCGCTGCCGCGCACGCCGGTGCACGAACGCTTCAAGGCCCAGGGGCGCCTGCTCACCGACGACTGGTCGGCCTATGACGGCAAGACACGCGTGGCCTTCGTGCCCCGGCATATGAGCGCGCAGGCGTTGCTGGAGGGCTACACTTGGTTCCGGCGCGAGTTCTACTCGGTGCGCTCGATTGCCGTGCGGCTGGCGCGTTCGCGCACCAACCTCGCCCGCAACCTGCTGGTCAACCTCGGGTACAGGCGGGCGTTCTGAATTTCGCTTCTCACAAACCGAGCACCAGGCGCTCGAAGTCACTGCGGCTCATGTTGCCGATGAGGGTGCGGCGCAGGTGGCCCTCGCGGTCGTAGGCGAAGAAAGCCGGGATCTCACCCTCCCAAGTCGGAACGACATCCGCGACGAAATCTTCGGCACGATCCGCCTTCAAGATGGGGCTCCATTGCGGGTTGCCGGTCTTGGCGGCAAGGACACGACCCACCAGCGCTGCGTCCCGTTCGGTGGGATCGTCGAGCGACACCGCTACAAAATCGACGCCTCGGCTGCTGGCTTCGCGCGCCAGCTTGGCGAGCAAGGGCAGTTCCTTCAGGCAGGGCAGGCACCAGGTGGCCCAGAGGTGCAGCACCACCACGCGCCCCTTGCGGCTTGCGAGATTCGCTTTGAGCTGCGCCGGAGTGATAAAGCGCGCTGACGGGGCTTGCGCGGGAGCCGGGCCAGCGCCGGCCTGTGCGCCCGCCACGAAAACACAAAGCCCCAGGGTCAGTCCCAGTCGCCGCATCATGTGCCGATGCGGGGCGGCGACGTCCCGATTCCGTCCGGGACAAAGTTGCCGCCCGAGACGACGCACTTCAAGGCCTCTCGGGTGGGTACCTCCAGGAAGCGGCACTCGGCCTGGGGTACGAAGTACAGGCGGCCGACGATGGGATTGGGCGAGTTGGGCACGAACACGCACAGGACATCGGCGCTACCCGGGACGGGACGTCCCGAGGTGAAACCCAGCAAGCGCACGCGCCCCGACTCGTCGGGGATCAGTACCACCCGGGCAAACACACCCAAGTTCACGTCCGGGGTGACCACGACTTGCTTCCAGGTGCGATAGAAGTCGCGCAAGCCAGGAAGTCGGCCCAACACGCGGTCGAAAAGCCGCAGGACGTGACGGCCCACCAGGCTGGTGACGAAGATGCCGAGAAAGTAGATGAACACCAGCCCGACCACGATCCCCGCGAACGGGTAGCGCAAGGGAAGGATCCGCTGCGTGAACGCGTCGATATAGACGACCACGAAGATGGTGATGCCGAGGGGAATGGCGGCCAGAACGCCGGCCAGGAATTTGGAACGGAAGTGTGCCGTCAGGCGATTCATGAGGATCCTTGAGGTTAAGCATACACTGCGATCCGCGCGATCGTCGTCCGGCTTCGCTTCCTGCGATTGGGGCTCGCGCAGTTCTTGCGAGGACAACGGACCATCTCGGGGCAATGGCGGGGACACTTGGCGTTGGGGATAGCGGCCGTGGCAATACGGCTAACGCCGCCGGCGGTGGCAGCAGCGACGCCGGCGCAGTCACCGCCACGAGAACGCGGAGCCGAGCAAAGCGAAGGGCAGCGCGGGCGTGCTTGGGGCGCTCTGGCCCAGATCACAGCTACAACCCGTCTCTGTCACCAGACGGTGGCCACCTGATATTGCGTGACCAGTGGATCGGGCGTGAGCAGGGTCAGTCCGCCAACGATAGCCTGACAGACCAGCATGCGATCGAATGGATCGTAGTTGACGTAGGGCGGCTATCGGACCCGCCCGCCCCGGAACGCTGAACCCCATCCTGACGGGGCCCTCTTGACGGGCTCCATCTCCAACTCCGTCCCCGCCCCGCCCCCCTACTCCCGGCCACACAGATGGGGTTTGACAGCCTGGCCGGCGGTTCCTACGCTGCTTGCCCAGTGAAAAGGTACCGCTCGCTCTTGGTTGTGTGCTGGCTGGGCGTGGTGGCTGGCTCGGCCATGCTTCCGCGCTCCGCCTGGCCCCAACCACAGTCCTTGCAGGCGGTGCCCGCGCCCGCCATCTTGCCCCTCTCCGAGGTACGCCCTGGGATGGTCGGCGAGGCGGTCACGGTCTTCTCGGGCGTCAAGCCCGAATCGTTCAAGGTGCGCGTGCTCTCGGTGGTGCCCAACTTCCTGCCCAAGCAGGACATCATCCTGGTGCGAGCCGAGGATCCGCGCGTTGCGAACTGCGGTATCGCGGCGGGCATGAGCGGCAGCCCGGTCTACGTCGACGGCAAACTCATGGGAGCGATCGCGTATGGCTGGAGTTTTGCCAAGGAAGCGCTGGCCGGAGTGACCCCCATCGAGAGCATGCTGGCAGGAAGGCAAAGACCACGCCGTCCGCCAGGCGATCCTTTTCTGGTCGACGACCGGCCTGTCTTGACGCCGGGGCAGGCAGTCCGGCCTGCTGCCGCGCCCGTCCTCGCTGACGGCGAGCCCCGACTGCAGCCCGCCTCGCTACCCCTGGCTGTGTCCGGGATCTCCGACGCGGCCCTGCGCGAGCTGGGCGAAATCTTGAATCCCTTCGGACTGGTTCCGGTGCGCGCGGGCGGCACGGGCGGGAAGAAACCGACGGGCGCGCTGGCCGAGGCTGTACAACCGGGCGCAACCGTGGGCGTGGCCTTCATCCAAGGAGACATCAGCGCGGTGGCCATGGGCACCCTGACTCAGGCAGAGGGCGGCACCGTGGTCGCGTTCGGGCACCCGATGATGGGCCTGGGCGAGGTCAACCTGCCCCTGGTTTCGGGCGAGGTGCATGCCATCGTGGCCAGCCTGTCCAGCTCCATCAAGCTGGTCTCGCCCCTGGTCGAGATCGGTGCGGTGGCGCAGGACCTTCCGACTGGTATCGTGGCCGAGTTGGGCCGCCACGCCCCCTTGGTGCCGGTCGAGGTGGTGACAACCGCACGCGGCGGCAAGCAGACCAGCTTCCATACCCAGGTGGCGCTGCATCGCCGGCTTCTCCCAATGCTGGTGGCTACTGTGATTGGCAGTGCTCTCGGCGAGGCCGAGCCGGACGTGACCGACATGGTGATGTCCATGACCACCCGTCTGGATGTTCGCGGCGCCGGCAGCACGGAAGTTCGCGACCAGCTCTTCTCGAGCGAGGGGCTGTCGAGCCGAGCCCTGGGGCAGGCCCGCGGCCTCAAAGCTCTGTCGGAACTGCTCGGCAATCCCTTCGAACCCGCGGTGATCGATCGAATCGACGTGGAGGTTCGGGTGGAGTACCGCAACGACGTGGCCGAGATCGTCGGCGCCTCGTTGCCCGACGAGCGGGTGCGGCCGGGTGAGACCCTACCGGTGCGCGTGGTCCTGCGCCCCTACGCAGGCAAGGAATTCGTCGAGGTCGTGCCCGTGCTGGTTCCGCGCACACTGGCTGGCAAGACCATCAAGATCGACGTGGCTGCGGGCGCGCTGGTGCGGCCTGATGTGCCCAAGCCCGAGAACCTGCGCGGCCTGATGGAGAACTTGCGCGTTTCCTACCCGGGCAAATCCATCGTGGTCAGCCTGAGCACCCCCGACAGCGGCGTCTCCTTGCGCGGCCGCTTGATTCCCAGCTTGCCGGACTCGGCCTTGGACACGCTTCGCCCTGGCAACCAGACCCGCCGCGCCGATGCGTATCGCGTGGCGGACCGAACCCTGCATGCCTGCGATAGCCTGGTGAGCGGGCGGCAGGAACTGACCGCCCGGGTTCGCCCCGATCGGTAGAAACGCGTGGGGAGCCGGCGAGCTTCGCTCGCCGCGGACCATCGCGGGAGGGTTTGGGAACCCTCCCAGGGTTCCCATTACAATCGGCAACTACTTCACAACGCGAAGCTGCGGCCGTCGCCGCCGCCGGGCGGGCGCGCGCATGAGCATGCCGTCGCTCTCGATCTCCGCCTCGTTCTCCTCGACCGCCAGCGGGACGGAACGCAACCACTTCTCGTCCACCGGCAGAGCGTCCGTGCCGTCATTCACGCGCGCCACGGCTGCAGGCACGCAACCATCATGCCCCCGACCGAAAAGGCGCAACTCGCGCGGGAGGTCTTCGCGGTAGAGCACGCCGCAGCCGTTGGTGCACGCGACTACGTACACCGCCGACCAGGGCACGTAGGTCCGATGCGCGACCTGGGAGAACGACAAGGTGGCACTCACCCCGGCCGCCGTGACTTCCAGGTCAGGAATGGGAATGGGCATGCTGCGGCCGTACTGCAGAACCAGATGCGTCTGCGACGAGAACGGGGCCGGCACCACCACGCCGGGCCGGCGCGCGTCCAGGTGCAAGGACACCCAGCCTTCGCCCAGCAAAGTCAGAAATGCGTCCTGTTTTGACGGTCTCTCACTGCCATCCATGGCTTTGCCCCCACGGGCCAAACTCACGCGGAAAACCCCGATCTCTTACCGCCTCAAACCGGGCCGTGCCAGGCCCAGATTGCTTCGGGCGAGAAACGATAGCCCTTGGCCCCGAACGACCTTCTGCGCTACTCTATTCTACTTCCAGCGTCGGCCCGCCGCCGGCCGAACGATTCGCTATAATGCAGTAACTTTGGCATTGGTTATGAATCGGCCGCGACTCTTTCCCTCCTCTGTCCTCATCTCCTCCCCGCCCCGGGCGCTTTCGGGGTGGCGGGCTCGGCTGGCCAGCGACCCTATTCCGCGCCTGCTGTGCGAGGGTACGCCCAGTGTGCTAGCGCGCGTGCGTCGTGACCTGATAGACGACAGCGAGGCGCCCACGGCGCATGAGATCGCCGGCTACCGCGAGGTTCAAGCGGTGCTGCGCAAGATGGAGCGCGATGGCAGCTTCACGCCGCGCGCGCCGGAAAAGGGTATGGGCAGCGGGAAGTTTGCGGCATGCCTGGCCACCGTACGCGCCCTTGACCGCCTGGCCGATTTGGGCCTGCGGGTCGAGGGCGAAGGCGCCGCCAACGCCCAGTTGCGCAAGATGGCGGACGTGATCCTGGCCTCACAAACCGGCGACGGCGGGATTGCGGATCTCGTGCTTGCCGAGACGCCCAAGGCCCGCGCCAAGATGGTCGCGCTGCACTTCCACGGCTGGGCCATCTCGGCCCTGTGCCGTGCAGGGTTCGAGGCAGACCCGAGGGTCGAGAAGGGTTTTCAGCTCCTCTTGTCCCTGCGTCAGGACGACGGGGGCTGGGCCTGGCGGGGCGTGCGCACGGACTCGGCTGCGCGACCGTCGAGCCACCTGGTGACCGGCATGGTCTTGCGCGCCTTTGCTTCTTCCAGCCAGAGCCGCAACTCGCGTGAGGCGCGCCGGGCGGCGGAGCTCCTGGCGACGCGTTTTCTGCAGCCCGACCGCTATGAGGACCGGAAGGCGCCTTCCTTTTGGGAAATCCTGACCGAGCCGCGCTTCTACACCGACGTGCTGGACGCACTCGACACCATCACGAGCATCGGGCTGGGCAAAGAGAACTCGGGCGTGCGCACCGCCGAGGCCTATCTGCGTTCGCGCCAGGCGACTGATGGCTTGTGGTACCCGGGTACGCCGGCCAAGGGGGACGGCCCGACGGCGCGGTCCGCCGGCAAGGCAGCGGGCAAGGACAAGGACGTGGCGGACGCCATCTGGCTGACCTTGCGGGTGCTGGTGGTCCTGCGCCGGATCAACTAGTAGATCCATTCGCATGACGGCTGAGCTTCGCCACGACTTTCGGGTCGAGGAAGTCCGCGCTATCCACGACCTGGCCCTGCCTGATCTGCTCTTCCGCGCGCAGCAGGTGCACCGCCAGCATCATCGACCCGATGAAGTGCAGCTGTGCGCGCTGCTTTCGGTAAAGACCGGCGCGTGCCAGGAAGATTGTGCCTATTGTGCTCAGTCGACCCGCTACTCGACGGCGGTGCAGCCGGCTCGGATGCTGAGCCGCGAGGATGTGGTGCAGGCGGCGGAGCGGGCGCGATCCGCGGGGGCCACGCGCTTCTGCATGGGCACGGCCTGGCGTGACGCCAAGGACGGGCCCGCCTTCGAGTCTGTGCTGGACATGGTGCGGGCCGTGCGAGGCCTGGGTCTGGAGGCGTGCCTGACCATGGGCATGCTGACCGACGAGCAATGCCGCCGCCTGGCCGAGGCAGGGCTGACTATCTACAACCACAACATCGACACCTCTCCCACCTTCTATGGGTCGATCGTCACCACCCACACTCAGGAGGACCGGCTGGCGACCCTGGCACGGGTTCGCCGCGCAGGCATGCGCATCTGCTCGGGCGGCATCATCGGCATGGGCGAATCCGTCGACGATCGCTGCGCCATGCTGGCCACGCTGGCCGGTCTGGACCCTCACCCGGAGAGCGTGCCCATCAACGCGCTGGTTCCCATCGCAGGCACGCCGCTGGCCAGTCGGCCGCCGGTGGATCCGTTGCAACTCGTGCGCGTGATCGCCACAGCTCGCATCATCATGCCGCGCTCGCAGGTGCGGCTGTCGGCTGGTCGCGCGGCCCTGACCCGGGAGGCCCAGGTCTTGTGCTTCGTGGCCGGGGCCAATTCGATCTTCTACGGCGAGAAGCTGCTCACCACCGGCAACCCCGACGTGGAGGCGGACCAGCAGCTGCTGCGCGATGCGGGTCTACGGCCGGCGCTGCCGACGCATTGAAATGGGAAACTAGCACTACTGATTGAAATTTGGA
>Ga0182021_10010459_pt1 | contig 10999 bp, 7 predicted proteins | sample 612E3MmetaG_FD_120493 | JGI IMG/M metagenome (GOLD analysis project Ga0182021, IMG submission 120493) | Permafrost microbial communities from Stordalen Mire, Sweden - 612E3M metaG (Illumina Assembly) | ecosystem: Environmental > Terrestrial > Soil > Wetlands > Permafrost | place: Sweden...
TTGCCGGACGTCGTCCAGCGCACGATGGGCGCAATATCACCCGGCGGCGTGAAGCGGCCGATGGAGAGCAACGCCTCGCCAACCACAAGCGCGGCGGCCGCGTTGGAAGGAGCCTCGGCCAGATATTTTGCCAGGGCGGCGCGCGCCTCCGCAGATCGAATCTTGCCCAGCGCGCAGGCTGCCTCGCGAGCCACGACGGTTGGAGTCTTCGGCGACCTCAACAGGTCACCCAACCAGGCCACCGCACCGGCGTCCTTCAACTGCCCTTCCGCGAAGGCTACGCTCGCCACGACTTCGGTATCCGGGTCGCTGCGCATGGAGATCAAGAGCGCAGGGCTTCGAGGGTCGATGATCCGCCCAACTGTGATGACCGCGCGCCGGCGCACTTCCGGGTGTGCGGACTGAAGGATTTTCGCAATGATCGTTTGATCCACGTGACGTGTGTCTTCCAATTTCACTAACTGGGTGATGGCTTCAACATCTTCAGGAGCCAGCGGACGCCGCTTGGCGGCCTGGGCTCGAGGCCCGGCTAACGAAGTGGTCAACACAACCAAAAAGGCCAGCAGTGCGGTCGGTCGTCTCATGTAGGAGAACTCCTGGAAATAGGGGACGCTTCCCTATATTTTGTTTGAACCGCTATCATGGAAGTAATAGGTACTAAAATATAGGGAAGCGTCCCCTATTTCAAGATCAGCCAAGATTGCTGAACCGGCCTCTCGGGCCCGTAAGGCTATCGTCCCAGTCGGCAGGTTTTTCGGCGCCGATGAACTCGATGCGCTTGGACGTGATCACCATTCCCTTGGCTTCGCGGTCACGCACGGGAACGCGATCGAGAGAGAACTCTTGCTGCCGGATTCTGGAGCGGCTGTCCGCCGCATAACGCACGTAAAGCAGCGCGTGAGGCCGATCGGCGAAGAATCGGATACTGGCCCCTTTGGGAATCAGCCTGTATTCATGGTTGGTTACCAGTCCGCCGACGACGAACTTCTTGATGTGCGCGAAGAGATCCCACTCGAAGACCAGCGTCATCACGCGCTCACGGTCCACGACGTCGCAGTATAAGAGCAACGTATCCACAAACATCTTCTCCGGAGGAGCCACCACCCGGCAGCGGCCATCTTTCCATACCAACAGTAGTCGGTCCAGCGGTGAACATGCGATCAGCGGCGCGGCGGTAACCCTGTGGCCGAGATATCCCTTCTCCCGGTCGTACGCAATCGTGAGCTCGTTGGCGGTCAGCTCGCGCTCTGAAATCTCGCCGAATTTCGCCACGCGCGTGCGCCGCGGAAACTCGGCGCCGTTTTTCCGCAGCAGGTTGCGCAGATAGCGGATTGCGTACGGCACGAGGGCGCCCAGCTCCTGTTCTACTTCTACGAGTTCTCCTCCAAGGCGCTCGAGTTCCTTTCGATTCTTTTCGAGATCGAACAGCGAAATGCGCCGGATCGGTATGTCCAGCAGCATCTCGACGTCTTCGTGGGTCACCTCACGCTGGAGCTGCTCGCGGTACGGCTCGATCCCCTCCAGCACGGCCTGCTGCATCGCCGCGGGAGAGTCGCAAGTTTCAATGCGCTTGTAAATGCGGTGCTCCACGAACAGGCGAACGAGCGACTGGTGGTGCATTTCTTCGGCCAGCCGGCGCCGCTTGCGCGTGAGTTCCCTGCGCAAGACCTCCACGAGACGCGCGGTGTTGTGGCGAAGAATCCCTGAGACATCCATTTCGGCCGGTTTGTCGTCACGGATGACCACCATGCGGCTTGGGATCTGCATCTGGCACTGCGTGAAGGCACAGAGAGACTCGATTGCGCGGTCTGCATCCTGATCCGCCGGCAGCTGGATCTCGATCTCAACCTGTCCGGCGGTGTAGTCATTGATGCTTTTGACCTTGATCTTGCCTTTGCGGGCCGCGTCCTCAATCGAGGCCGTCAGTGAATCGGTGGTGGCGCCGAATGGCAGTTCGCGGACGACGAGTGTGCGTTCGTCCTTCTTCTCGATGTGGGCACGGACGATCACGTGCCCCCGCCCGTCCTCGTAGGCATCGGCATCCATCAGGCCGCCCTGGGGAAAGTCCGGGATCACCTGAAATGGCTTCTTGCAAAGTATGGCAATCTGAGCTTCAAGCAACTCGGCAAAATTGTGCGGCAAGATGCGCGTGGAGATTCCGACCGCGATTCCCTCAGCGCCGAGCATGAGCAGAAGTGGGATCTTCGCCGGGAGCGTGACCGGCTCGCGTTTGCGCCCATCGTAGGTAGGAACAAATTCGGTTAGCTCGTCATTGAATAGCTCGCCGCGGGCAAGATCCGTCAGCCGGCATTCGATGTAGCGCGCGGCTGCGGGCGGATCTCCGGTGAACACGTTGCCGAAATTTCCCTGGCGCTCAATCAGGTACTGGCGGTTTGCCAGCGCAACCAGCGCTTCGCCGATTGAGGCATCGCCGTGCGGGTGGAACTGCATGGTGTAGCCGACGATGTTGGCAACCTTGATGAATTTCCCGTCGTCGTTCTCGTGAAGCGAGAACAGAATCCGGCGTTGCACCGGCTTCAGCCCGTCTTCCAGATGGGGGATCGCGCGATCGCGAATGACATACGCCGCGTATTGCAGGAAGTTGTCATCTACCAACCGCTTCAACGGCCCGTCACCCATGGCCTGGAGCTTTCCCGCAGGCGCAGCGGGCGCAGCAGCTCCATCCTCGTCCGGCGCGGGCGCCGGCGGCACCTCATCCCCGAATAATGGCAGGTTCCTCTGCCCGTCTGTCATGATTCACGCACCATGGTTACATCGAAAAAGTGAGTGAGCGGCTCGGACCTGGACTTGGACCTCGACGTGGACCTGGACGGTTTTGTCCGAGGTAAACTTTCCAGACATAACATTTACCAGGTCGCCCTTTATTAGTGCTTGTCCACGTCCACGTCGAGGTCCAGGCTTGGGTCTAGGTCCAGGACGGTCAATCATAGAGGTTCGCTACAAAAACTAATTAGTTTCTGTCGCAAAACGCAAAGCCCCGCCGTTTCCGTGTGGGGGCGGGCTTCAGCCCGCCCGCATGACTGCAACCACGATCCGGCCTATTTCATGACCATAAGTGCTTCGTTTGTAAAAGGATGTGTGCATTGGAACAGCCACATCTCTTTTGCGTGACATGTCCGGGCTGAAGCCCGGACCCACAGGGTTTCTTAACTAAATCCTGAGGTTCGCGACAGAAACTAATTAGCTAAACCTACGTCTCAGCGTCAACGGTCAGATGGTTCATGATGTACTGCCGGCGTTCGGGAGTGTTCCGGCCCATGTAAAAACTAAGGATTGCTGGAATGCCATGCCGGCTTGCCGGACGAACCTGCGTCAGGCGCATATCGGGTCCGATGAACTGCTTGAACTCGGCGGGTGAGATCTCGCCGAGTCCCTTGAAGCGTGTCACTTCCGCTCCGCGCAGTTCCTTCGCGGCGGCGTCGCGCTCCTCCTCGGAATAGCAATAGATCGTGTCCTTGCGGTTGCGCACCCGGAAAAGTGGGGTCTCGAGGATGTACACATGACCTTCGTGAACGATGGGCTCGAAAAAGCGCAGAAAAAAAGTCAGCAGCAGGTTGCGGATATGCAAGCCGTCCACGTCCGCATCCGTCGCGATGACGACCTTGTGGTATCGCAGCCGTTCGGCGGACTCTTCGATGTCCAGACTGCGCATCAGGTTGTACAGCTCCTCGTTCTTGTACATAACATCGCGCTGCAGATCGCAGACATTCAGCGGTTTGCCGCGCAGCGCGAAGATCGCCTGGGTGGTGACGTCGCGGCAGCTTACGATCGAGCCGGCGGCGGATTGGCCTTCCGTGATGAAGATCATGGATGTGGCGCCGCGGCCGGTGCGTTTGTCGAAATGAAGTTTGCAATCTTTGAGCTGCGGCACGCGAATCGACGTGGCGCGGGCGCGCTCGCGCGCCATCTTCTTGATCGACTGCAGCTCCTTGCGCAGTTTCACCGTTTCGTCGATCTTGAGCAGCGCCTTTTCAGCTGCCTTGGGGTTGCGGTGAAGCAGATCGGCGACAATCTCGCGCACCTGCGCCACCAGCTCGCCGCGCAACTCGGTGTTGCCGAGCTTGTTCTTGGTCTGTGACTCGAAAACCGGCTCCTTGAGCCGGATTGCAATCGCGCCGACCATCCCCTCGCGGATGTCATCTCCCTCGAACTTGCTCTTGGAAAACTCGTTGAACCCCTTCACGAGCCCCTCGCGGAACGCGCTCAGGTGTGCGCCGCCGTCGCTGGTGTACTGGCCGTTGACGAATGATAGGAAACTCTCCTCGAAGCGTTGCGTGTGCGTGAAAGCCAGCTCCAAGGTCTTGGAACGGTAATGCAGCGGCGGATAGAGCGCCTCGTCGCCAACTTCATCGCGCAGCAAATCCAGCAGGCCATTGCGCGAAACAAAGACCTGGCCATTGTATTCGATGCGCAGGCCCGCATTCAGGAAAGCGTAAAGCTGCAGGCGGCGGACTATATGATCGCCAACAAATGCGGCCGTGTCGAAAATCTCGGGGTCGGGCTCGAAACTGACGTATGTGCCGTCGGCCTCTTCCGGCGCCTTGCCTTTCTTTTCTTCGCGCAGCACCCCGCGCTCGAATGCTGCCCCGGAATAATTGCCGTCGCGGAAGCTGCGCACCGCGAAGCGCTGTGACAGAGCATTGACCGCCTTTGTGCCTATGCCGTTCAGGCCGACGCTGAATTGAAAAACCTCGTCGCTGTACTTGGCGCCCGTGTTGATCCGCGACACGCACTCAACGACTTTGCCCAGGGGTATGCCCCGGCCATAATCGCGCACCGTGACCCGGCGCCCTTCAATCGCGATCGCGATGCGGTCACCGTAGCCCATGATGAATTCGTCGACCGCATTGTCGACAATCTCCTTGAGCAAGACGTAGATGCCGTCGTCGTAATCCGTGCCGTCGCCGATACGGCCGATGTACATGCCGGTGCGCTTGCGAATGTGCTCGAGCGCCGAGAGCGATTTGATTTTGTCTTCGTCGTAGTTGTGCTTTTTCGTAGTCATGCCTGAGAGGTGCAGATTCTATCAGCTTCGCGGACCCGGAAAAAGCCACATTCCAATTCCTACGTGGCCGCAAGGAAACTTGTCGGTTCGGAGGTGCCGTCGTCTGCGCTCAAAAGAGATCTGGTTTGGGTTCCGGTGAAATAATTATTGTGTTCACGAAATCATTTACGTGTAATGTCGGACAAGCGATCATTATGGATGCTTTGGTGACTACTGATGCGGGGGATGAAGCGCACGCGAGGCAACTACTAGAGAGAGAAATGTTTATGGAGGTGGGAGCCATGAAAAAGGGTAGACATTCTCCCAGAGTAGCTGAGATGAGCGCCGAATACGACTTCTCCGGTGGCCAGCGCGGAAAATACGCAAAGCGGTTTGCCGAGGGCACAAATATCATTCATTCTGGACCCCGATGCCGCAGAACTGTTTCCTGATTCAAAGACCGTCAACGAGGCACTCCGAGCTTTGAGCAAAATCGCCGATCGCCAAAGGAAGATGGCGGGCAGGAACAAGTAGAGCTGGTAGAAACTGATGATGGAGCCGGACAGGGATGGTCCTATGTGCTATTGTCAATGATAACACAATATGATATGTTGTTATCATGATACGCACGCAGATTAGTCTCTCTGAAATCGAATATGATGCGGCCAAGCGCGAGGCAAGCCGCCTTGGAATCTCTTTGGCCGAGCTGTTACGACGCTCGCTTCGAACGGTCCTTCCTGCGGACCCCGGCAAGCCTTGGATGAAGTACGCTGGAATGATCGAGACTGGCGATCCTGCATCTTCTCAGACGATCGACGACATCGTGTATGGCGCCAAGAGCTGAAGCATACGTCGACACCTCAGCATTGATCGCATTCGTGGATAGGTCTGACAGTCACCATCTGCTCTTCCGCAGGTTGTTTTCTGATCCGCCGATGTTGGTCACAACCACGTTGGTCGTGGCCGAGGGACATGGCTGGTTTCTCAAGAGATATGACCGAAGGCGCGCCCTGCAGTTTCTGTCCCTGATCGAGGACCTCGAACCGCTCGAGATGGTTCCTGTTGGGCCGGATGAATTTGCTGGCGCCGTACAGATCTTGCGCAAATTCTCGGATCAGGATCTCTCGTTAACAGATGCCGTCGGCCTTCATCTGATGAAATCGCTACACATCATCAGTTGCTGGTCAACGGACTTTCACTTGGGTTTGACAGGTGTCCCGCTTGTTGTCCAAGACTATTAAAGAAAGTCTGACAACGCCCTTCAGCGGCCTCAAGAAGGACGCGCGACTCAGCTCAGGCGTTGGGAGCCAGGGGATTCACCATGAAACTCAATACAGATCGAATTGATGAAGCGGTCTTGGCACTCTTGCACCTAGGACTTCACGACGACGGGCGGGCATGGAAGTCATTCCATTGGAACTCAATGGACCGACTGCATGAAAAAGGGTTCATCACAGATCCGAAAGGAAAGGCAAAGTCGGTGGTATTCACGGAACTCGGCCTTCGTGAGTCGGAGCGCTTGCTCATTGCACTCTTCGGAGAACCCGACGATTAAACGCGCCCTTCTTTCGCTTGACACCTTTTGTTCCTTCGGGTATCTAGGTTTCTTCGACGACCGCCGCCGCCGATTCCTCCCGGCCAAGAATCAACCTTTTGATGCGGCGTCCGGACTCCGGATGTCGTTGTGAGTAAAGAAATGTCTATCGTCCGTCCCTTCAAGGCACTTAGGCCCCTGCCGGGCAACGCCGCCCTTGTGGCGGCCGTCCCGTATGACGTTGTCAACACCGATGAGGCGCGAGCGCTCGCTGCCGGCAATCCACTCAGTTTTCTGCACGTCTCCCGCGCGGAGATTGATCTGCCGGCATCGATCGATCACTACTCGGATGCCGTCTATGACCGCGCGCGGGAAAACTTCGCCGCTCTCAGGTCGTCGGCGCCGCTCGTTACCGAGGCCGTGCCCGCGGTGTATTTCTATCGATTGCGGATGGGCGGTCACACACAGACGGGGTTGGCCGCCTGTTATTCGATTGACGAGTACGAGCGCGATCTCATCAAGAAACACGAGCGCACGAGGCGTGACAAGGAAGACGACCGCACACGCCATATTGAGGCGTTGCGAGCTCAGACCGGGCCTGTATTCCTGACCTATCGCGCATCCCGGGCGATCGACACCGTGGCCGAAAAAGTGACTGCCGGCGCTGCTTTGTTCGATCTCGACGCCGCGGACGGAGTGCATCATTCGGTCTGGCCCGTTGACGGCACCGATCTGGCGGCACTGATCACCGCCTTCGGCGAATTGCCCTGCCTTTACATCGCGGATGGACACCATCGCGCCGCGAGCGCCGCGCGGACACGCAAACACCTTGCCGAAAAGGAACCTGGGATTTCGCGCGAGGAAGCCGACTGGATGTTGGCCGTGGCTTTTCCTGATAATCAAACTCAGATTCTGCCGTATAATCGGGTTGTTCTGGATTTGGCCGGACAGACTCCCGAAGCGCTTTTGGCGCAGCTGAAGGCGCGCTTTCATCTGAGCGCCGGGAAGCCGGAACCGGCCGCAAAGGGAGAGGTTTCGGTATATCTTGCCGGGCGCTGGCACGCGTTGCGGCTCCAGACGCAGGCGCATGCCGCCAGTATCGGCCGCACACTGGACGTCAGCCTTCTCCATGAGCAGGTGCTGGCGCCGTTGCTCAAGATCGGTGATCAGCGAACCGACAAACGAATTGATTTTGTCGGCGGCATCCGCGGCGCCGGCGAGCTCGAAAGGCTCGTAAATGTTGGCAAGGCGGCGATCGCATTTTCGATGTTCCCCGTGGGTGTCGACGACTTGATGCGCATCGCCGACGGGGGCGAAATCATGCCGCCCAAATCGACGTGGTTCGAGCCAAAACTGCGTGACGGCCTCCTGAGCCATTTAATCTGAAGCCGGCATCCATGGCTTGGCCGTAAGGTGCCGTGGAGCCACGCGCAAGCGGTGTTTGTCGCCCCGCACCAGGGGCGTGATGAATCTCATTGAACGAGCATTGCGCTATAAACCAAATAATCAAGGGAATGGACAGCCATGAAAGTCCTAGTCGCTGATAAATTCGAGAAAAGTGGAATCGAGGGGTTGAAGGCGGCCGGATGCGAGGTCATCTACGAACCGGATTTAAAGGATGCCACTCTGGTCGAAGCCATCGGCAGGACGCGCGCCGACGTGCTGGTCGTGCGTTCCACCCAGGTTACGGAACCGATGCTGGACGCAGGGAGCCTCGCGCTGATCGTCCGGGCAGGCGCCGGATACAATACGATCGACGTCAAGGCAGCTTCCAAGCGCGGCATTTATGTCTCCAATTGTCCGGGCAAGAACTCGGTTGCGGTAGCGGAGCTCGCATTCGGCCTGATCATCGCGATGGACCGCCGCATCCCTGACAATTGTGCCGATCTGCGCGCGGGAAAGTGGAACAAAAAGGAGTATTCCAAGGCGCGTGGACTCTACGGAAAGACGCTGGGCATTCTGGGATTCGGCAACATCGGGCAGGAGCTGGCCAAACGAGCGCAGGCATTCGGAATGAACCTGGTGATCTGGAGCGAACTCGGCGTTGTCACGGGTCACGACGGCCTCCCTGTGGATCTGCCCCTTCTGCTGCGCTTCCGGCCCGCTTCCGGCTCGCTCATCGAAACAACCGTCGAGGTGGCCAAAACCCCGGCTGAAGTTGCTGAGAAGTGCGACATTATGAGCGTGCACCTGGCAGCCAATTCACTGACCAAGGGAATCATCAACGCCGACGTGCTCGGACGCCTGAAGCCCGGCAGCTACTTCGTCAACACGGCACGATCCGAGGTCGTCGATTACAAGGCTCTGGAGCAGGCCGTGAAGGAGAAAAACATCCGCGTCGCGATCGACGTCTACCCCGGCGAGCCCACTGCCGCCGCCGGCGATTTCGATTTCGCCCTCGCAAAATTGCCAGGAGTGTACGGCACGCATCACATCGGCGCTTCGACCGACCAGGCACAGGAGGCGATCGCGGCGGAGACGGTGCGCATCGTCAAAACCTACAAGGAAAAAGGCGTCGTACCCAATGTCGTCAACCTGGCTCAACACAGCCCCGCAAGCCACTCGCTGATCGTGCGCCATCTGGACAAGCCCGGAGTGCTCGCAAGCGTATTTGACCGGTTGCGCGATCATTCGATTAACGCGCAGGAAACTGAAAACATCATTTTTGAAGGCGCCCAGGCTGCCATCGCGCGCATCAACCTGGATGCGGCGCCGGCGAAAGAGCTTCTTGACGCCATTAAGCAGGCATGTCCGGATATCCTGGACATGCATCTGGTGGAATTGGGCAGGCATTAGCCCGCTTTTTCTCACCCGGTTTCGTAGCGAGGCGGCGAAGACGGGCATAGATACAAGGCGCGCGACCGAGGGCTCCGCAGGCGTACTCGATAGTACGTCGAGGAGCCCGACCGAGTGCAACGCCGTAGACATGCCCGGATGCATCGCCGCAGTAGAAAACTGGTGAGAAATGCGGGTTCAAAACTAAGGAGCTAAATATGGGAACCACAAATCGTATTTTTAATTTTGCCGCCGGACCCGCAGTTCTGCCGCTGCCCGTGCTGGAGGAAGCGCAGCGCGATCTCGTATCGCTTCCGGGCCTTGGCATGTCTGTTCTCGAAATCAGCCACCGTTCGAAAACTTTCGAGGCGATCATCCAGGAGTGCGAGGCGAACATCCGCAAGCTCGCCGGCATTCCCGAAGGCTATCATGTCATTTTCCTGCAGGGCGGAGCCACGATGCAGTTCTCGATGGTGCCACTGAACCTGCTCGCGCCCGGGCAGACGGCCGATTACATCGTCACAGGTTCGTGGTCCAAGAAGGCCATCAAGGAGGCCAAGAAGGTCGGAACCATCAACACCGCCTTCTCAGCCGAAGCGGAGAACTTTACGCGCGTTCCCCGGCAGGATGAGCTGAAGCTCAATCCGGGCGCCGCCTTTGTTCACATGACCAGCAATGAAACCATCCACGGCGTCGAATTCCACGCGCTGCCGGATGTCGGCAACGTGCCGCTGATCGTCGACACGTCCTCGCACATGCTCAGCCGCCCGCTCGACATGAAGAAGTACGCCTTGATTTATGCGGGCGCGCAGAAGAACATCGGCCCCGCCGGCTGCACGCTCGTCATCCTGCGGGACGACATGCTGAAGAAGGCCCTGGCCAATCCCGCGTACGAGAAGCTGCCGATCATGCTGCAGTACGGCCCGCATGTTGAGGACAAATCACTCCACAACACGCCTCCGGCATTTGCGATCTACATCATGAACCTCGTCAGCCGCTGGCTGCTGAAACTCGGCGGCCTCGAGGAGATGGAAAAAATCAACATCCGCAAGGCCGGCAAGGTGTACGCGGAGATCGACTGCACGGGCTTCTATCGCGGACACGCCAAGAAGGAAGACCGGTCGCGCATGAACGTCACCTTCCGCCTGCCAAACGAGGACCTTGAGGCCAAGTTCGTCAAGGAATCGAAGGCTGCGGGAATGGACGGCCTCAAGGGGCATCGCTCGGTCGGCGGCCTGCGCGCGTCCATCTACAACGCTTTCTCCGAGGAAGGCGTGAACGCCCTCGTTTCCTTTATGCAGGAGTTCGAAAAGAAAAACGGGTAGTCTTCATTCAGGCCCGAAGGGCCGGCAATAAATAGGCCCGGCCGTAAGGCCGGGATAGGGATTGCAGAGAGATAGAGCGCCGGAGGTGCGGCACCTCAATCATCAAGAGTGCCGCGCCTTCGGCGTTCTTTTTTTCATTCGGAATCGGATCCCGGCCTTACGGCCGGGCCTCCCCACTAACAGCTCGCGGAACTCTTTGTTCTGCAAGCTGTTAGTGAAACAAGTAACCAGCCCGTTTTTGGGCTGGTGGCCGCTATGCACTACCGGCCCCTCGGGCTTCAAGACTCGTTGTTTTGTGACATGCGAAGGTCTCGTTTCATGCCTGAAGCGATTTTTCGTGTGACGTATTTATCATGACAA
>Ga0182021_10010460_pt1 | contig 10998 bp, 7 predicted proteins | sample 612E3MmetaG_FD_120493 | JGI IMG/M metagenome (GOLD analysis project Ga0182021, IMG submission 120493) | Permafrost microbial communities from Stordalen Mire, Sweden - 612E3M metaG (Illumina Assembly) | ecosystem: Environmental > Terrestrial > Soil > Wetlands > Permafrost | place: Sweden...
AGCAGCGCCTCGCCGTGCGCAGCGGCGTCCCCGTAGAGCCGGCGCCAGTCCTGGAAGTTCTCGACCTGCCACAGGCTGGCGAACATCGCCCCGGCGTCCGGCGCGTGGAAGATCTCCGCCGCCTCCAGCACCAGGGCTGGCGAAACGGCGCCCACCGTGTTCTTCTGGTCCTCCATGATGGACTCGATGCCGGTTGCCCCGCTCTTGCCAAGCACGCGGTCGCCGTAGAGGAGGCCGCGCACGAACCGCGCCGCGCCGGCCCGCACGGGCTTCAGCGCCTCCGCAAGCTGCTTTTCGATGATGAAGGACGTATATTCGAGGATGCAGCGCCGGTGTTCGATGCCGGGATTGGCCGCCCGCGTCCGTTCCAGTTCCTGGCGGAACTCCTCGATCGCGCGTCTTGCCTCGGGCACCGGGCCGAGCCTGCTCTGGCGCTCCTGCATCGCGCACCTCAGGATTTTCGCACCCTCGGCCGCCTCCATTTCGCCGAAGAACGAGTAGACGCCGCGCCCGTAAGGGAACAAGGCCGCCATGAGGGAAGCGAACGCCTTGTCGCGCTCAAGGCGCTGGAACAGCGGGCTGGCGGGCGGAACCGCCCAGAAGTGAATTGAAACGCTCATGCGGAACTGCCCTCAAACTTGAAACGCTGGCAGACGTTCGCGCCAGAGTTGTCTATTTTTGCCAATGCCGCAAGACACCTGCGTCAACAAGTCATGGATAGCGACGGCCAGCGCCCCAATGCCGCCGCGCAAAAGCCCCCTCTGCTTTGCCTCGTCTGCGGCAGACAAACTTTTGTCTCAACTTTCATCGATAGCTGGGCAACATATTTTCAGACTTGAGCACGGATGTGCTTAGATGGCCTGGCGGGCTTGGGCAGGGGCCGGACACCGCGCCAGCCAGGCTATTGGGGGTCCCGATCCATGGGGGGTAGTAGTATGAAGTTGAGAGTCACGATGGTCCTCGCCGCGGCCGTATTGATGGCCGGCGCGGGCCTTTCCTTCGACATCCCGGAAGCCTGGGGCGGCAGCCACGGCGGCTTCAGCGGCGGCGGAGGCTTCCGCAGCGGTGGCGGCGGCTTTCGCGGCGGTGGCGGCATGCGCGGCATGGGAGCCAGGCCCATGATCGGCGGAAAAAACTTTCAGATGGGCCGCAGCAACAATATTACCCGCTATAAGCTGCCCAGCAGCCACGTCAAATCCCTCAAGGCCGTCAAGCCCGGTTCGGCCACGCCAAAAAGCGGCCAGTTGAAGGCCCTGGGGCTGCAGAAGCAAGGCCTTATCGCCAAACAGGCAAAACTCCAGAACTTCAAAAAGCTCAGCACGCAGCCGCAGTTCAAGAAGGCCAGCTTCAGCAAGCCGAACGTCTGGTCCCATAAGCAGTGGGGCGGCCATGGCGGGGACCACCACCATCACTGGGTCCGCTGGTACGGCCCCGTGTTCTGGCCCTACTTCATGGGCGACTATTTCTGCTACGGCTTCTGGCCGGGCGACTGCGCGGACGTCTATTGGGGCTACGGCCCGGACGTGATCGTTTGGGGCGCGTTCTGGCCCTACGGCGAATATTATTACAACGAACCCGCCACCGACGAGCACGCCGGCTCCAGCTCCGGCAACGGCGTCTGGGGCTACGGCGAACCCGCTAAGCCCAAGTCGAAGAAGCAGCCCGAAGCGGCCGCCGCCGCCCCCGCCGATACCTGTGCCGGCTTCGCGCCGGGCATGAGCGAGCTGCCCATTCAGAAACTCGAAGGCATCGTCGACGCCACAGGCGAGCAGCGCGCCGCCTTCGACGATCTCAAGGGCGCCGTCGTCCAGGCCTCCGAAATCTTGAAAAAGGCCTGCCCCACCGATCCGGCGCTAACGCCGGTATCGCGCCTCGATGCCATGGAGCAAAGACTTCAGGCGATGGAGCAGGCCAATGTCGTGGTCAAGGGCCCCTTCGTGCACCTTTACGACCTGCTTACCGGCGCGCAGAAGCGGCGCCTCGAAGCAGTCTCCAAGCCTACCCAGCAGACGCAGCAGCCCGCGCGCCCCAAGAAAATGGACGTGACGGAGCTTTGCACGAGCCAGGCGGGCTTCACGGCCGTGCCCGCCGGGCAAATCGCAGCCACGCTGACCCTCACGGAGGAGCAGCAGCAGCAGCTTGAGAAGCTCAAGACCGCTTCGGCCAGGGCATCGGAGGAGCTGAAGAACTCGTGCCCATCTTCAATGGCCGATACGCTCGACGGCCGTCTCGACAGCGCCCAGCAGCGCCTCGCAGCCCTGATCGGCGCGGTCGGCACGGTAAGGCCCGCCGTGCGCGACTTCTATGCCTCGCTCACCGACGAGCAGAAGGCGGCGCTGAGCATCCAAGCCGCGCCCCAGAACCGCGGCTAACGCGGAAGCCGGCTGAGCAGTTCCCGGCCCGTCTTCCCGGAACGGTGCGAAGCGCCGCATCCGGGATCGCAACCGGCGCCGGCATTCGCAGCGGTCCCGGATAAAGCCTGCCGGCTTTTCCGGAATGACGGCCGCGAATGAATTTTCATGCCGGGAGGCGCTTCAGGGCGCCTCCCCTGAACCTTTTCCGCTCCCCGAACGGCTAACGCTGGACCCTATCCGCGCCCGCGGTTAGGGCGTATATGCAGAATAATGCAGCCAGAGGGGGAGCAGCATCATGAATACGGCCATTCGCGCGGCACTTCTAACCGGAGCGATGGCGCTCGGCATGGGCGCGGCACCTCTGGCGGCTTTTGGAGAAACGCAAATGTCCGTTTCGCTGTTCAAGGTCGTCACGGCAAAGGACGAGGTCATCATCGGGCTCAACGCGCGCGAAATCAAAGCGCTCGGCGGCGCGGAGAAGCCCGCGGCCGGGGCCATCGCCAGCGCGCTTGCCAGCAAGAAAGAGCTGACCGTATGGCAATATGCCGTGCGCAAGGCTGACAACGGCGACCTCCAGGTGGCCCCCGTGCACCCAATTGGCTTGCTGGCGCACGACTCGCTTCGGGTCGAACCTTATCCAAGCAAGCTTACGGTCCTTCCGCACGACTGACCGGACTTTCGTGGCCCCATACCTGTTTAACCCAAATCGGCAAAGCAGCAAGCATCCCGTGGCGGCAAGCCGGCGGGCTACCCTTTGCCGTCCCGTAAGGAGGAAAAAATGGAAAGATCCAATAATTCTCCGATCCCCGATCGGTTTCATTTCTATTACACCAAGCGCAAGATCTATCTTGCCGCATTGAAGGGACTGGCTGTTATCGCTTTCTTCGCGTTTATATACTGGGAAGGCCTGTCGCATTGGAAGCGCGAAGCCCCCCTTGAGAGGATCCCGGCTACGGAGATAGCGTTTTGGCTGGTGGTTTTTGCGATCCCGCTATGGTGGTTCATCTATCGTCCGCTCCGTCAACTGTCGAAGCTCTCGATACCCGTAGTTACTATGAGCCGGGATGGTATTGCGCTGAAAGGCCGCGCGCCGATACCTTGGCATACCATCACGAAAAGTGAACTAATTAGTATGGGCTATGGCGGGATCGCAGTCTACTCCCTGATTAGGATCTGGACTTCTTCCGCCACCTTACCCAAAACAATACTATCCGATACCCTGGGAATCTGCCGGGACGAGTACGATAAACAGTACCGCATCTATTCTAAGCTCGCCTGATATCGCAATTCCGCGCCAACTTCCGCCACCATCGACGAAAGCGGGCTCCGGCGCAGCCTCTCAGCCAAGCTTTCGCCGCTTCGCCAACAAACGCCCGCCGCGATTCCAGCCGCTTCTCGTTGCAGAGGCCTCCTGGCCTGCATTTCCAGCGGGCCAGAGAGGCGGCAACATGGCAATATGCCGTGCGCAAGGCCGAGAACGGCGACCTCCAGGTTGCTCCGGTTCACCCCATCGGCCTTCTGGCGCACGACTCGCTCAGGGTCGAGCCCTATTCGAGCCCCCTCAAGGTACTCCCGCACGATTAGTGCAGCCGGCCGGAAGCTCGCACCCGTTTGCCGCTCGCTCGCGAGCGAACTTCGGCGCGCAAGCCCGTCCGGACCTTTCGGGTTATTGGCCGAAAATTCTTTTGCTGGAGTCTAACCGGGCGTACCGCGTGGCTCTCCGATCCTACAGAGCTTCGCTCCCCCCTATTCAGAAAATTGGTGTATGCTTCAGCTTGCCGCCGCCCAAGCCGGCTACCAGATCGCCCTCACCCCAAACGCAGCCAGCGCAGAATCGTTGGTCACGAGCGGTATATCTTCAACCAACGCCTGCGCTGCCAGCATCCGGTCGAATGGGTCCTTGTGCGCACCCGGCAACCGCCCAGCGAGTTGGGCATGGGCGATGCTCAGAGGTAACGGTTGCCAGCCATTCCAGCAGCCAACCGATCGAGATGCCCTGCGAGACGGGCAGGAACTGAAAGCTTGCCCAGACGGTGCTTGGTGGCGATCTCGTGGCCGGAAACGGCGCTCACGACAATGACCGTGGCCGCGGCACCGAGGACCGCCGTTGCCGCAGCCGATAGCCTTGGGTTTCCCAGAACCCACCAAAGCAACGCATGTGTGTCGAGTAGGACTCTCACTCGTCCCCCCGCCCCTCCCAGGCTTTCAGCTCATCCTCGGGCAGCGGCTCGAAAAAGGCATCGGTGACCTCGAATTGGCCCTTCATTGAACCGTAGCCACGGCGGCGTGCCGCCGCCTCGTCGAAGTCCGGTCCAGCCGGGCAAAGCGCCAGCCGTACGAGCTTATTCTCCACCTCGATCACGATTTCCTCCCCGGCAAGCACGCGCTTAACGAGGTGAGGAAGATCCTGTTGGGCTTTTTCGATTGTGACCGTTGTCATGGTTCCATCCTGCCAGATCCGGGCTTCCTTGAATAGTGCATCGCCACGCAGGAATGAAGCAGCAATGGCAGGGAACCGTTCGCACAGACCGGAGGCGATTGCGCAGCGCCGTTGCCATGGCGGCCATGCCGCTTCGAACTTTTTGGCCGGGACTCCACTCGCGGGGACCACAGGCGCGAGAGCCGGCTCGGCGGGCTACCGGCTGCACCGTCTCTTACCGCGTTAAATGTTGGCGCCACCGTCATAACGGAAATCGCTTCACCATTTATTCGGGATCGTTACGAACGCTGGCGCGCTTTAGGACTCTGGATGGCCGCAAGGCAGCTTCCGGGATGACGAGCGAGAGGGCGCGGAATGACGGCCCACGCCAACAGCCAACAGCCAACAGCCAACAGCCAACAGCCAACAGCCAACAGCCAACAGCCAACAGCCAACAGCCAACGCGATAAGAACGGTTTCAATCCAGCAACCGATATCGGACCGCCAACAAAATGTCTGTTTTAATCGGGACAATCCCGGCAGGGCACTGGATTGGGAGGGGACGAAATGGATGAAGAAGACAAGTTGCTATTCGAGACTTACGATAAGCAGGGCGAATTGTTTGAACCGAGCGTTCAGGAGGTGTTGAAAGTCACTGCACGTAACAGGGAACGGTTCCCGGAAGAATACGAGGCGTGGAAGAAAAGATCCGAGAGAAACGATAGGATAATGTTGTTCGCCACGATCACAACATGGATTGGCGTTATTGTTCGTCTTATTATTGAACATCCAAAGGACTTCGACCATTTCAGCATTAGCATGATCGCGTATTGCTTAATTTTAGCCCCTTTAACATATTTCTTTTTGCTTGTGCTTCCTTTCATCGCCACGATAGGATCCGCTGGTTACATCGTCTATGCATTGTTCGCAGGTCCCAAAGAGCTGATCGGCGAGATCGCCATCGCGGTGCTGGTTTTAGGGTGTGCGCTCTATATATCTTTTTCTTTTTACCCGGACGTGAGAGACCCGACTAGACCACTGGTCAGACGCGAATAATGAGTTCGCGCCGGGTGGCGATTTTTGCGAATCCGTTGCGGCCGCATCGCCAGCCTCCCGCCGCCCCCGCAGCGTCATTCCAGGCCCCGCCTCCGCGGGGATAAACTCCAGCGAGACGCTATTTCCGGCGCTGAAACAGTGTCTTGCATTGCCCTCCTTCACGGGGCCGGCACCGGCGGCGAATTTTAATCCGACGTTTCGTAGCAACGGAAGCATAGGGGTAATCGAGTTGCCCCAATGCGCTCCCTCATGCCTTCGCGGCACCGGGCGCCAGTCCACTTTCCGCCGCTCCGCCAACAAACACCCGCCGTTATTCCGGCAGCTTCTCGCTGCAAGGCCCTCCTTCGAGTGGCCGCAGTCGAGAAAGGGAAAGCCATGCGCACGCTTGCATTGATGCTCGCGGTTTCGCTGCCCGCCGGAGGCGCGGCGCTCGCGGCCGATATTCCGGCTCAATCGAAAATCGAAGCCGTGACCGTGTTTCCGTCGGGCGCGGAGGTAACGCGCACGCTGAAGGTGAAGCTTGGCGCGGGCGAGCACACGCTTCTGGTGGACGGGATCGCCGGCGAAGCCATTCTCTCCTCCGTCCGCATCGAGGTTCCGGCCGGCGAGAAGCTTGAAATCGGCTCGGTCGACGCGCGCCACGTGAACCTGTCGAGCACCGATCCGGCCGTGGCGCAGAGCGCCCGCAAACGCATCGAGGAACAGATGCAGGGCTTGCGCGACGCTCGCGAGGTGCAGGACGCCGCGATCAAGGCGGGCCAGGGCCAGGAAGCCTTTCTCGACAACCTCGCCAAGCTGCCCCAGACGCAAAACACTGGCGGCACCGCCGTGCCGCCCGCTCAATGGCGCGAGCTTTTCGGCGTCATAGGCACGAGCCGGACCGAAGCGCAGAAGTCCATCCAGGACGCGAGGCTCAAGCAGCGCGACATCGACCGCTCGCTCGAAGATTTGCGGAAGGAACTGGACGCCGCCGCGAACAACGGTGAAAAGCGCACCCAAATCCGCATCTTCGTCAGCACCGCCGCCCCGCTCGAAACCTCGCTCGCCTTGCGCTACGGGGTAAGGACCGCATCGTGGGCGCCGTTCTACGATGCGCGCCTGACCACCGGCGAAAAAGGGGCCGCGTCCACGCTGGCCATCGCGCGCCGCGCCAGCATCCAGCAAAAGACCGGCGAGGATTGGGAGGACGTAAACCTGTCGCTCTCCGCCACGCGCCCCGGCGCCGACACAGCGGCGCCGGAGCTGCGCATGCTGAGCGTGGAGTACGATAATGCGCAGGCGCCAGCCGGCAGAACGGCGGCTGCCTCCTCCACCGAAGCGCCCGAATATTACAAGGGCATGCAATGGCAGGTGAAGGACAAGTCCGCCCAGGCGAACGTCACCGCCTTCCAGGCCGTCTACAACATCCCCGGCCGCGTCACCATCAAGACCACCAACGAGGCCAAGCGGCTGCATATCGCCGCCGATACGGTCGAGCCCCAGCTCCTGGTGCGCACCGTTCCGCGGACGGACAGCACCGCCTATCTCTATGCGCGGCTGATCGTCCCCAAAGACTCGACGCCGATCCTGGCCGGGCAGGTGTCGCTGTTCCGCGACGGCGTGTTCGCCGGGCTCGGCAAGTTCCCGCAGCTTTCGCCCGGCGAGGACTACGAGCTGGGCTTCGGCGCCGACGACCGCGTGAAGGTCAAGCGCGTGGTGCTTGAGCAGAAGAGCGGCGAGACGGGCACCTTCACCACCTCGTTCCTCGACGAGCGGCGCTACGCCGTCGTGGTCAAGAATTTGCACACGCGGCCCGTACAGCTTCAGGTGATCGACCGCGCGCCCGTGGCCACGCAGCGGGACATCAAAGTCGATTTCACCGTGGACAAGGGTCCGCAGCCCACGGAGAACGATGTAAACGGCCGGCGAGGCACCCATATGTGGCAGATGCAGGCAGCACCGGACGAGGAGAAGCAACTCGTGTTCAGCTATCGTGTAACCGCGCCCGCGGGCAAGCGCCTCCTCTACCGCGAGCCAACCGAGGCGGAGTTACAAAGCAACTCGCAGATGATGCGGTGATCGCCGTCAGAGCCTTGAACTAAGCGAATCTCCCCTCACCCTGTCCCTCTCCCACGCAAGCTCGCCTTGGCGAGCTTGCCACTCGACAGTGTCCATATCCGCGAGCGGATATGGATGGGAGAGGGACAGGGTGAGGGGTTGCACGCTTCAATTATACCGCAACGTGCATCCCGCCTGCCTCAGGGCAGCAAAACTTGCGGAGGGTTGAAGCAGGCGCTGGCATTGAACGCCGGCGCGCGATAAAACAGCGCTGGCCAGTACGGCATCCTTAATCCCGGCAAATTGTTAGTCTTGCTTGCCGGAGATCCGTATGGGCTGCCGTTGCGCCGCCGCAGCCGTGCGAACGCCAAGAGGAACCTTGTGGGCCGGATACTCGCCACTTTTGCCACGATCCTGATCCTGCTGCTGGCCGCCGCGTTCGCCTTGCCCGCGATCGTGGATTGGAACTCCTACCGTTCCACCATCGAGGAGATGGCTTCCGGCGTTCTTGGCCGCAAGGTGAGCATCGTGGGCAACATCGGCATCGAGCTTCTGCCCGAGCCGCACCTGCGCGCCAACAATATCGCTGCTGGAAACGGCAAGGCCGACGCCGTGCTATTGACGGCGAGCGCCGCCGACATCTCGCTTTCCCTGGAGGCGCTGCTCGGCGGCCGCCTCGATGCAAGCCACCTCAAGCTCGTGCACCCCGTTCTGATGCTCGACTTCTCCAAGCCGTTCGCCGAAGCGGGAGACGCGCGCACGCTCGGCGCCGGCGTCGGGAGCGTCGAGATCGAAGACGGGCGCATCTCCGTGTTTTCGAGGCACGGCGGAGGTGGCGAGGCAGTTGCGCTCACCGGCTTGAACGGCACCGCGTCGGCCAGCCCTTCCGGCAACGCGCTGCGCTTCGGCGGACGCATGTTGAGGGACGGGCGTTCCTACGAGGTCAAGTTCCAGGTCTCGCAGCAGGAGCGCGGCGTGAGGCTGGAGGGGACCGCCACCGAGCCCGCCTCCAAGTCCCAGGTACATGCGGACGGCTTCCTAAGCGTGCGCCCGGCCCCGGTTTTCGAAGGCACGCTCGCCGTGAACATGCCGCAAGCCGCCGGCGAGGCGAACCGGCTGCCCTTCGACCTCCAGGCGAAATCAACCGCGAGGATTGGGCTTTCGGATGCAAAGCTTACCGGCCTTGAACTGACGCTCGACAGCCAGGGCCGCACGCAGGTGCTCACGGGTGCGGCAACCATCGCCTTCAATGCCGGCGCGGCTGCCCTCTCGCTCAACGCCCTGTCGCTCGACGCCGATGCCATGCTTGCCGGCTCGAACTGGGCGGCGGCCGCCGCCCCGGCACCGGGAGATTGGAGCGGCCTTGCCGCCGCCGCGGACAAGCTCATGTGGCTTTATCCCGGCTACGTGCTGAACCTTGGCCTTGAGGCGGGACAAATCCAGCTTCGGGGCGAGCTGATCGAAGCCGTCAAGCTGCATGGCAAACGCAGCGCCGGCCGCTGGCTGTTCGACGAAGTAGCGGCCACGCTCCCTGGCGAATCCGCGCTGAAGGTCGCGGGCACGCTTGCGAAACAGGGCCAGGAGTCCCGGCTGACCGCCAGCGTCGCGGTCGAGGGCAGGAGCCTGGGCAGGCTCGCGCGCTGGCTGATGCCCGCGGCCGTCGCGGGCGGGCGTCTGCCTTTGGGCGCCTATAGCATCAAGGGATCGCTCACGCTGTCGCCGGAAGTCTCCGCCTTCGAGGGCATCACCGGCAAGCTGGACGGCACGCCATTCACGGCGGGGCTGCATCTCGGCAAGGCGCCGGCCAGGGGCTTGCAGGCCTCGCTTTCCGGCGATCATTTCGACCTCACGAGCTTCGAGGGCGGAGACAGCGAGGCCATGCCGCCGGCGGAAGGCTTGAAAAACCTATGGCAGGCGGGCCTCGCGCGCCTTACCGCCGCACTCGGCAACGGAGACGGCTTCGACACCGCCGACATCGACATTTCGGCGGGCGGCATCAAGGTGGCCGGCTCCGAAGCCAAGAATGTCGCCCTGCATCTGAAGTACGGCGCCGGCCTCATCACGGTGTCGAAGCTCAGTGCCGAGACCATGAACGGGCTCACCTTGAAGGCGGAGGGCTCGGTGCCGCTTGGCGGCGCATCGCAGGGACGCTTCGGCGGCCGGATCGAGGCCCGCTCACCGGAGGCTGTCGTTCAAGCCGCCGTACTGGCCGGGTTCGACAGCGCCGCGGCGGAGCGCCGCGCGGCCTATCTGGCGCCCGCCGCCCTTACCGTAAGCTATACCGCGGACGCCTCCGGCCCCGCCACCGCCCGGCTCGACGGCAATCTGGGCCAGGCGCGCGTCGAGGGCCACGCGGAGTTCAGAGGCTCCCTCTCCGATTGGAGCAAAACGGAGCTTTCGGCGCAACTGAAACTCAGCGAGCCGGATGGAAACAAGCTCGCCGCGCTGTTCTTCCCGAAAGCCGTGGCACCGGCCGGCGCGGCCTCCGCCCCTGGCGCCCTTTCGGTCAGCCTCAACGGCAACCCAAGGCAATTACAGACCCAGGCCTCGCTTTCGGCGGGCGCATTGCAGGCCCAGCTTGACGGCAGCACCGCACTGAAGCCGCTAAGCTTCCAGGGCAAGGCCAGCGTTTTGAGCCCGGCGCCGGAGCAGTTCCTGCCTAGCCCCTTGCTGGCGCTGCTGGGCGGCGAGCCCGGGGCGGTTCTACGCGTCAGCGCGAACGTTACCGCCGATTCCGCCCGCATCGAAGCCCGCGACCTTAGCGCCGAGGCTCCAGGAAACGCGGTTACCGGCCGCCTTGCCATCGGCATGGGCGCCGTCACGCGCATCGACGCGGACCTCAAGGCCGGCAGCATCGCGCTGCCATCGGTGCTTTCCTATTTCCTGTCCACCGGGCCGGGCGATACGTTCGCCACCGTGCTGCCATCGTCGCTCACGTCTCAGCCCCCGCCGCAGGATATCTGGAACGGCCGCCCGTTCGCCATCGCCACCTTCAAGGAGACCGGGGGCGCGATCACGCTTGCCGCCAAGACCATGAAGCTCGGCGACACCGTCGCGGTTTCCGGCGCCTCGCTGCGGGCCACGCTTGGCAAGGACCGGCTCGACATCGAGAGCCTGACCGGGAAGACGCTG
>Ga0182021_10010461_pt1 | contig 10997 bp, 8 predicted proteins | sample 612E3MmetaG_FD_120493 | JGI IMG/M metagenome (GOLD analysis project Ga0182021, IMG submission 120493) | Permafrost microbial communities from Stordalen Mire, Sweden - 612E3M metaG (Illumina Assembly) | ecosystem: Environmental > Terrestrial > Soil > Wetlands > Permafrost | place: Sweden...
ATTCGCCGCGTCGTCCGTGCGCCATGCCCCAAGTGTTAGGCGCCTGCTGGCTGGCTGTAAAGCGTTTGCTACCGAGAAACATGCCGAGATCCCGATTCCAGGCTACCATCGTGAGTCCATGTTCCGGAATACCCTGGTGACCGGTGGCGCGGGCTTCGTGGGCTCGACGCTCGCGCTCGCGCTCAAGTCGCGCCACGCCGACATGCAGGTGGTTGCGTTCGACAACCTGCACCGGCGGGGATCCGAACTTTCGCTGGCACGCCTGCGGGCCGGCGGAGTCCGCTTCGTGCACGGCGATATCCGGATCCCCGAGGACGTGCCCGCGGCCGGTCCTTTCGATCTGCTGCTCGACTGCTCGGCCGAGCCCTCAGTGCTGGCCGGCATTGGGGAGAGCCCGGCCTACGTCACGCAGACCAACCTGCTCGGCACCCTCAACTGCCTGGAGGCCGCGCGGCGGCACAGCGCCTGCCTGCTGTTCCTGTCCACCAGCCGGGTCTACCCCATCGAGCCCATGCGGAGAATCCCGCTGGTGGAGGACGAGTCGCGCTTCGAGATCGACGGCGCCCGATGTGAGGGACCCGGCCTCAGCGCCGCCGGGATCGCGGAGGATTTCCCCCTGACCGGGGCCCGGTCGATCTACGGGACGACCAAGCTCGCCTCCGAGCTCTTCGCCATCGAGTACGCCGACAGCTACGGCGTGCCCGCAATCATCGATCGCTGTGGCGTGCTCACCGGGCCCTGGCAGATGGGCAAGGTCGATCAGGGCATCGTGGTTCACTGGGTGGCAAGCCACTTCTTCGGGCGGCCCTTGCGCTACATCGGGTACGGCGGTAGCGGCAAGCAAGTTCGCGACATCCTTCACGTGGATGATCTAGTTGCCCTGGTCGAACGTCAGCTGAAGGTGCTTCCCAGCGCGCACGGCGAGATCTACAACGTGGGCGGCGGCCGCTCCTGCTCGGTTTCCCTGCGTGAGTTGACGGGATTGTGCCAGCGTGCAACCGGGAAGACGGTCGAAATCCAGCCGGTGGCCGAAGTTCGCGCCGCGGACATCCCGGTCTACTTGTCAAACACCGAGCGAGTCAGGCGGGCCTTCGACTGGGCCCCGGCGTACACGCCCGAGCCAATCGTCACGCAGATCGCACAGTGGGTCTCCCAGCACGCTGCCGAACTCGAGGCGGTCACCGGCTAGAAGCAGCCGCGACCGCTACGAACTGCGCGAGTTTCCCCGGGGGGGATCGCTGCGGGGTCAGGCTACCGCGCAGACGCCTGCGTTATGTTGCCGTAACGCGAATCTTCGTGGCGAAGTTGCGCCAATGTGATACAAATTGGCATCGTAGTCGTCATGTTTGTGCTTAGTTCGAGATGAAATCTGACGATTTGTTGGAAAAAATGCAAAGATGGCCAAGATAGAAGCGAAGAAGAAGACAAAGTCGCGCAGGAACACGCAACTTCGTGGCAGGGCGGCGGACGCCAGCCCAGCGACGAAGATCCCCACCGGCGGCGAAAAGCTGGTGCAGTGCCTGGAGCGCGAAGGCGTGGAGATCATCTTCGGCTTGCCGGGCGGCGCTGCCATTCCGCTCTTCGATGCGCTCATCGGGTCGAAGATCAAGCTGGTCCGGGTTCGCCACGAGCAGGGCGCGACCCACATGGCCGACGGCTACGCGCGCGCCACGGGCAAGCCCGGCGTGGTGCTGGTGACCTCGGGCCCAGGCGCCACCAACACCATCACCGGGCTGTACACGGCGCTCATGGATTCGGTGCCCATGGTGGTCATCACCGCGCAGGTGGTGCGGTCGCTATTGGGCAAGGACGCCTTCCAGGAAGCAGACGTCACCGGCATCACCTATCCCGTGGTCAAGCACAGCTATCTCGTGCGCCAGGCCGCCGACATTCCCCGCATCATCAAAGAGGCTTTCTACATTGCCAGCACCGGCCGGCCCGGCCCGGTGCTGATCGACTTGCCCAAGGATCTGGCAGCCGGCCCTTGTGATGCTCCCTTTGTCGATTCGGTCGATTTGCCCGGCTATCACGTGCCCCACCGGGCCGAGCCGCAGGATCTCAAGCGGGCCGCGCAGTTTCTCAGCAAGAGCCGCCGGCCCGTGCTCTACGTCGGCCACGGCGCGGTGATGTCTGACGCGGGCCGGGCCATCCTGCAGCTTGCCGAGAAGCTGCAGGCGCCGGTGGTCACCACCCTGCTGGGCAAGGGCGCGGTGCCCGAAGATCAGCCGTTGCACCTCGGAATGCTGGGCATGCACGGCACGGCTTACGCCAACAAGGCCGTGGCTGACTGCGATCTCATCATGGCCATCGGCGCGCGCTGGGACGATCGCATCACCGGCAAGCTGTCCGAGTTCTGCCGGGACGCGGTCAAGATCCACGTGGACGTCGACCGGGCCGAGTTCGGCAAGATCCTGACGCCCGACCTGGCCCTGTCCGGTGATGCGCGCCTGGTTGTCGAGGACCTCATTCCGCTGGTCGAAAAGGGCGAGCGCGCCGAGTGGCTGGAGCAGATCGCGGCCTGGCGCCAGCAGTTCCCGTTGCACTACCCGAAGAAGGGTGGGCTGCGGCCGCAGCACATCCTGGACCGGCTGGACAAGCTGGGCGGCCGCGATTCGATCGTAGTCACCGATGTGGGCCAGCACCAGATGTGGGCGGCCCAGTTTCTGCGCACCACCCGCAATCGTCACTGGCTGTCGTCGGGCGGCGCCGGGACCATGGGCTTCGGTTTCCCGGCGGCCATCGGCGCCAAGCTGGGCTGGCCCGAGCGGTCGGTGTGGGCCATCGTGGGCGACGGCGGGTTCCAGATGACCCTGCCCGAGCTGGCCACCGCCGTGGTGCACAAGCTGGCGGTCAAGGTCATCATCATGAACAACCACTACCTGGGCATGGTTCGCCAGTGGCAGGAGATGTTCTACGACAACCGTCTCTCGGGCATCGACCTCGACGGCAATCCCGATTTCGTCAAGCTGGCCGAGGCTTACGGGGCCAAAGGCCTGCACCTGCGCCGGGCCGCCGATGTCGATCGCGTGCTCCTGGCGGCCATGGAATACAACGATGGCCCCTGCCTCATCGACGCCGAGGTGGTGAAGGAAGGCAACGTGTTCCCCATGGTGCCCGCGGGCGCCAGCCTGCGCGAGATGATCATCGATCCACCGCGCATGGAACCCGACGAAGAGGGAGAGCCGTCATGAGCGCGCTTGCGTACCTGCCATCGACCCTGAATCAGAGGAAATCATGAGCGCTGCAGTTGCTGTCGCTGTTACCGTTGCCGAACCCAATCCGCTGCACACCATCTCGGTTCTGGTGCGCAACCAGCCCGGCGTGCTGGTGCGCGTGGCCTTGGTGTTCGCCCGCCGCGGCTACAACATCGAAAGCCTGGTGGTCAGCCCCGATCCCACCGACGCCGGCTTTTCGCGCATGACCATCACCTGCCGAGGCGCGGCCGACACCCTGGAACAGATGATCCGGCAGGTCGCCAAATTGGTCGACGTGGTGCACGCCATCGACCACACCGGCCAGTCGGCGGTCGAAACCGAAATCGCGCTCATCAAGTTGCAGGCCCAGGTGACCGAGCGAACCGAGATCCTGCAGATCGCCGAGCACTACAAGGCCAAGGTGGTCGATTGCGGTCCCAATTCGCTCATCCTGCGGGTCACCGGCGGCAGTGAGAAGCTGGACAGCTTCATCTCCCTGCTGCGTCCCTTCGGCCTGGTCGAGCTGGTCCGCTCCGGCAAGATCCTGATGACCCGCGGGCCAGAGACGACATAGGGACGTTTTGGTGACTACAATAGCTGGGTGACCGCCGAGGTTCCTGCCGAAGCTGCCGTGCGCGTGTCGCCCGATCGCGCGCAGGCCGAGGCGTGGGACTTCGTCCTCGAGGCGGTGGTCATTCCGCACCGGGTGGGCCTGACCGAGGAGGGTTGGGCTGTGCTGGTGCCGCCCCAGCTGGTGGCCACCGCGCTGGCCGCGCTCGATGCCGCCGATCGGGAAGCCAGCGAGGAGCCGGCGCGCGAGCCGCAGGCGCCTGACCATGGTCGGTCCTTTGTCGGGCTGGCCGCGGCCGTGACCATCGCAGCCTTCTTCTGGGTGTCCGGGCCGCGCGCTGGCGCCGATGCGGGCGGGTGGTTTCGAGTGGGAAGCGGCGTCGCGGGTCCCATCGTGCACGGACAGTGGTGGCGGGCCGTCACGGCGCTCACCCTGCATTCTGATATTAGCCATGTCACGGGCAACGCCGTGGCGTTCCTGGTGTTCCTCTCGGCGCTGGGGCGCTGGCTGGGCGGAGGCCTGGCGCTGTTTGCGACTCTGCTGGCGGGCACGGTGGGAAACCTGACCACCGCGTACATCTACGGAAGTCCGCACAACGTGGTGGGCGCGTCGACCGCAACCTTTGCGGCTTTGGGACTACTGGCCGGTTTGCAGTTCCTGCGGCGCTACAGCGCGCGGACTGTGGGTCGAGGCAAACGCGCCTTTCTGGCCGTTGCCGCCAGTCTGGGCCTGTTCGCCATGCTGGGCGTGGGCGAGCGGTCGGACATGCTGGCCCACGCATCGGGCCTTGCGGTCGGCCTAGGCTTTGGTCTGCTGCTGGGACACTTCGTGCGCCGCCCGGTGAAACCGCCCGCACAGGCCCTCTGCTTGCTCGCGACGGTGGCCACGGTCGCAGGGGCATGGCTGCTGGCGTTCAGACACTGACGCCTTCGGGAGCCTGCTGCGAGATCGCGCGGCCCGTGGTATGTCCGGCGAACCATGAGCAAGGGAAAGTCGCTGTCACGAGGAAACCTGCGCAGCCGCAGTGCCGGTTTGCGCCGCGAGTTCGAGGAGAAACTGGCCGCCCTGGTCGAAATTCCCTCGGTGAGCATGGATCCCGGCTGCCGGGGCGACGTGGAGAAAGTCGCGCGCACCGGCTGCACGCTCTTGCGCGAACTGGGCGCGCAGGCCACATGTATCGAGACCGCGGGACTGCCCTTGGTGCTCGGCCGCCTTGTGCAGGATCCGAAGTTCCCGACGGTGACCATCTACAATCACCTCGACGTGCAGCCCGCTGACGCCGAAGAGTGGCGTAGCCCGCCCTTCAAGCTGGTCCGCGACGGCGATCGGTGGCGCGGCCGCGGCACCACCGACGACAAAGGGCCAGCCTTGGCCGCGCTCTTCGGGGCGCGACTGGCTTTGCAAGACGGCGTGCCCCTCAACTTCCAGTTCCTCTGGGAAACCGAGGAGGAAATGGGCAGTCCAAGTTTCGAGGCTGCGCTTGCCAAACTGGCCAAGGGCCACAGCCCGCTGCGCACCGATTCCATCGTGGTCTCCGACAGCTTGTGGCCACAGGCGGGACGGCCAGCGATCCCGTACGGTCTGCGCGGCCTGGTAGGATTCTGTGTGCGCCTGCAGACCGGCGACAAGGACGTGCATTCGGGCACAACTGGCGGCGCGGCCCGCAACCCGCTCGGCGAATTGTGCGCGCTCATCAACGCTTGCTACGACGCCCGCACCGGCAGGGTGAAGATACCCGGCTTCTACCACGACGTTCGTCGCCTCGGTGCGGCCGAGCGCCGTGGACTCTCTAGGGCGGGCTTCTCCCGTCGCCACTTCCAACGTGCGCACGGCCTTTCCAGCTTGCGCTTTCCCGACGACGCGCATTTGCGCGAAGCGATCATGACTGCGCCCACCTTCGAGGTTCACGGCCTGACCGGCGGCTACACCGGCGCGGGCATCAAGACCATCGTGCCTCATCGGGCCGAGGCCAAGCTGTCCTGCCGGCTGGTGCCTGACCAGACGCCGGCGGGCGTGTTCAACCTGATCCAGCGCTTCGTGAAGCAACGCTGCCGCGACGCCGAGGTGATTCACGAATCCTCGCTGTCGCCTTTTCTCGCCGATCCATCGGGTCCGCACCTGGAAGCCGCCCAGCAGGCCATGCACGAGGCCTTTGGCAAACGTCCGGCGCTCACCCGTGAAGGTGGCTCCATCGGCGCCGTCGTCACCATGGATCGCGTACTGCGTGCGCCCGTGGTGTTGCTTGGACTGTCCTTGCCCGAGCACGGCTATCACGCAGTCAACGAGAACTTCGATTGGGGCCAGGCCAGCCGGGGCATGGAGATGTTCTGTCGTTACTTTGGGAAACTGGCCGCTCTTCCTCGACGTTCTTGACCCGCACGTTGGTCGGGCTGGCGCCACACGCCCCTGGCGCTATTCTTCGGGGATGGCTCCTCCCGACGACCAGGCTGGCAACGATCGAGCCCAGCCGCAGCCCGCGGCACTGCATCGCCGCGTCGCCTGGAAGATCGTTATCTCGGTGGTGGTGGTCAGCGTGGCTTTGGGCGGGCTGCTGTGGGCCTCAACACGGGAAGGGGCCGAATACTACAAGTACGTTGACGAGGTGCTGGCGGATGCAGCCCGCTACCAGGGCAAACGCCTGCGCGTACATGGCGACGTGGTGGAGGGATCGCTAGAATCGGACCAGGCGACGTTGCGCTATCGTTTCAAGATCGCCAGCCGCGCCCCGCGGCCGCCCGGTGCGATCAGCGCCGAGTTCCATGGCATTCCGCCTGATACCTTCAAGGCAGGCGCTGAAGTTATCGCGGCCGGGGTGCTTGCGTCTGACGGTCACCTGCAAGCCGACAAGATCGAATCCAAGTGCCCGTCGAAGTACGAGGCGAAGTAGGCTCGCCTTAGTGCTGGTTTCTATGGGCTTCTCTTCGAGAGAACCGTACTTGCCCGCGGCGCGCGCGAACTTCCGCACGATGTCATCGACCAGCTCGTCCTTCATGATTGTAGTTTAGAGCCCTCGCGCGATGGACGTGCGCTGCACGCTCCGCGACTTGCTCCGGAACCTTGGCGCAGCAGACTCCGCCTTCGCGATCCATCTCGGCCACGCACTGGTTGCAGGGCACACAGCCGCTCTCGCGCGCCGAGCCCGCGGCGTACTTCGCGATCAGTCCCGGGTCGTGGATCAGCGCGCGCCCCATCGCGGCCAGCTCGAAGCCTTCGCGCATAGCCGTGTCCAGATCGTCACGTGACTTGATGCCGCCCAGGAGAACCAGCGGCATGCGCACCGCACGCCGGATTTCGCGCGCCAGCGGCAGGAAGTAGAGCGGCTCAAAGGGATAGGCGCGAATCAAGGCCGAGCCAAAGACTGCCAGCGCCAGTTTTTGCGCCCAGCTTTTCTCCACCGCGATCATCTGGCGCAGCGGCCGCTCACCGCGAAACAGGTAGAAGGGATTGCGGCTGACGAATCCGCCCGAGAGCACCAGCGCGTCCGCGCCGCGAGCCTCCAACCAGCGCGCCACCTGCACGCTCTCGTCGAGTTCCAGGCCGCCACGAAATCCGTCGCGCAAGTTGACCTTGGCCAGGACAGGCATCTCCGGCGGCAGAGCCGCCCGCACCCGCTCGACCACGGACAGCGGGAAACGCGCGCGGTTCTCCAGCGATCCGCCGAAACGGTCGCGGCGCGCATTGCTGCCCGGGCTCAAGAACTGGCTCAACAAATATCCGTGTCCCAGATGCAACTCCACGGCATCGAACCCAGCCTCGCGCGCCAGTCGGGCCGCCGTCACGAAGGCGGCAGTCACTTCTTCTATTTCTCCTTCGGTCATCGCGTCGGCCAGCACGCGGCCAGAAAGCGCGCCGACCAGGTTGAGCGCGCGCGACGGGCCCACGGGTCTGCGCCGCTCCAGATCGTGGTTGTTGCAGAAGGCGCCGCAGTGCCCGAGCTGCAGCGACGCGGCCGCACCCCCGGCATGCACGGCCGCGGTGAGCGCGCGCAGATCCGGGACCAGCTCGGGCCGCATGTGAAGTTGATCGCGAAAGGTGCGCCCGTCAGGCGCGACCGCACAGTACGCAACCGTGGTCATGGCCACCCCGCCCTTTGCCAGCGCGCGATGGTGCTCAATGAGCGCCTCGCTCGCGCAGCCACCTGGGCTCATGCCCTCGAAGGTGGCGGTCTTGATGATCCGGTTGCACAGCGAAAGTCCGGCCAGCCTGAACGGCGAAAAGGGATCGATCATGGCGTGCCTCCGCGCTTGGGCAACCACTACTGTATTTCACAAGTAGCGCAACCCATCGACCACGCGCAGGCGGGCGGCGCGCACGGCCGGGTAGAGGGTGGCCACGAAACAGATGAGCTGTGTGGCGGCCGCCACGAGAAGGATCTCGCGCACCGAGATCTGCACCGGCAAGCGGGCAATCAAGTACACCTTGGGATCCAGGGGATAGCCGTAGAGCCCGGCGAGACCGCAGATAGCCAGTCCGTACAGGATCCCAAGGCCGGTTCCCGCAAAGCCCACGAAGGTTCCCGCGGCCAGAAAAACCCGCAGCAACGTGGCGGCGCGCGCACCCATGGAAGCGAGAATCGCGATCTCGCGCACCTTGGACAGCACGATGAGCATGAGCGAGGCGATGATGTTGAACGCGGCCACCACGATGATGAAGAAGAGCAAGACGGCGATGACCAGCTTCTGCATGGACAACGCTGCGAAGAGATTGCGATTGAGCGTCTTCCAGTCAATCACGCGCGCCTCAGGACCCAGCCGCCGTTCCACCTCGGGCTCGATGCTCACGGCCTGCATGGGGTCGGTAAAGCGCAACTCCACCCCGAAGATGGACTGGCGCGCGTTGCCCATGCGGCGCGCGTCCTCCAGGTTGATAAAGGCGAGGCGCGCGTCGTATTCGTGGAATCCCAGCGACGAGATGCCTACCACCCGGAAGGTGTAAGCGCTGGGCGCCGAATCGATGCCCCCGGAAAAGGGCACCAGGATCTGCAGGCATTCGCCCACGCGGCTGTGTAGGCGGTGGGCCAGCTCGCTGCCCAGAATGATGCGACCCACCGGTTCGGCCGCCGGGTCTGGGACAGGCTGCGCCTCCGCGCAGTGGGCCGGCCGTCCCAAGTCAGCCAGAGATCCGGCCACCATGATCCGCTGCAGCTCAGGCGCGCCGTCGGACAGATCGACCCCCTTCAGATTGGCCCCGACCTTGCCGATCATGACTTCGCCGGCGGTGAAGCTGAAGGTGGACATGTGCTCCAATCCCGGCAGGCTGGCCAGCCTCTTCTTGATGACTTCCGCGTCCTGCTCGGCTTCTGCCATGTCTCGTTCCAGGCCGTACGAAGTCACGATGAGGTGGGCGTTGATTGCCAGGACCTTGTCCTGAAACTCGTGCTCGAAGCCGCTGGTCACGGCCAGCACCACCACCAGCGACGCGACCCCCAAGACCACGCCCATCGTCGAAACCGTGGTGAAGACTGAAAACACCCGCAGCAGGACGAACAAGAGCATGGCCAGGGCCGCCACCAGAGTGAAGACCACGCCTGCAGTTTCCAAGCCGCGCGCGCGGCCGTGAGCCGCCGCCAGCATGATGAGGCCCGCCGCGACTCCCGCCACCGTGATGGTCAGGCCCACGCGAATCGCTCGCGACGGCGAAGTGCGCTGCAGGTAGCGCACGGCCACGAATCGTTCGAAGCGATACGCGAAGAAGAGAAAAACGCTCGCGGCCAGGATGGCGAGCCCGACCCCGATAGGGCCCAGCCAGGGAGCTGATTCGCCTAACAACCTGGTCGCCAAGGGGACAGAAGACATATGCCCCGCAAGCTACGAGACGAAGACCGCGTGGTCAAACCCGGGCGAGCGAGATCCCGCGGCTGGTTGTGCACCTGAAACCTTAGTCAGAGCTTCCTTGACAGGGCTTAGCAGCAAAACTTACCGTTGCACTTCGATGGGCTCGGTTCGTTCTCGCCTCGTTGCGTCATCCGTGATGCTCATGATGGCCACGTTCGCCTCCCGCGCGTGGGCCGGAAGGAACGACCTTCAGCTACTCAACCTGTGTCCCCTGACGCCGTCCACTCTGGCCAGCAAGACCCCGGAATGCTCGTGGGTGCACCGCCAAGCTGATGGGTCGATCGGCGCCACCGATCCGGTCGTCCCCGACGGCCAAGGTAGGGGAGACTTCCGCAGCTTGATGTCCGAGTTGGGCGTGGTTCTCGCGCCTCGCATCCCCGTGGTGGCTGACACAGCAGGGTTTGGTGGGTTCCAACTTTCCGGCGAGCTTGGCCTGACGGAAATCAGCAACAATCGGAGGTTTTGGAACGGCGTCGAGGGAGTTTCAGCGACCAATCCCAATGCAACACGGCCAGATGCCATGCTGACGACCGTAGGGGTCTTCGTACGCAAGGGGCTCTGGTTGCCGGTTCCGGCCGTCGAACTGGGCTTCGGGGCTGTGCACCTTCTCGACTCACAGCTTGTGGCTTGGCAGAGCTATGCGAAGTTCGCCATCCACGAGGGCTTCCACGACTGGCCGGTCCCCTCCTTTGCGGTGCGCGGCGCAGTTTCGTACCTGACGGGCACGGACCAGGTCACGATGACGACCACCAGCCTCGACCTGCTCATATCGAAGAGATTCGGGCTGCTCAAGACGGCGCGGCTCGAACCCTTTGTCGGCTGGGGCATGATTTCGATCTTCGCCCACAGTGGAATTCTCGACGCAACACCTTCGTGTGACGCCACGACAGCGCCCCTGGGCAACAATCCGGGAACCCCCTACTGCCCATCAACTCCGACCGGCAAGAGCAATGACTTCAACGCGAACTTCCGCTTTCCGGGACAGAACTCCATCACTCGCTATCGGCTGTTCGTCGGATTCAAGATCAAGTTCGCCGTCGCCTTCTTTGCCGCGCAATACGAAGCCTATTTCGCCGGCTCAACTCGAGACGGAAGCACATTCAGCGCCAAAGATCAGAGTGGCACACAGAACGCCTTGTCACTCAGCACAGGCTTAGACTTCTGATGGTCGCGGGGAATCCCCGCGTTGCCAATTACTGGCCCACTGCTAACCGGGCAGTGTTGCTATTCGCGTGGGGAGCCCGTCAGCTTCGCTGGCGGCGCACCATCGCGCAAGGGGCTGGGAACCCTTTCAGGGTTCCCAGGATCGCGTAGGCGAAGGCAGGCTTTGCCTGCCGGAGCCAGAGCGCGGGTGGGGCTGGGAACCCTTTCAGGGTTCCCAGGATCGCGTAGGCGAAG
>Ga0182021_10010462_pt1 | contig 10997 bp, 7 predicted proteins | sample 612E3MmetaG_FD_120493 | JGI IMG/M metagenome (GOLD analysis project Ga0182021, IMG submission 120493) | Permafrost microbial communities from Stordalen Mire, Sweden - 612E3M metaG (Illumina Assembly) | ecosystem: Environmental > Terrestrial > Soil > Wetlands > Permafrost | place: Sweden...
GAAGTATGTCCATAAATGTCTCTGACCATTTCAAGATCAACACCGTCATCAAGAAGCTGGCAACCGAGTGAATGTCTGATGGCATTTTTCTGATTGATCTTGATTCCGACTTCATCACATGCCTCCTTCCAAATCTCCCTCATTTTTCGCTCATAATAGGGAAGCTTTCCGTCGAGTGTAAAAAGATACTCACTAAACGATGGCGGAGCAGTCCTAAGTATTTCTTTTGCCCTTGCGGTCAATGGCAAGCGTCTGATTCGGTATGTTTTCGTGGTCTCACGTAATTCCCATTGGCTGAATGACCTTTTTATGATCACATGACTATTCTCAATGCAATCCTTTTTCAACGCCCGGATTTCTCCGATCCGCAAGCCGTATTCCATACCGAACATAAAAACAGCTCTGTGACGTTCAGGGATGGCTTCAATGACTTTCTTTTGTTCATCAAAGGTCAGATATTCGATGTTCTTTTCTTGTGATTCCGATAGGGCAGGGAAGGGGGGAAGCTTTTTAATCACCCCATCTTTGACGGCATAATTCATCATCGCTTTCAAGGCGATAAGAACGGAATTTTTCCACTTAACAGACGCCTTCATCGAGTTATGCAGTATAGCCAGCTTGCTATGAGACATCGTTCTAATATCCATATTTTCGCCCCATGCCTCAATAGCTTTTTTGATTGCTGACCGATGCACCCGCTTTGTATTTGCACAGGCTGATGATGCCTTCAGCCATGTTTCGGAAAATGCTTTTAATGTTAGCGGGGATTCAGGGAGATATGCCCTGATGTCAAAAGTGCCATCATCAATTTCAGCCCTTATCTTATTCAGGAGTTTGGATGCCGTCTTTTCATGCCAGATCGGTTCATCAAGGTAACGAAAAATGCGATATTTTTTCTTTTGCCAGTAAACACAAACGTAGAATCGCCCTGCTTTATCATCAAATCGATAATGTCCGCCCATATAGCCACCTCCTTTGGGGCAGTCTATGGGGCATTTTTTGTCGGCGGTCAATATCATTTTTCGGACCGCCTTATTTGATATATCCTCTGACCCTCTTCAGTCAGCGGTTTTTCTCTATGATATTTTGCACGTTTTCTTGTGACTTTTTCCTGTATTTCTGACGGACTCAGATGATGTTTATTCAGTTCCTCGACGTATGAAATAACGCAATCATTGATATTAACGGTTGCATTTAGGTCTGCATTCTTTTCTTCCTGATCAATAGCGTGTATGGCGATAATTAGCCCATTCGCTTGTTGCACCAATCTCTGTTTATCAATCCGGACGGCTTTTTCTCTAACAAGAGGTTCTGCACCTTGAACACCTGCAAAGCCGTTTTGAATTTCTTCATACCAATCGAAGGTGGTCCGTTGGGTATGATGCAACCCAGGTCGATCCTGAAACTTTAACCAGTTCTTTGTGCAATACGCCCATGCACCATCTATTTTCTGAAACAGATCATCAATATATCTAATCTTAAGATCTCTTAAAACTTCTCTCCGTAACTGAAACTCAATACGGATAATCTTTTTCCCTTTTGGAACATCCTTGAGCCTCCAAATGTCGAACATCCAGACTTTTCTTGATTGCTGTTGGATTTCTAAAGGCTTGTCATAGAGTCGAGCTGAGATAACACCTTTTCCGATCCTGATACCTGTGAGCTTCTTAAATCGGAAGTATGGTGCAAAATCGGTTGCCCTGGTTACGGCATATTCCATTAAATCAGAAGACCAGAGCTCTTCGGGCATCAAGAAATCAACACAGAGATCCACACGGCTGGGCTTTGCCTCAATTATATGCCCCCCATTCGCTTCAATGAGGCTCAGAGCTATTTTTATTACTTCTTCAGGTCCTAACCGCCATAATGCTTCGGATCGAATCTCGATCATGGCATTAGGTCTTGAACCGGGTTCGGGTGAGTTGGCTATTTTGTAGGAAAAATCAGATCCAGATAAGATCCACGAAAAGCCCTTTGTCCCATGGGGCTTTATTGTGAAAGGCCAGACTTCTTCAGGATTGAAATGTTGTAAATGTCCAGGATAATCAAGGCTGTCTTGTTTTGCCTTTTCTTTAACTTCATCAAGAATAGTGAAAAGAGCTGTATCTCTCCAATCAATATTCAGTGATATGACAAGAGTATCAACTCCTGATGATAATATATTTTTCACGTTTGCGGGGTGGCTGATAGTCATATGCCACCCCTATGAATGAACTTGATCGAATAATTCATAGACCTCATGGGCCTGCTCATGCTTGCCTGCGCTCGCGGTCGCTCTACCGGCGACCCTGCGCGCAGGCGCTTAGCTGTGTTATCTCCATGTGTCTTGGTTTTGTAAATCGGGTTGTAAACGGTTGGGGACAATACTTCGGATGATAGACAAGGCCTCGCATCACGGCTGTCCAAGCTTGAAGTGTCAGCCTCATGAACTCTATTTTGATGTTGGCTTTGTTGTAATATCTCTCCCATGGGAAGAAATATTACATAGAATGGAAAGGAGGAACCGGACAGAAAATGAATTATTTTTTGTCCGGTATTAGAATGATATGCCACATGGCACGAGCCCTCTGAATGGCTTTTTCAAAAGCCTCATTGTAGACAAGATTATCCGGATCATTGAGATCCGGATCAAATTCATCAATACCCATGTCACGGGCGAGAGCGTCATATAAAAGGCTTATCTCTGCTGCGGTTATTTTCTGTCCTATCATCATGGAGAAAAGCGAGATAAGGCCCCCAAGATGACATTTTATCATTTTCATGTCCGTTTTCACTCTTGGCGGGCTGCTGAATGCCTTCTTTATCATGGACATTCTTTCCTGTTTTTTCATCGCCTGCGCTTGATGGATGATTTCGCTGATCTTGGGGTCAAAAATAATAGATTTATCCAATCTGATAAGTTTTTCAAGTGCATCATCATCGCCTTGCTGTGCCTTCCTGAGAAGGTCAACCGGATAGGTGCCGTAAAGGCTAAAGGAGGGAACCAGAACACGGATAAGAAAGATGAACTCTGGCTTTGTTAGGTTTTTTTTAAATTCCTTCGCCTCGTCTTCATTTGCTTCACCTATAAAATCATGAATTAAATATTCCTTATATCCTTCAAGTGTCTTATGACCGGCTTCAAATATTTCTTTCCTTTCATCGGGAAGCATCTTTTCCCATTCAGCCTTAAACTGTTCACCGGTCATTTTTTGCAGTTGCTTAGCTCCGTTAAGTAGGCCTTCAATGATAGCGACTCCTTTGGCCGTATCATCATTAATGTTCCTAAGGGCATTTAGCAAAACTTTGCCGATCCTGTTAGGGTTACGATAAAGCCTGAGCCATCTTTTGAGCGAAGGCAGAGGAATATCACCTTCTATCCGTTTTCCTGTTCTTACTGATTCAAATAGTTCAATACAGTCTTGAGAAAAGCCGGCGATCGTCAGTGCCATTGTTGCTAAAAATGGACTCTTATCCTCAGCCCATTTTCTGAAATGCTTCATTTCTCTGATGTCTTTCTGCATCGTGACCATTTTATTTCACCTGTTTTTATGAAATTAGCACGAAAACAAATTATGTCAAGGCTTTCCGAAAGTAACCCCAGTCACCGGCACAGGCGAGAAGGGCTCCGCGCATTTCTCGCCTGTGCCGGTGACATTCACTTTTTCCTAAAAGCAACAAAGTATGATGTCCCAAAAAACATTCCACGTTTCTTCTGGTAATCATTACCGATACCGAACCTCATATTTCGTGGTTGAAATCCTCTTGACACATAAAATCAGTTTTCATAAACTACCGGCGGGGAAAAGCAATGCCTTATCAGCCCCGCATTTGAAGAATTTTCTCTTTGTCATTTCGACCGACTGACCCACTACCGGAGAACCAGTCTACTTGATTCAAAAGGGAGGACGGGCTTATGTTGAGAAGAAAATTACATCTTTTACTGATCGCCATTATCTTCAGTCCATTCTTCGTAAGTTCACTTGCACATGCAACTCCAACTATTAGCGGATCAAATCAGATGGCCGCAGGCCAAGCTCAGACATTAACGGTCGTCGGAGCGGTTCCCGGAGAAACATACACCTGGTCGATCGTTTCCGGCGGTGGAAACCTCACTCCTTTAGTTGGGACTTCCGTGACCTATACCGCGCCTGCCGCGAATCCCAACTGTTCGAGCAATCCAAAAATACAGTTGAGGATTGGGAGCAGTGTCTGTGACACGATCAGTATTGCCGTGAATGCTGGCGGTGGGGATATATACCATGGAGCTGTTTATTTTGCAGAAGGTACCGATGATTCAATGGGCAATACTGAGATACACAAATCCAGAATAGAGTGTGATGGGACCCTTACATTTGATTCTGCGTGCACCAACTGTTCATGTTACCTTCCTGACTGTGGACCCTGCTGTCGCTTTGCTCTTGAGCCTCCTCCGTTGTGCTGGGGAAACTGGCGGTGCCATCCGACTGATCCACAGTGGTGTAGATTAGCAGAACTGACTGACAGGTGTGAGGCTCAACATGGTTGCGGTTACTTTACTATTGATGGATCACCGGTTTATGTAAATTGCACTGGGTACACTGACACCAGATCTGCTGCATCTAAGGCTGCTGGCTGCTGCCCAGCGCAACTGCTTAATCAGGCGCCGTCGACTCCCCAGCCGAACGACACGGGCAACTCATGCCCCATAATTGTCATCACCAACTCATCGACCAACCTAAAGAGCGGGAACCTCTACCATGACCAGAATGCAGGCATTCTGACTCTTTCCTATAACAGCCTCGATCCGGACAGCGGCCCCGTAGGCCTGAAATGGACCCACAACTATAACGTGAAACTGACCGCCCTGAGCGATAACGCCACGATCGTCCTCAAGACCGAGGACGGCAACATCATCAACTTCCGGCTTTCCGGCGACGTCTATTATCCCGAAGCTATCAGCGGCGACACCTCACAGATCATCAAGTATGCAAATGGCACATACACCCGGACGATCAAGAACGGGACAGCCTACAATTTCAATTCGTCCGGCAGCCTCACTTCCATCACGGACAGAAACAACAACACGACGACATTGACTTACAGCGGCACTGATCTGGCAAGCGTCACCGACCCTGCCGGAAGGACAACGGCCGTCACCACAGCGGGGGGCAAGATAGCCTCGGTCACAGACCCCGGAGGAAAGACGTACAGCCTGGCGTACACGAACGGCATCCTCTCTTCGGTGACCGACCCCCTGGGCAATGCGTGGCTCTACACTTACGATACCGTCGGCAAGATGCTGACAAAGACCGATCCCACAGGCAACGCCATAAACTACGCCTACGACACGTCCGGCCGGCTATCCCAATCCACCGCCCCGGACGGCACAAGGCAAATGAACTACACCCAGACGGGAACGACCACCTTTACGGAAAAGGACGGCGGCCTCTGGACCTACACGTACGACCCGATCTTTGCCGTCAAGACGGCGATGACCGACCCCCTGGGGAACACCACCCGCTACGCCTACGATGCAAAACGCAACCTCACCGCCACCACCGCCCCGGACGGAAGCGTAACCGGCTCCACCTACGACAGCAACGGCAACGTCACATCCGTGACCGATCCCCTGGGAAATGTAACCGGCTATACCTATAACAGCATGAACCTGGTCACGAGCCGCACCGATCCCAAGGCTGCCGTTACCACATACACCTATGACACGAAAGGTAACCTCATCACCGTCACCGATCCGGCAGGCGCCATAACAACCTATCAGTACGACGCGAGAGGCAATGTCACAGCGATGACCGATGCCAATAATCAGACGACCGTTCTCGCCTACGACACCCAGAACAATCTTACGAGTATCACCGACCCCCTGAACGGGGCAACCGCATTCACCTACGATGCCGTGGGAAACCGTCTCAGCATGACGGACCCCTTGGGCAATGTCGCCAGCTATGTCTACAACGGCCTGAATCAGATGACACAGGTGACCGATCCCAAAGGCAATATCACTTACTACACCTATGACTACAAGGGCAGCGTCTTATCGACAACGGACGCAAACGGCAAACCGACGAATTATGCGTATAACTACCGCGGGCAGGTCACGCAGATCACCGATGCCTTGAGCAACCTCACAAAAATGACCTACGGGCCGGCGGGCTGCGGGAGTAGTTGCGGCGGTGCGGAGAAGCTTGCCGCACTCACCGACGCCCTCAACCACAGCACGCAGTATACCTATGACCTGGCCGGCCACCTCACCATAGAGACCGACCCCCTGGGAAAGATGACAACAAACACCTACGATGCGAAAGGCAACCTCATTACGAAGACCAAACCGGACGGCAAGACCATCACCTACACCTATGACACCGGGAACCGTCTTACCCGGAAACAATACTCGGACAACAGCGTCACCCAGTTTCAGTACGACGCCAACGGCAACATGACCTATGCGGGCAATTCATTTATGGCCTATAACTTTGCCTATGACGCGAATAACAGGATGACCGGCGTAACGGACTCCAACTCAAGGTCCATCCAGTACCAGTACAATCTCCTGGGCAACAGGACAACGATGATTACGCCGGAAAACAGGACCATCGCCTATGCCTACGATGCCGCGAGGAGGCTGACTGCCATTACCGCAGACAGCCATATCTTCAGTTTGAACTATGATGCCGCCGGCAGGCGGACCGGTCTTTCCTATCCCAACAATACGGCAGCGGCCTACACCTATGATTACAACGGCAACCTCACGCGGCTCCGGCACATCGGGATGGGCGGGACTACACTGGCCGACATCAACTACACCTATGACAACATAAACAACCGGCTGACCAGGACGGATACGGCGACATACAGCTCTGACCCGGCCAGCAACGAAACCATGAGCTACGATGCCGCAAACGAACTCCTCAACGTCAATACGGCGACCTACACCTACGACCTCAACGGCAACAGGATACAGAAAACAGACGGCAGCACCGGCACCGCCTACACCTATGACGATGAGAACCGTCTCATCAGAGTAGAGATAACAGGCGTCACCACGACAGTGATCACCTATGCCTATGACCCTTTCGGCAGGCGGATAGAGAAGAACGTCAACGGGACAATCACCAGATACCTGTATGACCAACAAGCCGTCATTCTGGAGTACGATCAGGCGGGAACTATACAAACAAGATACACCCATGGCCCCGGCATCGATGAACCGCTGACCATGGAGAAGAACAGCCTGATGTATTACTACCATGCCGACGGACTGGGGAGCATAATAGCCCTGACGAATACGAGCGGGGGTGTGGCGCAGAGGTATAACTACGACGCCTTCGGGAACATCACGAGCGGCGCGCCAACGGTAACTCAGTCCTACACCTATACGGCACGGGAGTATGATCCCGAGACGGGGCTTTACTTCTACCGAGCACGTTACTATGATCCCAAGGCAGGCAGGTTCTTAACCAGAGATCCGATCTCATTTGCGGGGGGAGATGTGAATCTGTATGCGTATGTCCTAAACAATCCAGTGAATAAAATTGATCCGATTGGTTTGTGGGATTGGGGTGTTGGTGGAACAGTCGGACCAATTAACATAAGCTATAATTCATGGGACCCATATAACACTAATGTTTCATTGAATACTAGTTTGGCAATTGGTGGCGGTGGTAAGATATGTTTCGAAAATCCATTTAAAGATGAACTGGACAAGTGTGGTAATAAAGTACCAAAAATTCCATTTTGGCTCAACATAGGGTTCGGTCCGTGGACAGGCATATCAACGAATAATGAGCGTATTTGTGTTAATATCGGTGTGTCTCGGCAACTATTTTTTGACGTACCTTTTTGGCTAAGCATCCCTCTTTCTCCAAATGCCAAGTAATATGTAATCAGAACAAACAATTCTAAGTATTATAAGCTATATTTATTTTAGGGAAAATAAAATGAATTATTATATTGCAATGACGTGTGGAATAATTTCGGGCGTTTGTCTCGTGATCCTTGCTTTAAGAAAAAAATTGCCATTGCTTGATTCTATACTTCATAATCCTAAGCGTATGGGAGAGCTTGACTTCATAGATAAAATTTTAACTTTGACCATGTTGATATTCTTTTTTGTTTCTTTGATTTTTGGTATTTTGCTGTATATGTAAATAATTTTTATGCTAAAATATTTATTGCTATAAATACTAAGGCACTTTGAAACGTAGCTCGGAGTTTGAAAAATGTTTAAGGTGATTGGCACGGGTTTCCTTATTATTTCTGGACTTTGCTTAACAGCGATTATGTTAAGAAAAAAAACGCGATTATTTGGCACACTTACTTCTACCGCGTATAATGAAAAAATTGATTCTATAGATAAATATTTATCTTTAACTGCGCTAATATTTTTTATACTCGCAATTATTTTTTTGGTCTTGCTTATTTAACAAAGGAGACAATTAATCTTCCCTTGACTGATTTCTAGCCTTCCAGCGGTTGATGTTTTTATCACCCGCTTTCACGTGCTCTTTCACAACTGAATATCGACATCCTATGCCTACGATGCCGCGAGGAGGCTGACTGCCATTACCGCGGACAGCCATATCTTCAGTCTGAACTATGATGCTGCCGGCAGGCGGACCAGCCTCTCCTATCCCAACAATACGGCAGCGGCCTACACCTATGATTATAATGGCAACCTCACGCGGCTCCAACACACCGGGCCGGGCGGGACTACACTGGCCGACATCAACTACACCTATGACAACATAAACAACCGGCTGACCAGGACAGATACGGCGACATATAGCTCTGACCCGGCAGTCACCGAGGCGATGAGCTACGATGCCGCAAATGAACTTCTTAACGTCAACGCGGCGACCTACACCTACGACCTCAACGGCAACAGGATACAGAAAACCGACACAGGCACCGGCACCGCCTACACCTATGACGATGAGAACCGTCTTGTCAGAGTAGAGATAACAGGCGGCGCCACGACAGTGATCACCTATGCCTATGACCCTTTTGGCAGGCGGATAGAGAAGAACGTCAACGGGACGATCACCAGATACCTGTATGACAGACAAGCCGTCATATTAGAGTACGATCAGGCGGGAACGGTTCAAACAAGATACACCCATGGCCCCGGCATCGATGAACCGCTGGCCATGGAGAAGGACAGTCTGATGTACTACTACCATGCCGACGGACTGGGGAGCATCATAGCCCTGACGAACACAAGCAGCAGTGTGGCACAGAGGTATAACTATGACGCCTTCGGGAATATCACGAGCGGCGCGCCAACGGTAACGCAGCCCTACACCTACACGGCACGGGAATACGATCCCGAGACGGGTCTTTACTTCTACCGCGCCCGTTACTATGATCCCAGGGCAGGCAGGTTCCTCCAGAGAGATCCGATTGGGTTTGATGGGGGAGATTACAACCTGTATGCTTACGTCCAAAATAATTCGGTGAATTGGATTGACCCGGAAGGTTTAAGTGAAGATTACCCATCGTATAGTTTAAATGATTTTATTAATGGGTTTAAGCTAGGATGGCAAAGTGGGTATTACACATGCTATGCAAAATGTGTCGCCGGACCTTTTGGTTTATCCGCATTAGCTCATTTAGCATCGGAATTTGGAGGCGGTGAGGCCCTAGGTGGCTTATCTGCTAAAACATACCTTCATTACACAGATGGAAGATTCAAGGCATGGGGAAAATATTCTAAAGTTATTATGCCAACAGTATCTGAGAAAATAACTTCCTACATTAAATTTAGTTTTACTGCGCTATTAGCTTTTGAAGCGTGGCATTGTATATCAAAGTGTATGAATTGTTTGGAACCAAATCATTCATCAGACTGCGATTGCCAATAATACAAACAGATTGGGCATGGGATAGGATCGTACTTTATGACAAGAAAATTAATACAAATTATCGTTATTAGTGTCTCATTTTTTTCAATAGGGTTTAATTATTTTTATACATATCCGAAATGGTTTGAAGATATTTTAAAGAAGGAATCTTTCGTGATCTTTTTTCTTTGTCATGCAGGATTCCTTTTTAGCTATTTTGCTTTTTTCTTATGGCGAAGAATGCCTCTTGCTATATATGCTGTTTTAGCGATCATATTCATTATTTTCTTTAATTTATTTTTTCTGTCCTTTAAATCGCCATTCGCACCATTTGGTATTTTAACTATAGTGATTTCCTTGGTACTATTGGTTATTGTAGAAAAGAAAACTAGGCAAATGAGTAAGAAATAGTGGCAAATATTTCTGTTGAATTCTGGAGACACAACACTTGTGTGGCCGAGCAAGGTTGTATAATCAAATGGATGCGAATCCCATCCCGGAAGGTAGGCCAGCCAATGGGTAGCGAGTCCTTTTACTCCAGATGTCTCCCTTAGTTTATCTTTGCAAAAACGAAGGGATCGAAATAACGCTTCAAGTGAGGAGTTAAATTTATAGATAAAGAACTGCATAGAGAAGATTATTGATGCCGACGGTGGTTTACTAAAACTACACAAAATGCCGGAGGGGACAAAAAAATGAAAAACAGACGAGCCCATAAAACACTGATCCTGTCGATAATTATCGCACTTACCCTTATCAACCTCATTCCCTCATTTGCCGATACCATCAATTACACCTATGACGATCTGCATCGTCTCGTCCGCGAAGAAAATGTCACTACCGGAAAGGCTATCGAGTATCAGTATGACGCGGTAGGCAACCGGCTGCAAAAATCTTCAGATTCCTACCAGTTGACTGTTTCATTAAATGATCCGGCCGGAGGTGTGGTTACAAGCTCACCTGCCGGAATAAATTGCGGAAGTGCATGGGAATCGGACCTGCAAGGAAGTTATGATAAAGCAACAGAAAGTGGGTGAACTTGCCTTGCCACCTGGTCTGCCAGGGTATCTTCCGCTTTTCTCGTCGGCATTATCCCTTGATAATTTCCTTGGAGAAAAACTCCACAACTTTATTTTCCGATTTTTTGGCCGGTTTTATCTCCGCCTCTTCCATATGGGC
>Ga0182021_10010463_pt1 | contig 10996 bp, 9 predicted proteins | sample 612E3MmetaG_FD_120493 | JGI IMG/M metagenome (GOLD analysis project Ga0182021, IMG submission 120493) | Permafrost microbial communities from Stordalen Mire, Sweden - 612E3M metaG (Illumina Assembly) | ecosystem: Environmental > Terrestrial > Soil > Wetlands > Permafrost | place: Sweden...
CAAATTCTGAAGCAGCTATACAGGAATATCAGCAAAAAGGTAATACAGTTTATCTTAATGCACAAGCAATAAAATTAATTGACAGGATTTCTGATCTTGAAGTTCAGAAGAATTTATCGGAAGTTGACTTAGGCTCGAATCAAAAAGCTTATTCAGAGCTTAAAACCGAAATATCAAAAATTGATGCGGGAGTAACAGATTTTTTTGAAGGACAGGTTAACGAGACTTATGTTAAAGAACTGTATCAAAAAATAGCAGAATTGGAAGTAAAAAGAGATGTTGAAGCGACAATCCCTAAAGAAGAAAAGCTTAAGGAAAAAGTAATAAGTGATTATAACACCAAAATACAACCCCTGAAAAACACTTTAGATGAAAAGTTGTTAATCATGAAAAAGAGTCTTTATGGAAATACACCTGATGAGAGGCGGCTTTATTTACAAAAGCTCATTGAAACCAACTTGTCTGTTCAGACTAACAAGGCTAAATTAAATTCGATTTCAGGACTATTAAGCAAGTACGAAACTGAATTTTCAAAACTTCCTGCTCAAAGCATTGAGATAGCAAGGCTTGAAAGAGTAAAGTTATCCAATGAGAAGTTGTTCCTTGCACTTGAGGAAAAATATCAGGAATCTTTAGTGAATGAAAGTTCACAATTAGGAAGCGTAATTATAATAGATAATGCGCAGATATCTTCCAGTCCTTCTAAACCAAACAGAAGGTTAATGGTATTAGCGGGATGTTTCCTTGGGTTAGCATTAGGAATTGGTTTCGCTTCACTGAGAAGTTTCCTTGATAAATCTATTAAAACTCCTGAGGATATAGAGAATAAAGGGATACCGGTTCTTGCCTGGATTCCATCTATTGAAGAGCTAAAAGAACTTGGTTCTTCTCAGCTTGAATTTATTACAGCAAACAATCCCAAGGCAGCTGCTTCAGAATCATTTAAAGCACTAAGGACAAGGGTTTTATTTTCAAAATTGGAATCGGAACCTATAAAAACAATTTTGGTAACAAGTTCTATTCCATCGGAAGGCAAAACTACTGTAGCATTAAATTTAGCCGGAAGTTTTGCTCAGTCTGACAAAAAGGTTCTACTACTTGATTGTGATTTAAGAAAACCAAGGATTCATGCCGTTTTTGAATCGGAAAGGTACCCAGGTTTAAGCGATTATCTTTTTGGTAATGCCAGTCTGGAAGATGTAACCCGGAGTACACGGCTTTCCAGTCTGAATTATATCACAAGCGGAACAATACCTCCAAATCCATCTGAATTATTAGGTTCAAACCAGATGAAATATTTTCTGGATAAATTGAAGCATAATTATGATATCATTGTAATTGACTCCCCGCCGTTTATATCCGTTACAGACCCTGAAATATTAGTCAGGATAACAGACGGTACAATTTTAGTCGTTCAGGCAAATAAAACTCCTATGGAACCGTTTATTCGGTCATTTGAAGGAATAATGAATATCGGAAGGAATAAATTTCTTGGAAGCGTTCTTAATAATTTTATGTATAAGCAGGCATACGGCTATTATTATAATTATTATTATTATTATTCAAAATCAGATTCAGATAAGAAAATCAATAAAAAAAGTACTGTATAATGGTTAGTGATTAGTGATTAGTGATTAGTGATTAGTGGTTAGTTAATAGATTAAAAAATGGAAAATAAAAAAACAAAGATTAACAATTTCGAAGATTTAAAAGTCTGGAAATTAGCACATCAAACGGTTTTAGAAACTTATAAATTATCTGAAAGTTTCCCAAAAAGTGAAGGATATAGAATTACTTCACAATTATTAAGAGCAGTTGTATCTATTCCAACGAACATTGCTGAAGGTATGGGACGATATTCAAAGAAAGAATTTATTCAGTTTCTTATCATTGCGAGAGGTTTTGTAGAGGAATGTAAATATTTGTTTTTACTGACTAAAGATTTAGGTTATATAACTGAAAATAAATTTAATGGTTTATCGGAATCATTAAATTCTATAGGTAAAATGATTAATGCATTAATAAATTCTTTACGATCTACAGTTAACCAATAACTAATAACCAATAACTAATAACCAATAACTAATAACTAATAACCAATAACTAATAACCAATAACCAAAAACCAATAACTAATAACCAATAACTTCTAACCAATAACTAATAATTATTATCCTTGAATTTTAAATTATTTATCAGAAGGAATATTTCTCTTTCCAGATGCCCGAAGTGCTTTGACTATGCATCCTTAAGAAAAAGCCGCAGTAAGAATACATTTGAAAAAATATTGAGAAAATTAAAGTTTAAACATTATTCCTGCCAGAATTGCGGATGGCGGGGAATCAGGTTCGTTTATAAATTTTCAAAGAACTATATTTTAATTGCATTTATTTATTTGTTTATTATTGTGCTTGCATATTATACTGTTAAGAAATTCTTACTAATTTATTTTGAATAATATATGAATCTAATAGAAAAAATTAATAAAAATCAATTTATCGTCGGCATAGTTGGTTTAGGATATGTTGGTTTACCGCTTGGTTTGGAATTTGCAAAAAAAAATATTGATGTAATAGGTTTTGATGTTGATGTTAAAAAAGTTAAAATGATAAATAAAGGAGTATCATATATCAAGCACATTCCTTCGGAAAAAATACACAAAGTATCTGCAACCGGTAAATTATTTGCCACTTCAGATTTTTCTAAACTAAGGAATGTTGATGTAATCATAATATGTGTTCCTACTCCTTTAAGCATTAACCGGGAACCGGACTTGTCTTATGTTATCAATTCAGCAAAAGAAATAGCAAAATATCTAAGAAAAGGACAACTTGTTTCTCTGGAAAGTACAACTTACCCCGGCACAACTGATGAGGAAATATTGTCCATTCTGAATAAAACAGGGTTAAAACTCGGGAAGGATTTCTTCCTTGCTTTCTCACCTGAAAGGGAAGATCCTAATAATCCGGATTTTGAAACATCTACTATACCAAAGGTTGTCGGAGGTATTACCAAATCCTGTACAGACCTCGCTGTCAAGGTTTATTCCAAAGTTATCAATAAAGTAGTGCCTGTATCTAGTGCCCGCATTGCTGAAGCAGCCAAATTGCTTGAAAATATTTATCGCTCTGTTAATATCGCACTTGTGAATGAACTTAAAATGGTGTTTGACAGAATGCACATTGATGTGTGGGAGGTAATCAAAGCAGCTTCCACAAAACCTTTTGGTTTCACACCTTTTTATCCCGGTCCCGGTCTTGGTGGTCACTGCATTCCTATTGACCCTTTTTATCTGACCTGGAAAGCACACGAATATGAAATTTCAACAAAGTTTATTGAGCTTGCCGGTGAAATTAATACTTTTATGCCATATTATGTAGTCCAGAGAGTTATGGAAATTCTTAATGAGAACAGAAAATCTATTAATGGTGCGAAAATATTATTACTTGGGTTATCATATAAAAAAGATATTGATGATTTAAGGGAATCCCCTTCACTTAAATTGATTGAAATACTTCAGGAAAAAGGTGCTAATGTTGACTATAATGACGACTATACTCATGAAATTCCCCAACTCAGAAAATATTCATTCAAAAAAAAATCAGTTAAATTAACACCGGAAAATATTAGAAAATATGATTTACTCCTCTTATCAACTGACCATAGTTATTATGACGTTGATTTTATTCATAAGCATGCAAAACTTATTGTTGATACAAGAAATAAATTTGGAAGCATTAAAAGCAAAAAGATTTATAAAACATAATTTCGCATAATATTATCAGAACTAAATAAATTATTATGTTAATAATCAAATTATTTTATATATCTGTATTAAAATTTATTCTTCCTCAGCAATAATTACCCCAGCCCCGCTTTAGTTTCTTCCGATAAAATACGAATGTATTTTCTGATAATTTCCACACTTAAAATCCGGATATCAATATTCAACAATAAGTTATTTTGAATTTTTTAACCATTTTTAGCATCTATCATTATTATTATAAATCAAATAAAATTTTAATTTAAAATGAAAGTTCTTGTTACAGGCGGTGCGGGATTCATCGGTTCAAATATTGTGGAAGAATTATTAATTCGCGGACATAATGTTCGTGTTCTCGATAACTTCTCGACGGGGAAAAGAGAAAATTTAAAAGAATTTAAGGAAGATTTTGAATTATTGGAAGGTGATGTCAGGAGTTATCATATCGTGAAGCAAGCAGTAAAAGGAATCGATGTAGTGTTGCATCAGGCAGCACTGCCTTCTGTTCCGCGTTCAATAAATGACCCCATAACCTCAAATGAAGTGAATGTAGGAGGGACGCTAAATATGCTCGATGCGTCAAAAGAAGCAGGGGTAAAGAGATTTGTCTTCGCATCTTCCTCTTCAATATATGGTGACACACCGGAACTGCCAAAGCGCGAAGATATGACTCCTAATCCTTTATCACCTTATGCCGTATCAAAATTAGCAGGAGAAAAATACTGCCAGGTATTTGCAAAAGTTTTCGGATTGCACACTGTAGCATTGAGATATTTTAACGTCTTCGGACCCCGTCAGGATCCTTCTTCTCAATATTCGGCTGTGATACCAAAATTCATAAAATCAATTATGAATAATCAATCACCGACAATATTCGGTGACGGAAAGCAATCCCGTGATTTCACCTATGTGAAAAATGTTGTAGATGCAAATCTTTTAGCTGTTTCGGTTGAATGCAAAGCCGGTATAGTGATGAACTGTGCGTGTAATGACCAAATTTTATTAAATACCGTAGTTACTGAAATCAATAAAATATTTGGAAAAAATATTAACGCGATATATGCTGAAAAAAGGGTAGGTGATATTGAGCACTCATTCGCAGATATTTCATTAATACAGAAAAATTTAAACTGGGAACCTAAAATCAAATTTGAAGAAGGATTAAAGAAACTAATTGATAATTTTATCATATGAAAGAAAAACTCATAGAGTTCATTAAAAGTGAATATCTGGAAAATGAAGATTCCGAAATAACAGAAGACACAAAGTTAATTTCTTCGGGATTAATAGATTCTTTTTCATTAGTATCACTTCAAACATATATCGAAAAAGAGTTTGGAAAGAAAATTCCTGCTCCCAAAATTACTGCTGTTAGCTTTGATACAGTAAAGCAAATGATTGAAATAATTAATCAGTTTTAAATTGTTATTTGGATTAACATTTTTCGGATTGCTAATTGCTACTGCAATTATTTACTGGATATTACCATATCAAAAATCAAGAAATATTGTTTTGATAATATCCAGTTTTGCATTTATTGGATATAATGATATAAATGCTTTAATTGTTGTCATATGTCTCTCGGTTTATGCTTTTTTGTTTGGATATTTTATAGAAATTAAACATAATAAAAAATTATTCCACAGAATTGGAATAATCGGATTAATTTTTGTTTTAGTAATATTTAAATATTCCGGACTTCTGACAAATACTTTCAATCAACTTACTTCATTTATTAATGATTTTCCTAAAATATCAATTTATAAATTATTCATTCCATTGGGGATATCTTACATTACATTTAAATATATAAGTTATTTAACTGATATTTATTGGAATATCAACAAAGAATGTAGTTTCATTAATTTTTTACTCTATGGCTCATTATTTACAATTTTCAGTGCTGGACCAATCGAAAGATTCGAGAGGTTAAATCCACAACTTGAAAATAAATTACAATTTCAGTCTGAATACATAGAAAAATCTTTTGAAAGAATTGTATTTGGACTTGCAAAGAAATTTATAATAGCTGACTGGATAGGTTACTTCGCTTCACCTGTCTGGAAAAATTCTGGAGATTATAGTCTCGAAATAAGATCTCTGGCATTACTTGGATTTTCTATCCAAATTTACATGGATTTTTCCGGATATAGTGATATAGCAATAGGCTCCTCAAAGTTATTCGGTTTGTCAATTATGGAAAACTTCAATTTCCCGTATTTCAAAAGTAATATCAGCCAGTTCTGGCGAAGCTGGCATATTTCACTATCCGATTGGATAAGAGATTATATCTTTTTCCCGTTAAGTAAAATGGGAAAAACAAAGCTATGGTTTTACTTCTTTGTTCCTGTTATTGCAATGGGGATATGTGGTATATGGCATGGCGCGAGTTGGAATTTTCTTATTTGGGGAATTTATCATGGCGTTGGACTGTCGTTTTATCAGATCTGGAAGAAGTATCTTCGCAGAAAACCGGAAACTAACATATTTTTCAAATCATTGGCGATAGTATCGACTTTTACCTTTGTAACAATTGGTTGGATTTGGTTTATATAAAAAAAATATTTATATGTAGTTTGTTATTTATTGTTGCTTTAGTAATTAATGAAATAATTTTATCATTAATAATTGGTTTTCCAAAATACGGGGTTGAGAAAAAGGTCATGGGTATTAGAAAATCTGAGGGTGGAATTCAAAACGTATATAAACCTTATAGTGAATTTTGGAATGTTGAAGGTGGTAATAAAGTATTTAAACGGAATAATCTTGGGTTGCCTGGTGCAGACGTTAAAATTAATGATTCCTCGAAATTAATTTATGTTCTTGGTGACTCTTATGTTGAAGCAAGTCAATATAGTCCTGATTCAATTGCTACATCAATTTTTAAAAATAATTTAGATAGTATTTATGCCAATAATAAATTATGTGTTATTAATTTAGGTTGTTCCGGTCACGATCCATATGATTTATTTTTCAGGAGTAAGTATTTTGAGTCCATTTATAAACCGGATTATGTATTGCTGGTATTAAACAGAGATTTCTCTGATTGGTTAGTAAGGCATAAGAAGCCATTTAATTTTACAATTGATGATAATAGTTTTCAGTCGGTTAACTCGAACATAATGCAAATTATTATGTTCTGCAGAAACAACTCTGCCTTGTTTAATTTATTTGTAGAGTCAAATAAAAAAGATGTTGATAAAACTATTGCTGACGTATCTGAAAGTAACACAAAAAAAGTGGAAAATAATTTCAACAATAAAGATTACTCAGATTTATTCGAAGTACTTGGAAGATTTAATGAATCTTATAATAATTTCCTTGTAATTTCAATAGTCACAGATGAAGGCTTTAATTTAGAACTAGAAAAATTTGCATCGGGCAAAAATATAAAACTTACATGTGAAAATCTTATTAAACCGGATTATTTAATTAAAGGAAAAGGACATTTGAATATCGAAGGTAACCGCGAATTGGGTAACTTATTAACATCAGCGTATGTCAAAAATTTTCAATAATAAATATATAAAAATATTTATTTTGTTATTTTTATTGATATTATCGTTAGTTTCAAAATTTTTATTGGATATAATTTATACTCAAAGTAATCCCTTCTTTTACATTAATTTTTAGTAATATTTTTGGAAGTTAAAATTAAAAATATAAATGAGGATTTTTTAAAAGATCTAATAACTTTTAATTCAACGTGTTTCGTAAACAGAAATAAACTTGAAGAGTCAATAAATTACAGAATAATCAAAAATCCTTATAATAAAAATAAATTCAATTCAATAATTGCAGTAGAAAATGATACCGGAGAAATTGTCGGGCAAGAATTATATATGCCTGCATATGTTTACTATAATAAAATCTCTGAAAATATAGTATGGGGACACGATTTGTTCGTAAAAGAAAATTACAGGGGTGCTGCAGGATTGTTATTATTTGAAGAACGTAATAAAAGATTCAGAATAGTCTTCGGTATTGGATTATCGGAAATGAGTTTTCTGATACATATGAAGTTAAGATTTAAACTATACGGAAACATGGTAAAGTTTATTAAATTTCGAAGTTTGTTTTCAATAATTGATTTTATATTTAAAAGAAATAATTCTATTTATAATTCATTCCCGGAAATTGTTAATAGTAAAATAGGAGAGTTTAAAAGAGTTTATAATTCAGATGATATGATTAATGAGCAGAAAATCTGGAATAGTAATGTTATAGAGTTTGATAGATATAGAGACTTTTTAGACTGGAGATTCTTTTATTATAAGGATAAATATAAAGTATATAAATGCTGTTCTGAATCGAACGAAAATAATATTTCCCCGGTATATTTTGTTTTAAGGGAAATTGTTTTTAAAAATAATAATTGTTTATTATTAGTAGATTACCGTTGTAATATTAACAATAAGACAGCTCTAAAATCAATCTTCCAAACTGCATTAAAAATATTGAAGATTACAAAATCCAAAGCACTTATTACCGGTTGTTCATTCCGGGAGGGTGAAAAAATATTAAAGCATTCATGGTTTTTTCCTTTTGGGATTCCACTCCAGATAGTCTCAAATATTCACAACCTGAATCCAATTTTTAAAAATTTAGATGACAATATTCCGATATTTGTAACATTTGCAGATTCTGATAGTGATTTTTATTACGGAAACGAGGAATGGTAATTTGAGTTTAGTTATAAATTTCCACAAGGTAGATAATCATGAATGGTTTGAAATGGTTATAAAATATTTAAAAGAAAAATATGAAATAATTACAGCAAATGATTTACATAATGTTTTTATTCACAAAAGAGAAAGAAAAGGATTATGTCATATCACAGTAGATGACGGTGATAAATCTTTTTACAAAATTATTTTCCCGGTTTTATATAAATATCAGGTTCCCGCTTCCATTTATGTTTCTCCTCTTATCATTACGGGAAATATAAATTTCTGGTTTCAGGAAATTAGTGAATTTAATAAGAATGCTCTTTTGGATATAATCGCGGAAAAATACAAAACAGATAAAATTAAACTTGAAAAGTTTAATGTTGGTGATATCTTTACATGTTTAAAAATAAAGGAAATTAACGAAATAATAGATAAATACAAAGATTCACATAACATAGGTTTTACTGATCGTCAAAATATGAATATGGAAGAATTAATTGCTATTCACAAATCCGGTTTAGTCGAAGTCGGTGCTCACACTTTAAATCATCCGATTTTAGCTAACGAAAATGATAAAACTTCTGAATCAGAAATATTAGATTCTATTTCAAATTTGAAGGATATTTTAAATTCAGACATAAAATATTTTGCGTACCCGAATGGAATACCCGGTTTAGATTTTTGTAAGAGAGAAATCCAATACTTGCGCAGCGCAAATATTAAATTAGCATTCTCAACTGAATGTCAAAAATTAAAATTTAACGAAAATAATTTATTAAGCATTCCAAGACTTGGGCTTTCATATGGAAGTAAAAATATCATTAATCTCAAGTTATCAGCTTATAAAACATGGGATTTTTTACGAAGACATTTATTACATAATGAGCGTAAGCAAAGACAGGATATTTATAAATTATTGATGATTAATTAACATTATTAAATGTAAAATCTTGATTCAAACATTAAATAATTTAGATCAGTAGATATATGAATAATATAAAAGATAAAAAGATTCTTGTAATCGGTGGTGCAGGTTTTATAGGAAGTTATGTTGTAAAAGAATTATTGAATGACAGTGTGGGAGAAGTTGTTATATACGATAATTTTGTCCGGGGAAAAATGTCAAATATCCGGGAATCGTTGAAGGATAAGAGATGTTATATTTATCCAAACGGAGGCGATGTAAGGGATATAGATATTCTAAATGATGCAATGAAAAGTGTGGATTATGTATTTCATCTTGCGGCTATGTGGTTGCTGCACTGTAAAGATTATCCGAGAACAGCTTTCGATGTTAATATTAATGGAACATTTAATGTTCTCGAAGCCTGTGTGAAAAATAATATTAAAAAACTTGTTTATTCTTCTTCTGCTTCAGTTTATGGGGATGCAGTAGAAATTCCTATGACGGAAACTCATCCTTTTAACAATAAAAATTTCTACGGTGCTACTAAAATTGCCGGGGAAGCAATGTGCAGGGCTATTTACGACAGGTACGGCTTGAATTATACCGGATTAAGATATATGAACGTTTACGGACCTAATCAGGACCAGACTGCAGCATATACAGGTGTCATTCCTATTATGCTCAATAAAATAGATGAAAATGATGCGCCTGTGATTAATGGTGATGGTACTCAGGCATATGATTTTATTTATGTCGAGGATGTAGCAAGGTTCAATGTACTCGCAATGAAATCCGAAGTAACGGATGAGTTTTATAACGTCGGGACTCAGGTTCAGACTACAATAAAAGAATTGTGTGATTTGATTCTCAAATTAAAAAAATCAAATCTTAAAGTAACTTATAAACCATATAGTGAAGACGATGCAAGAAGGCTTGTTAAAAACCGAATTGGCTCCAATATAAAAGCTGAAAAAGATTTAGGTTTTGAGCCGAAATATTCTCTCAACAAAGGATTATTAAAGCTAATTGAATGGCGCGAAAATAATAAAAAATGAAAATACCACTTATAAAACCATATATTGATGATTCTATAAAAGCTAAAGTTCTTGAAGTCCTGGACAGCGGCTTCCTGACCGAAGGTTCTGTTACAAAAGAATTTGAAAATAAATTTAAAGACTTTATAGGCGTTAAACATGCTGTTGCAGTGACTTCCTGTACAACAGGGTTGGAAGTGGCTTTAAAAGCAGTTGGTATAGGAAAAGGGGATGAAGTTATTGTTCCCGATTACACATATCCCGCTACTGCTTCAGCAGTTTGCATTACAGGAGCCACCCCCGTAATTGTTGATATAGAAAAGGATTCTATGCTTATTGATTATGATGAAATTGAAAAAGCCATAACTTCCAGAACTAAAGCAATAATACCTGTTTCACTCTTTGGGAATCCACTGGATTATAATAAACTGAACAAAATAAAGAAAAAATATAATCTTTTTATCGTTGAAGATGCCGCTTGCTCTATTGGTGCAGAATATAATAATAAAAAAGTCGGTACATTTGCAGATATTTCTGTCTTTAGCCTTCATCCCCGAAAATTTATTACAACAGGTGAAGGTGGTATGATAACTACTGATAACGATTCTTTTGCCGAATGGATG
>Ga0182021_10010464_pt1 | contig 10996 bp, 8 predicted proteins | sample 612E3MmetaG_FD_120493 | JGI IMG/M metagenome (GOLD analysis project Ga0182021, IMG submission 120493) | Permafrost microbial communities from Stordalen Mire, Sweden - 612E3M metaG (Illumina Assembly) | ecosystem: Environmental > Terrestrial > Soil > Wetlands > Permafrost | place: Sweden...
ACATTCTCGAGCATCATGCACGGGATGCCGGTCTGTTCCGAGACGCGGACCAGGTCCCAGCATTCCTTGAGGGTGACCGCCGCCGGCACTTCGACGCCAGGACACTTGCCGGCGCGCATCGTGGCGACCGCCATCCGCGCATGCCAATCCCACGGCGTAGCGATGATCACGGCATCGAGGTCGGCCCGGCACACCAGCTTCTCCCAGGCCAGCTCGCTGCCGGCATAGATTTCCGGGCGGTGTCCGGTCTGTCGCTCGATTCTTTGCGCGGCATTCGTGGCGCGGTCAGGGACCAGGTCGCACACCGCGGGGAACTCGAGCGCCGGGAACTGGAACAGGGTGCCCAGCAGGCTGTTGCCGCGCCCGCCCAGGCCAATCAGGCCGAGGCGAACAGCTTTGGGATTCTCTCTCGCGCTGAGGCCGCCAGCAGCCAGGGCGGCGGCGGCAGTGGCGGTTTTCAGGAAGGTGCGCCGGTTCATGCGGAGGCGAGTGTTCATGCCTCCGCTATACCCGTCCAGAGGAGGCAAGTCGAGAGCTTGCAGCTAAGCGCCAACCAGCAGTTCGCCCCAGTGCGGGCTACGCTGCTTCCGCCTTCAGATCCTCAACCGAAACAATGTGCAACGGATCCAGGGTTTCTACCAAATCATCTTCGCGAAGCACGGCGACGACTCCCTTGCCGACCAGGATGAATTCCGGATGCGCAATTTTGAACTCCCTGCCGTCCGATAGGTGCAGCGCAAATGGCTTGAATCCGCCGCGCATCCGAAGCTTGATCTGTTCCGTGTTCATGCCACTCTTGTAGCACGCAAAGTGGGGGCAAGCAAGTGTAGAAGGAATTCGGGTCGCAACCAGCGCGACGGGCTCGGCAACGGTGAGCCGCCTCAACACTCCAACTTCACCAACTCGGCCCGGACCGCAGAAAATCCAGATGAACCGCCGCTTGGGCGGATTTGCCGCTCGCGGATTGCAGAAGGATTGCCGTGCCACCCTTCGCCGCCTCAATCGAAACTACGCGGTCAAACCCAAGGGGGATTTTGGCCACCCCCATGATGTAGGAGACCACCAAAGGTTTTCGCGGGTTGAGCGTGGCACAGGTAGGAAACCCTTTTGCGGCGACGGCGTTGGGCCGCGCGGACTCCGCCAGCCCAAGGTGAAAATTAGAGCAGACCTCTTCCAAACCCATCACGTTGATATGGCGGCCGTTCCAGGGCGGGTAGTAGCGTCCGCCGTTTGAGATCCAGAACACGGTCTCGGGCAGCACGCGCGGGTCTTTCAGCGCGAACCAGACGTAACGCTCCCGCGGAAATGAAACCGCTGTCCAGGCAAAGTGCGCCTTGGGATCACTCACCAGCATGACCAAATCCTCGAAGCCGCGCCGGGCAGGATAGCGGGTCAGGTCAACCATCCCGCCGGTCTGGGTGGGCACCTTTTCGAGTGACCGGAACTCGGCGCCAGGTTTCAGGCACGAGTAACCACGCTTTTCGGGCAGCTCAAACGCGTGCGGGAATACCTGGCCATAGACGAAGCGGCTGGTGGCTACCCACGCGCTCGCCGGCAGGTCGGGAAACTTCAGCATGGCATGATGCCCCAGGTTCATGGGACCCCTCATGCCCGCCACCACGTCCTGGGAATAGACGACATTTTGGCGGTCCACGAGCCAAATCCGTTTATCCACTTGTCCGGGGCGGACCTTGGTTTTGAGACTCAGGTGGAGACAGGTGCGGCCATCCTTGGTTTCCAGAGATTCGAACCGCCACCGGGCGTTGGCCGTCTCGCCATGGACCGGATGCTTTTCGTGGCGAAACGGCAGGGCATTGCCGCCGAACGGCAGACAAAAGAAATCGCCGCGCAATACCCGGATAATCGGGGGCAGCGACCGATCAACCGGTTCTTCGGCCCACGGCGCGACGGAATAGGGCCGGATTCTCCGGACGCGCCGATCGAACGTGACGGGTCCCAAATGCCCGCCCATTTCCGTGACGAACGCTTCCACCTCAGTGGAAGCCAGACGCCAGGAGGGCTGGCCATAAACGATCCTTTTTGCCGCTTGAGTGGTGGATGGTGTGTTCATGGCGGAGCAGGTTACGCGAGTTCTCGCGGCTTGTCGCGCCCTACCGCCGGCTGTGGCGGCGGTGTCGAGTTGTGCCCGGCGCACTTAATCCGTGCTTTTTGCCTCGCGAAACGGGAAGATTTCGGACATCTTTAGCTATGCGGAACCTTCAACAGAAGCTCAGCATCGCGCGTGGCGAGCGACCCGCCGAGCGGCTCTTCAAGAACGCCAACCTCATCAACGTCCTGAGCGGCGAGATCTATCGCACTCACATAGCCGTGGATGACGGACGGGTCGTCGGCATGGGCGACTACCAGGCGAAGCAGGTCATTGACCTGAAGGGCGCGTACGTGGCGCCAAGCCTGATTGACGGCCATTTCCACGTGGAAAGCTCAATGCTCACGACGCGGGAATTCGCCCGCGCGGTGGTGCCGCACGGCACCGGCGCGGTGGTGATTGACCCGCACGAATACGCCAACGTGCTGGGGCTGGACGGCATCCGCTACATGTTGGAGTCGAGCCGGAACCTGCCGGTGGACTTTTTTATCATGCTCCCCTCCTGCGTGCCGGCCACGCCGCTCGAAACGGCGGGCGCGCGCCTCACCGCGGAGGACCTCAAGCTGATGATCAGTGACGAGCGCATCGCCGGCGTGGCGGAACTGATGAATTATCCCGGCGTCTATCTGGGCGCGGAGGGCGAGCTGGCCAAGATCGAAGCCGGCAAGGGCAAGAACGTTGACGGCCACGCTCCCGGTCTGCGGGGCCGGAACCTCAACGCCTACGTGCTGGCCGGGGTCCAGTCCGACCACGAATCCACCGAGCTGGCCGAGGCGCAGGAGAAGCTGCGCCTCGGCATGCACGTTCTCCTGCGTGAAGGCAGCACCGAAAGAAACCTCGCGACGCTGGTCCCGCTGATCAATTCGAACAACGCGATGAATTGCTCCTTTGCCACGGACGACAAGCTCGCCGGCGATCTCGTGTCCGAAGGCCACATTGACCATTGCGTGCGCAAGGCCATCCGGATGGGCCTGTCGCCGATGGCCGCGCTGCAAATCGCCACGATCAGCACGGCGCGGCATTACCGCTTGCGGAACTTCGGCGCCATCGCCCCGCGTTACTGGGCGGACTTCATTGTCTTCGATGACCTGAAGAAGCTCGTCGTCCGCCAGACCTACAAAAAGGGCATCCTGGTAGCCGAGGAGGGCAGATACCTCGCCCCGCAGCGCGCGCTGGTGCCGCGGCCGCGCAGCACTATGAATCTGCGCTACAAGGCGCCCGAGGATTTCAAGGTCCGAGCCAGCCGCTCGACGAAGATGCGGGTGATCGGGATTGTGCCGCACCAGATTGTAACCCGGCAGCTCCTTGAGACACCACGGACCGAGAATGGGCAGGTCGTGCCGGACGTGGAGCGCGACATTCTAAAGTTGGTGGTGGTTGAACGCCATCACGCCACGGGCAACGTAGGCGTGGGCTTTGTGCGCGGATTCAAGCTCAAGTCCGGGGCCCTGGGTTCGACGGTCGCCCACGACGCCCACAACGTGGTGGTCGTGGGCACAAACGATGCTGACATCGCACGGGCCATTGAAGAACTGGTGAGGATGCAGGGCGGCCAGGTGGCAATCAGCAACGGCAAAGTGCGGGCCGAGCTAGCGCTGCCGATTGCGGGGCTGGTCTCCGACCGCCCGCTAAAAGAAGTCATCGAGCGCATCGCGGCTTTGAACGCGGCGGCCCGCGCGATGGGTTGCGAGCTGGATACACCGTTCATGACCCTCTCTTTCCTGAGCCTCTCGCCGATCCCGGAATTGAAGCTGACCGATCAGGGGCTGATTGACGCCGTGCACCTGCGGCCCGTGAACCTGTTCGTGTGACCCTCTTGGCTGATCCTCCTGACCACTGGCTGCCAATTCCCGATCACTCGGGAATCGGCTTTCACTACCGGCTGCTGATCCAATACAAGAAGCACCCGACGACGGCTGAGACAAATAGCCCGGCTGCGACCGACCACCAAAAGAACACTCTCCGCTTCCGTCTCGATGCCCGGCCACCCATGCCCGGCAGGAGATAGTACCGTTCCCGCTCTTTATCTCTTTCGAATCCAAACATCGAAAAGGCTTTCTGATTTGTGCCGGCGAACCGTCAATACAGCCGGGATGCTATTCTTTTCCCTGCCGGATAGCGAGCGCCTTTTTAACGACGCATAGAGCGCGCTGTGGGCTGAGGTTGCCGAGGCTAAGGCTCTCCTCCTGCCTCAGCCACGCGCTCGCTCCGACGGGTCGGCCGGAATGCAAGGCCGAAGAAGACCACGCCGCAGAAATTGATGCCGAGGACGTAGCCCAGCTTGTAAGTGCGCCCGGTATTGTTGGCAGTAAAGATCGGAACGTCTTTGCCCACCAGCAGGCACGGCAGCGCGGCAGGCATGAGCGCACCGTGCACCATGCCGAACCGGAATCCGGCGGTCGTGTCGGCTCGATAGCACTTGGGCTCCGCCCAGGCATAACCCCAGCCGAGCACCAGGGCGGATACTATGAGGCTTACGACCTTCATGCCCCAAGGCGGCAACCGGCGCGGCCCGACGCGGGCCGGCTCGGGTGTCGAAGACGGTGATGACATTCTGGCCAGAGAATGCTTGGCTCCTATTGAAGTCGGCAAGCAGAATATGGTTTTCAGTTGCCGCAGACCGGGCCGGCCATCTATCTTCACCCCGAAACGCGATAACGTGCATGCCCAGCCCGACCCTCCTCGTCAGCAGCGATTCTCATTATGGACCAGATCGAGGCGCCGGGTGAGGGCACCCGGCCTACAAAAGGGCGGTTTTGTGGGGGGTGTAGGCCGGGTGCCCTCACCCGGCGGGGATTCACAGGACCATAATGAGAATTGCTGCCCCGTCAGCATCAATCGTTGCACTAGTCCAGAAGGTTTTTTTGCGCCGTGGATTCGTTCTTGAAACGGTGGTGGTGGGGGTTGCTGCTTGTGGCTGTTGCCGCCGGCCTGTGGCGTCTCCGCTTCGATGTTGACGTCCTTAACCTGCTGCCGCCCGATGAGCCAACCGTGCAAGGTCTCAAGCTCTACCAGCAGCGCTTCGCCAACTCCCGGGAACTGGTCATCACCCTCCGCGCTCCGGACGCCGATCAGGCCGAGCGCTTGGCGAGCGCATTGGCGGCCCGCTTGCGGCAGGAGACCAACCTATTGGCCGGAGTCTCCTGGCAGGCGCCCTGGATGGATGATCCGGGGCAAATGGCCGAGCTGCTCGCCTGCCTGTGGCTCAACCAACCGCCCGAGGCCTTCGCCGCCTTGACGAACCGGCTGGCGCCCGATCAACTGAAGCCCGCCCTGGCCCAAGCCAAAGAAGTCCTTGCCACTTCCATGTCGCCGATGGACGTGGCCCGGCGCGCCTTTGATCCTTTCGACCTGTTGAACATGCCGGGGCTGACAAATCTGAGCGGGTTCTCGATGGGACAGGGGCAGATGATGTTCGCTTCGGCAGAGGGGAATTTCCGTTTGCTCTACGTGGAGGCCAGCACGGATCTGGCAAGTTACCGTTCGTGCGCGAGCTGGCTCAAAGCCATCCAGGCGGTGGTGGCCGAGCTGCGCGCCGGGCAATCGAAGGAGGATTGGAAAGGAGTCGTGGTCCGCTATACCGGGCGGCCGGTGTTTGTAAGGGAAATCGCCGAGAGCATGCAGCGGGACATGAGCGGTTCGGTGGTTGGAACCGCGGCAATCATCGCTCTGCTGTTCTGGCTGACTCATCGGCGATGGCTGCCGATGTTCTGGTTGCTGACGCTGCTGGTGGTGATCCTGGCGGCGACGCTGGCGCTGGGCGGGCTGGTCCTGGGCACCATCAGCGTGGTGAGCATGGGATTTGCGGCGGTTCTGCTGGGATTAGCGGTGGATTATGCGGTCGTGCACTATCAGGAGGCGCTGGCACATCCACAATTGTCGGTGCCGGAGATACGCCGCGCGATTGCGCCAAGCATTCTTTGGGCGGCCATCACTACCATGAGCGCTTTCCTGGTGCTCAACCTGGGCGGATTGCCCGGCCTGGGGCAACTCGGCTCGCTGGTGGCCATCGGTGTTGGCTTGGCAGCACTGGTCATGGTGATGATTTACCTGCCCCCGCTTTTTCCAGGCCGCCGAAAGCCGCCCGCGGGCGACGTCCCGCCTCCCTGGTGGACGTTTTTTGTCCCGCCGCAGGCCCCTCGTGGGAGCGCCGGCTTCCAGCCGGCATCCAATCAGGCCGAGAAAGTACGCCCGAGGGCAAAAGCCGGCTGGAAGCCGGCGCTCCCGGGGGTGTTGACAGCTTGCATTCTCCTCATTGCATGTATCGTCTTGTGCTTTCACCGGCCTGGGCTGGACCGGACCGGCAACGCTCTTCGGCCGCAACGCGGCGAGGCAGAGGCCGCACTGGACGAGATCAAAGCCGAAATGGGTCTGCCGCCGGACCCGCTCTGGCTGATCATCGCCGGCCATCACGAGCGCGAAGTCTATGATCGCCTCGCTATTGCCGAGGGGTTGCTCAACAAAGCTGTCTCCAATCACTGGATCAGCGCGTATCTGCTGCCCAGCGCGCTGTGGCCGCGGGCCGAGTTTCAAGCTGCCAACCGCACCACGGCGGCGGCGCTGGGGCGGCTCGGGCCGACGTTGCGCGAAGCGGCCTTGGGTGAAGGCTTCAACACCAACGCATTGGTCCTGACGGAGGAAATAGTCCGAACCTGGGCGCGGGCAGGCGCGAGCACGGGTGTGGTCTGGCCAACCAACCAGGTCAGCCAATGGCTACTGAAACGGTTCGTGGCCAGGACCTCCGAGGACTGGCTGGTGATGGGACTGATCTATCCAGCGACCAATAAGGTGGAAGCCGCTTCTCTGGGCAACTTGTCCGCGCGGCTGGCTGAGCACCGCGCGTTTCTTTCCGGTTGGGAATTGCTGGGGACAACCACACTTCAACGGGTGCGGGCGAAATTGTGGCAGGTGATCACGCCGATGGTGGCGCTGGTGCTGGCTTCGCTTTGGTCCGCCTTTCGCCGGGCGACCGAGATTCTTCTCGGCGCCGCGGTCTTGCTTATGAGTGGGGTGTGCCTGCTGGCGATCATGGCTCTGGCCGGCTGGTCCTGGAACCTGCTTAACCTCATGGCCTTGCCGCTCATTCTGGGCACGGGGGTTGACTACAGCATTTTCATGCAGCTCGCCTTGCGCCGGCACGGCGGGGACCATGCGGCGGTCCGGCGCTCGATCGGGCGGGCGCTGTTGCTGTGCGGTGGCACCGCCATGGCCGGGTTCGGTTCGTTGGCCTGGTCCAGCTACCCCGGCATGGCCAGCCTGGGCAAGGTGTGCGCCGTGGGCATCGGCGCTAATATGCTGATTTCCGTGTTTCTGCTCCCGGCATGGTGGACGGCACTAAATCCGAAGGCCGAAAACCGAAGCGTGCAATTGGGCTGAAGAATTGCCAGCATCCAGACCAATGGCATCTGTTTGTTCTCATCTGCCGGAAGAACGGGTCGCGCGAATGCTTCACGCGTTCCGGCGCTGGCTTTGGATTCCCTTGTGCGTGACCGTGTTCGTCGCTTGCGCGGCTGAGCCCGACCGCATGTTCGAGCGTTGGTTCGCCGCGCAGACCAACATTCAGAGCTGGACCGCCGACTTCACTCAGACCCGTTCCCTTAAGGTGCTAACCCAGCCGCTGGTTGCGACCGGCAAAGTCTGGGTGACGGTGCCGGACTTCTTCCGCTGGGAGCTGGGCCACCCGGCCCAAACCATCGCGCTGCGCCAGCCCGATCAACTGCTCCTCATCTATCCCCGGCTCAAGCGAGCCGAGAAATATTCGCTCAGCAGCGTCCCGCCCGGCCCATTAAGGGATGCGCTGGCTCTGTTGGACGCCAGCTTTCCCCGCGACCGGGCTACCATGGAAGGGCGCTTTCGCCTGCTGTCGGCCCTGGAAACGAACTCGATCCTCCAAGTAACCCTCCAGCCCAAAAGCGCTGCCGCCCGCAAGTTTATCAACGAGATTATGATCGCCTTCCAGACGAACGATTTCTCGATTGCCGCCACGGCGATGAGGTTCGCCGATGGCTCCAGCCTGCGCAACGATTTCACCAACACCGTGATCAACCAGCCAATCGCCGCGGAAGTGTTTGACCCGAAACTGGCGCCGGATATCACTGTCGTGGAGCCGCTTCGCCAATGACCGCCATGTCTGGCCGAAGATGAACGTCCTCCTCATCCGCCCGCCCATCACGCTCACGGTCGCGCGCCGGCTCCAGGCGTTTCTTCATCTGGAACCATTGGCCCTCGAGATCGTCGCGGGCGGCATTCCAGCCCGGCATGAAACGCGCATTCTGGATCTGGCCTCCGAGAAAGCGGCGCATGGCGCTTTCCTCCGGTCGCTCTCGGAATTCAAGCCGGACCTCATTGGCTTCACCGCCTATTCCAACGAGGCCGCGACCGTGAAGCGCCTCGCCGCCATGGCCAAGTCGCATCGGCCCGGCGTAAAGATCATGGTCGGCGGAACCCATGCGACGATCGCGCCGGATGACCTGCGTCTGCCGGGCGTGATTGATCTGGTGATCCGCGGAGAGGGGGGGACAGCGATGCGCGAGCTGATACCCCGGTTGGAGCAGAAGGCCGCTCTGCCGGAATCGGATGCCTTCCTGCCAACAAATTCCCCGCGCTTCGCGGAGCTGGCGGCTGCTTTGCCGCCGGAACTGCCGCCCTACGACCAGGTCCCACCCGCGCGCCGGGACTTGGTTGATCGCTCGCGCTACTTCTGCATCTGGCACGGAAAACCCGGCGAGAGGCTCCCGACCCTGTTTCCGCGCACGGCGGCCACCCGCACCAGCGTCGGATGCCCCTATCGGTGCTCCTTTTGTGTCGTGCATTTTCTGGCGCGGGGCAAGTATGTCCGGCGCGCGCCCGAGGACGCCGTCAACGAGATTCTCGCCATTCCCGAAGAGCACGTCTATTTCCTGGACGATGAGATGTTCATTGATGCGAAGCGGGCCGTTGCCATTGCCCGGCTCCTCCGGGAACGGGGAGTGCGCAAGCGTTACGTCAGTTGGGCGCGGTCGGACACCATCGTCAAGCACCCGGAAGTCTTCCAGCTCTGGAAAGAAGTGGGGTTGACCCTGGTTTACGTCGGGCTGGAGTCCATGGACCCCGACAACCTGCGGGACTACAACAAAGCAGTCACTCCCGACGTCAACCGCCAGGCCATCGCCATCCTGCGCGACCTGGACATCAGCCTGCATGCCTCGCTGATGGTCAACCCGGATTTCACCGAAGAGGATTTCATGAAGGTGCGCCGGGTCATCAACCTGGTCGGGCCGGCTGAGATGTCTTTCACGGTCTTCTCTCCCCCGCCGGGAACGGACCTGTGGAAGAAACACTGCGCCGAGTTTTGCTGCCCGGACCCGTATGCCTTCTACGACGGCATGCACACCCTGCTGCCGACGAAGATGCCGCTCAAGAAGTTCTATCGCCAACTCTCGATGCTGTGGCTCTTCGCCGCGCGCAACAGCCCCTTGCTCCGCAACAAGCTCAAGGTGCCGCTCAAAGACCGGCTCAGGTTCTTCTATAGCGGTTTCTGGTACGGCTGCAGCGTGCAACACATCTACCGCGACTACGACCGGCCCCCGGTGGCCTAGCGCCCCGGTTCCTGATGTGCGGGACATGAGTTGTCCGGCTTGACGCAGGTCCGACCTCCGCCATAATAGGCTGACGTGACCACGAGTAACTACGATTGTTCCGTAGCCGGCGCCATGGCCGGGCGTGGAGTCTTTTCAGCCTTCCGCTTGACGGCTCCCGCGCCCGCAACACCCCGCCATCGCAACGGTGTGCCAGGCTCGACGGATCTATGACCCTGCCGACCGACCCCAAGACCATTGCCGACGAGCTCTGCCAGTTCGCGCGGACGAACTTTCTGGCGGAGGGGGTGGAGTTTAACGAGCATAGTCCTCTGGCCGAGGTCGGGATTGATTCCTTTGCCCTGGTGGAACTGCTGCTGTGCAGCGAGCGCGCTTTTGGCATCCGCGTCCCGGAATCGCACCTCACGCGCACCAACCTGGTCTCAGTAGCCACCTTGGCCCGTTGCATTGCTGAACTGGCTCGCGGCAACCCTTCGGCATTACAGACCCGCCAGTAATGCCCCTTAGACCGACGGTCCCGGGCACCTGAGTATGCTTCCGTTGCCTCGCCAAATCCGGTTGGCCGCCGGCGACTATTTCATGCACGGCCAGGACCGCCGGATGCGGCGCTACGGCCTGCCGGGCAACGTCTGCCGCATAGCCCTGCGCCTGGAAGGCGGCTTGGATACGAGCCTGCTGCGCCAACGCGTGGCGACTTCCCCCCTCCTGGACTGGCTGGCACGAGTGCACATCGTTCGGCCCGTACCGGTGTTGCCCCCGCAGTGGCGCGCGGCCGCAGAGCCGCGAATCGTCTTTCACGAGCACAATGAACCGGCAGCGAACGGGAGTGAGCCGGAGATGCTTCCGCCGGCGATCACCGGGAGGGATTTGCGCCCAGCCGAAGGTCCGGCGCTGGCATTGGACCTGGTCCGCTACACCGACGGAACCAGGCACCTGGTCCTTTCCTGGCACCATGCGCTCATGGACGTACGGGGCGCGGAACTGATCTTGCGCCATCTCAATGCTGGCGAGGAGGTCAAAGAGTCGCCGACCATTGCCGACCTGATCAACCCCGCCCAAAGGGAGTGGAGCCTCTCGAAGTGGTGGAACAATGTGAAGCTGGCTCGCGGTTCGCTACCCTGGCTCCGCACGTCCGGGCGCGAACCCTTGTTCTCGCTGCTGCCGGGAGCGCGTCCGGCCACTCCCTGCCGCGGCCAGTGCCGCCTTGTTTCCTTCAGCGAGGCGGAAGCGGCGCGCATTGACGCGCGTTGCCAGCACCTCAACGCCGGGTTCCGGCGCAGCCACTTTTACCTGGCGGCTTCGATTCGGGCCC
>Ga0182021_10010466_pt1 | contig 10994 bp, 4 predicted proteins | sample 612E3MmetaG_FD_120493 | JGI IMG/M metagenome (GOLD analysis project Ga0182021, IMG submission 120493) | Permafrost microbial communities from Stordalen Mire, Sweden - 612E3M metaG (Illumina Assembly) | ecosystem: Environmental > Terrestrial > Soil > Wetlands > Permafrost | place: Sweden...
ACTTCGAGCTTTTCAGGATATCCCTTTTCTTTGACAAATGCAGAGAAAGCAGAAATCGGATGTGCAACATCGGGAGAATAGGGCCCGTTGATGTAGGGTTCTATCTCCGAGAGGTCTATTTTAATATATTGATCGTAATAGGTAGCAGGATCATTCAGCACTTCCGTGTCGGGTTTGAGGAGGTCAGCATTCTTCGCGGCTAGTGCTGCCACTTCCGCTCTCCCGGTGATTTTCATATAGGCCTTCATCTTCTCGTCGAAGGCAAAGAAGGAACAGGTGGCGCCGACTTCCGCGCCCATGTTGCAGATGGTTCCTTTTCCCGTGCAGGAGATCGTTTCGGCACCTTCGCCGAAATATTCGATGATGAGACCGGTACCTCCTTTGACAGTGAGGATCCCCGAGAGTTTAAGGATGACATCCTTTGCAGATGCCCATCCGCTGAGTTTTCCGGTAAGTTCCACGCCGAGGATCTTTGGCATCTTCAACTCGAAGGGCATTCCCGACATGACATCCACTGCATCCGCACCGCCAACGCCGATGGCAACCATTCCGAGCCCCCCGGCATTCGGGGTATGTGAATCCGTCCCGATCATCATGCCGCCCGGGAAGGCATAATTTTCAATGATCACCTGGTGTATGATGCCTGCTCCGGGCTTCCAGAATCCGATCCCATATTTTGCACTGGCGGTTTGCAGGAAGGAAAAAACTTCCTCATTCTGAAGCAACGAATCTGCAAGGTCTTTCCTGACACCGGTTTTGGCGAGAATGAGATGGTCGCAATGCACCGTTGCAGGAACCGCGGTCGACTTGCGCCCGGCCGTAATGAACTGCAGCAGCGCCATCTGCGCGGTGGCATCCTGCATGGCTACCCGGTCGGGTAAAAAATTCACATAATCAGCACCCCGTTCATAGGGTTTCTCGGGATCGGGATCGTACAGATGACCGTAAAGTATCTTCTCCGTAAGCGTTAGCGGTCTGTTCAATAGCTTCCTTGCAGCATCCACGCCGGAAGACATCTTCCGGTAAACATCTTCTATCGCTTTTACATCAAGTAACATATGCCTTTTCTTTTTAATTAATCCGTACAAAAATAGTGAAGGATTTAATTAGTTAAATATAATACTTTAAAGATTAACAATAATTTTATCCGTAATATTGTTTTCCTATTATTACAATTCACTAAAAAAGACAAAGAACGGCATGTCCCGCCTCGAAGACAACATGGCAGAATGGAAAAAAAAGGATCCTTCATTAAAGGTTGATCCGGCTTTCGCCATGCTCCTCCTTGAAGAGGCGGAATCCATGGTTGCGGACCTGAAGAACGATTCCATCGACCGGGAATTCTTAATCGATTTCCTGGATATGACAAAGAAACCGGCTTTCCTCAAGGCATTGAACGATGATGCGGCCCGGCTGCGATGGACAGAAGTTGTCTTTATAATTTTGCAGTCGGTCGATTATTCCCTTCGGGATATGATGGACAGCCGTGTGAAAGAACATCCCGACCGGACACTGTTCAGGGAAATGACGACTGCAAACCCGGTGGAATGGTCCTATGAGCAGATCCAAAGGCATCTCCGGGAGATAGCTGCGGTGTTTTATCATGAAGTAAAGTCGCCGCCAAGGGTTGCGATTTATTCCGACAACTGCCTCGAAGGCGCCTGTTCCGACATTGCCTGCCTGTGTTACGGCATTTTCGATACCCCCCTCAGTATTCATTTTTCCGCAGATATCCTGGTTCATATTTTTGACCTTCTGAAGATCAACATCGCTGTGGCGGATTCGAAAGAGCGGTGTGCAGTACTGTTGAAAATAAAAGGAAAAACAAAGACCAAATTCAAAATATTTACACTGGCGAATGGATTCGCCAAGGAAGGTGAATCGATCTTCCTTCCGATTGAATGTAAGAAGTTCTCCGGTTCTGAGATTGAGAAACTGCTGGCACGTCATGCAACGCACAAAAACACTGAAGTTGCAACGACGATGTTCACCTCCGGAAGTACAGGTCTGCCGAAAGGAGTTTCTTTCTCCATATACAACATCGTGAGCAAACGGTTTGCTCGGGCTGCTGCCTTGCCGGATGCCGGCGATGAGGCCTTCCTGTGTTATCTTCCATTATTTCATACCTTCGGAAGATACCTCGAGATGACAGGGACGATCTTCTGGAGCGGAACTTACACCTTTGCCGGCAACAGCTCTGCCGAGACATTATTTTCATTGTTCCCGAGGGTGAACCCAACCGGTTTCATCAGCATCCCTCTCCGCTGGCAGGAACTTTATGAGTTATGCCAGGAAAAGATCAATCATGTGGAGAATGCCGATCTGCGGGAGCAGGCAGTAAGGGAAGTGGTGGGGCAACGGTTAAGCTGGGGGCTTTCAGCTGCAGGCTACCTTGATCCTGTGGTGTTCAGGTTCTTCAACCATTACGGCATTGCACTCTGCAGCGGGTTCGGCATGACCGAAGCCACGGGCGGCATCACCATGACTCCCCCGGGACAGTACAGAGAGATGTCGGTCGGCATCCCTTTGCCCGGCGTAAAGTGTAGACTGGGTGCGGATTCGGAACTGGAAATCTCAGGTCATTATATCGGAAGATACCTGGAAGACGCCGGCCCGGGCGATCCTATAGCTTACCCTGACCCGGAAAATAAAACCGGGTGGCTTTCGACCGGTGATGTCTTCACAGTTTCGGAAGACGGGTATTACCAGATCATCGACCGTATCAAAGACATTTATAAGAACAACCGCGGACAAACGGTCGCTCCCCAGGTCATCGAAAAGAAGTTTTATAAGGTGCCGGGGATTAAAAATACATTCCTCGTCGGAGATAACCGGCCTTACAACGTCCTGCTGATCGCGCCTGACAAAGATGATCCCATTTACCAGGACCTCTCGGGCGATAACCTGAATGAATATTTTCACCAGATCGTAATGGCCGCCAATGCCGATGCGGCGCCTTACGAACGCGTGATCAACTTCACGCTGCTCGACCGCGACTTCAGCAGTGAAATGGGCGAACTGACACCGAAAGGATCGTTCAACCGCAAGACGATTGAAAAGAATTTTCCCGACATCATCGAGACCCTTTACATCAGCAATATCGTTACCCTTGCGATAGATGATTTCAGTATCCGTATTCCCAGGTGGTTTTTCAGGGACCTTGGGATACTTGAGAACGACATTCTTTATGCAGATGGAAACTTGTTTGACCGCAGGAACAAACGGTACCTGCATATCCGGAGAACGGTGGCCGACAGCTTTGAAATCGGTGATCTTCGTTATAAGATAACTTCGCCCGATATCGATCTCGGGATTTTTGCCCGCCAGCCGAAAATCTGGTTGGGAAACCCTCAGCTGGTTGCCTTTTGCCCCGTGAAGGAAGGCTGGGATCTGTCGCCGGGATCGATTTCTGAATCGGCTTATTTTATCCGGGGAAAGAATTATAAAGAGGAAGATTTCGTACCTGTAAAATCGATCCGTAACCAGGAACTTCAGAAAGTGCACCAGCTCATCTGCAGGTCTCTTTTTCTTACAGTGGATGAATCTTATAAAGCAACAACTGAACTGGGGCAGCTTTTTCCCGACGTGGAAACGCGGCTTGCGGGTGTGATCCGCCTGCGGATGGAAGCGCTGGCGTATCATCCGGAAGAAGAGATCCGGACACTTGCATACCGGACCATTCTTTTACAAGCAACCGACCTGGAGCATATCCAGAACCTTCCGGTGTTCATTGAGTCGGGACTTTCATTCCTGAACGAAAAATCGATCCGTGAGATTGCCGCTGGAAATTTCGGAAAGCACAGGTTGGATGCATTGAAACAACGGTTATACTGGTATCGCACCCACATGGAGTGGCCGGCAAATGAAAAAAACCAGCAGCAGTTTGAAAGCGTGCTCAGGATGCTTTACAATTTTGCAGTGGAGCACCTGGAGTTTTATGTTTCCGTCCGGGCAGAAATGTCAAGATGGATCCTCCTGAAGAAAGACCCTTACCTGTCGAAAAAGGCAGAGGAATATTTTAACCGCCTTGCCGACGTGTTTGAGCAGTCGATGGAAGGAAAGATCCCGGAATATCCGGCTGAAACCTGGCAAAAGAAGATCCTTTTTGAATTCGGGATGCAGGAAGGTGAGAAAGAACGGATCCTCCATATTTTTCAGTCGACTACTTACCTTGCAGAAAGCATTATCCTTGCATTCAGCGAGAAGGGTTTCGACCTGAAGGATGTTCCCGGAAACGGGATCTGGGTGTTTCGTTTGCAGGCTTACAAGGAATTCCGCCATTACCGGCTGAGTATAAATACCAAAACCGGGAAACACTACGATCTCCATATGGTGATGAGCGAGAACCCTGATTTCAGGCCAAAGCCAGATACCTTCTACTGGCTGGCTTCCCTCGCCGGTTTTCCCTTTGGACCTGCCGTTGGTCCTTTTCTTGGCAGCAGCCGCCCAAATCTTGGAATTCTTTCCACGCAGTACATCGGCGGACTCACAGCCTGGGACAAGATCCGTGAGTTTGCAGAGATCCACAAATCTGCCGGGTTTGTCCGCCCCAATTCATGGAAGAAGGTTTTCACCAAAGCCTTTACGGTGATCTTCAGGGCCTGGCACCATAGTGGCTACCAGATCGTTCCCGGGATCATCTCTCCTAATAATGTCGTTGTTCCTGAAATGGATTTCCGGCAAAGTGCGATCATTGTTTCCCTTACGGGATGGACCACCTATAAGAATACGGTGTCATTGGTCGGCCCGATCCTCCAGGATTTTTATTGTAAAACGGCTGCCCTTTATCCCTGGTGCAGCAAACAGATGGATGTTGCCTGGATCTTTGATGCCTGTATCGAGGCCCTGGGCAGGGAAGAAGCCATGGCTTTCCTGGAGACCCTGCGGAAGGACCTGGAACAAAAACCGGTTTATTATTTTGATAACGGGAACCTGGCGGAAGAACTGGCAAAATACCTTGCCGCCAGCACAAAAAGATATTACCTGCCACTTGCCCTATACAGCGCCATCGACCAATACAGTGAATGGTACAAGATGAACCCTTTGACTACATCCGCTGCGAAAGAGCAAACCTTGTTTGAACTGCTTGAGTTGTATAAACTGCAGGGGTATCCTGAACTGATCAGGTATTGTTTTTACCGGCATTCTTATTTTACGGATGCATCCGAAGCAGTTAAAATGAATTTTGACAGGCTGCTCGATAAAATGATGGCCGATCCGAATTCATTGCCGATTCAGCTTGTGGAGTTATCGGCTCTTCAGTCGGTGATCTTCGGCGGAGAGGATAAAAATATCTTCAGCAGGATGGTTTTTCCAAGGCTCATGAGTGAACAGAAGATCGATTTTATGAAAGTGGGAGAACGGCTGAAGGAGCACCTGGTTGTGAAATTCCTGCTAACCGATAAATCCGGAACCCGATATACCCAGCGCGACCCGGTGGAACCCAGGGAAATCGGCCAGCTTTATCAACTCTTCTTCCGTGAAAATTATCCGAAAGAGATTTCCACTTCCGATCATCATTATGTTGTGACGGATGAAAATGAAAAGATCATCGGAGGGATGACCTGGCGGAACCTTGAGAACAATAATGTTTTGCTGGATGGAGTCGTGGTAACCTCTTCCCTGCAGGGAAGGGGGATCGCCTCGGGGATGATCGAGAATTTCTTTACCAGCATGGCTGCCAGGGGAGTTAAGGTGGTGAAAGCCCATTTCCTCCTGGGAAACTATTACCTGAAACATTATTTTGAAGTGGATAAAAAGTGGGGAGCGCTGGTGAAGAGGCTGAATGATTGAGATCCGGGAATTCGGGAATTCGGGAATCCGGGAATTCGGGAATTCGGGAATGGAGGATGGAGAATCGTAAATCGTAAATCGTAAATCTATTGTGTCTATTGTGGTGAAAAAAATATCGAATATTGAATATTGAATAAACAAAATCGAAATATGAACGGAGATAAGATTACAATAAAAGATGGAAAAATGATTGTGCCGGATCACCCGGTGATCCCTTTTATCGAAGGCGATGGTACCGGTCCGGATATATGGAATGCCAGCGTGAGGGTATTGGATGCTGCTGTTGAAAAAGCTTACAACGGAAAACGAAAGATCATCTGGAAAGAAGTCCTGGCAGGGGAGAAGGCGTTTCGCAAAACCGGAAACTGGCTGCCGGATGAAACCCTGGATGCCATCAGGGAATATATCGTTGCCATAAAGGGCCCATTGACTACTCCTGTCGGCGGAGGAATCCGCTCGCTGAATGTTGCCCTGCGGCAGATCCTCGATCTATATGTCTGCCTGCGTCCTGTGAAATATTTCAGGGGTGTTCCCTCACCAGTAAAACATCCGGAGACTACCGACATGGTGATCTTCCGTGAAAACTCAGAAGATATCTATGCAGGTATCGAATGGATGCAGGGAACTCCTGAAGCTAAAAGGATCGTTGATTTCCTGATCAATGAAATGGGAGTGAAAAAGATCCGTTTTCCCGAATCCTCCTCGATAGGGATAAAGCCGGTTTCAAAAGATGGAACAGAGCGGCTCGTAAGGGCGGCGATCAAATATGCCATCATGGAGAAGAAACCCTCGGTGACGATTGTTCACAAAGGGAACATCATGAAATTTACCGAGGGGCAATTCAAGAAATGGGGATATGAACTGGCTGAAAGGGAATTCGGTGACCAGGTGTTTACCTGGGTTCAGTATGATAAAATCAAAGAAAGCCAGGGTGAGGAAGCGGCAGAAGCGGCACAGAAATCGGCCGTCAGCGCCGGCAGGATCATCATAAAGGATGTGATTGCCGATGCATTCCTTCAACAGATCCTGACGCGACCGGCAGATTACTCAGTGATCGCTACATTAAACCTCAACGGCGATTACATCTCCGATGCACTGGCCGCCATCGTAGGAGGGATCGGCATCGCACCCGGCGCCAACATCAACTACATGACGGGACATGCGGTATTTGAGGCTACCCATGGAACAGCCCCGAAATATGCCGGCAAAGACATGGTCAATCCCGGTTCGGTGATCCTTTCGGGCATGATGATGCTGGAGTATATGGGCTGGAAAGAAGCGGCTGCCCTGATTGTTAAAGGCCTGCAGGAATCCATTCTCAAGAAACGTGTGACTTATGATTTCGAACGCCAGATGGAAGGCGCCACCAAGCTCAAATGCTCGGAATTCGGGACAGAGATTATTCTGAATATGTAACCTGTCATCCTTAGTGCGCCTTCGTGAATTCCTTTGTGATCCTTTGCGGTTAATTTTTCTTACCACAAAGGCGCACTAAGGTTCCACAAAGTAACACAAAGGAATTATCCTTAAAAAACATGTTTGACAAAGAGCCCTTTCCCTGGAACCATTCCCGACGGTTCAACGCTTATTCCGAATACATCAAAACAAAGTTCGGAGGGAGGGTTCAGAAAGTTACAGTAGATGCCGGGTTTACCTGTCCGAACCGCGACGGTACAAAAGGAACAGGCGGTTGCACATACTGCGATAACCGCGGATTCAACCCTTCCTACTGCGATCCCGGCAAACCGATCACCCAGCAGATTCAGGAAGGAATTGAATTTCATGCGGGACGGTACCGCCGGGCAAAGAATTTCCTAGTTTATTTTCAGCCTTTCTCCAATACTTATGCAGATCTTCCTATCCTGAAAGAAAAATACTCGGAAGCCCTCGCTTTTCCGGGGGTGGCGGGACTGGTTATCGGCACCCGCCCCGACTGCGTGGATGATGAAAAACTGGAATACCTTGCGTCCCTGGCGGAAAAATGGTACATACAGGTTGAATATGGCGTTGAAACCCACAACAATGAAACGCTGAAACGGATCAACCGGGAGCATGATGCTGAACTGGCCGAAAGGATGATACGGAAAACCCATGAATACGGCATCAGCACCGGGGCACATTACATTTTCGGACTACCCGGCGAAAGTCCTGAAGAGATGTTCCGGACCGGGGAAGTGATCTCCCGGCTGCCGCTGGATACCGTAAAATTCCATCAGCTCCAGATCGTAAAAGGGACGCTGATGGAACAGGAATTCAAAAAAAATCCTGATACATTCCATTCCTTTACGCTTGAGGATTACATCGACTTTATCATCCGTTTTATTGAAAAACTGAACCCTTCCATTGTCATTGAACGGTTTACCAGTGAGATGCCGCCGAAATTCCTTGCCGGCGCGAACATGGGACTGATCCGCTACGATGAGGTTCTCCGCCGGATAGAGGCTGAACTTGAGAAACGTAACAGCTGGCAGGGAAAATATTCACATTAATTCTTCCATTCTTCCCAATCTCCTATTTTTGCATTTACTTTCTGTTGTCTTTGAATTATTCCAAACATGTCATAATGTCGAAAGAATCAGATCATCCCCGGCATGATAAAATAAAAGGGAAGAAATCCCGGCGGGATAATAACCCCGGGCTTGTCAATCAGAAAAAAACAATTACCGAAAGACCTTTGTTTTTTGCGGTCCTGATTCTTGCATTGACGTTTTTTGCTTTTTTCCCATCCTTGAAAAATGGTTTTATTTCAACCTGGGATGATAGTGCCTATGTTATTACCAACCCGGCAATCCATTCTTTAAATCAGAACTCGCTAAAGGAGATGTTCACCACCTCTGTCGCCAGCAGTTATGTGCCTGTTCCGCTCCTGACCTTTGCCGTTGAGTATAAGATATTCGGACTCAATCCTTTCATCTTTCACTTATCTAATCTTCTCTTTCACCTGCTTTGTACATTGCTTGTTTTCCTGATTTTCCGGTTGTTAAAATTGCAGCCGGTATACGCAGCTATCGGAGCGCTTCTCTTCGGCGTTCATCCAATGCATGTGGAATCTGTGGCATGGATAAGCGAACGGAAGGATTTGCTGTGCGCATTATTCTCACTTGCTTCCATTTTCTTTTATATCCGTTATTTAAATTCCGAAAAGAAAAAACTTGTTCTATTTCTTCTGAGTTTACTACTTTTCATTTTAGCGCTATTTTCAAAAATTGCTGCAGTTACTTTACCCTTAAGTTTACTTCTTATTGACTATTACCTTGAGCGACCTTTTCAACGCAGGGTTTTCATCGAAAAGATACCATTCTTCCTTCTATCGCTGATCTTCGGTATTGCAGAGATCCTCCTGCTTCAAAATCAGGGCGCTTTAAAAACTCCTGGATTCATCAGCATTCCGGACCAGGTCTTCATGGGATTTTATTCCCTGGGCGCGTACATCGTAAAATTCTTTGCTCCGGTTCATCTGAGTGCCATTTATCCCTTTATAAGTGCACCCGGCCAGGCGCTTCCTTTCCTTTATTACGTCAGCCCGGTTTTTATACTATTTCTTGGATTTTTGATCTGGCGGGCCACGAAAAAAAACCGTGCAGTTCTGTTTGGAAGCCTTTTCTTCCTGGTTAATATTATACTGATGTTCCAGGCTCAGATCCTGACCCAGGGAATAGGATTTCTTGCTGACCGTTTCTCCTACTTCCCATACCTGGGCATTTGTTTTCTCGCAGGGTGGTCCTCTGAACAACTGACACGGGATAAAAATGAATTGAGGCAACTGGTGCCGGGCGCCCTGTTTTTCCTCATTCTAATATTTTCAGGAATGACCTTCAACCGGAGTAAAATCTGGGAAAATGATTTTACATTATGGAATGATGTGATAGAGAAATACCCGGAGCACATTTACAAGTCATACGCAAACCGGGGCCTTGCTTTCACATCAATCGGGAAGTGGGACGATGCGATTAATGATTTCAACAAAGTGATTGAGTTGGATCCAAACTATGGCTGGGGCTATATTGATCGTGGTGTAGCTTATCAAAACACAAATCAGTGGGATAGATCGATCGGGGATTTTTCAAAAGCAATTGAGATTGATCCTGACAATCTTGATGCTTACGCGGGACGTGGCGTTTCCTATGGTGTTCTTGGTCAACCGGACAAAGCGATTGCCGATTTATCCAGGACGATAAAGTTAAATCCGAAATATACCAAAGGATATTCCAACCGGGGTGTTACCTACGCAACGCTCGGATATCAGGATAAAGCCATCGCCGATTACTCAAAAGCGATCGAACTTGATCCTGGATTCAAAGATGCCTATACCAACCGCAGTATTGCTTATGGGAGGCTCAGCCAGTGGGACAATGCAATCGCCGATGGTATTAATGCGAGCAAACTTGATCCGGAAAATGCAGGTATTTACGATAGAACAGGATATTATTATCTGGGGAAAGATGACCCTGACCATGCAGGAGAACAGTTCCGGAAATCGATAAACATTGATAATAAAAGTTTTGACGCCTTGTTGGGGCTGGCATTGATTAATTATCGTAAAGGGGATAAGGACAATGCAAAGAATTTCCTGGACCAGGCAAAAAGTATCGAGTCAAGATTAAATAATGGGTTGGATGGGATCAATGAATTGGAAAAACTCGGGTATCCCAAGCCTGACAATATCAAGGAAATCCTGAAAAAGATGCTGAAGGAATTCAGCGGTTAAGATGTGAATGTATGGCTTCCCCTGATTAGTTAAATGTCCCCCCGAGGTATTGTTTCGTCTTCTCCATCTTTGGGTTTCCGAAAACCTCGTCAACTGTTCCCTGTTCGATCACTTCCCCGAGGTACATGAAGACAACATAGTCGGCGATACGTTTTGCCTGCCGCAGGATGTGGGTGACCAGCACGATGGTATAGTCGTTTTTTAATTCAACGAATTTTTCTTCGATGTACTGGCTGGAGATGGGATCAAGCGCCGAGGTGGGTTCATCTGCAAGGATGATCTCCGGGTTCACGGCCAGCCCGCGTGCCAGGCAAAGCCGCTGCTGCTGTCCGATCGAAAGCCGGGATGCCGGTTCCCGTAAACGGTTCTTCACTTCATCCCAAAGGTTGGCCTGCTGAAGATAATGAACCACCTGTTTATGCAGTTCTCTTCTTTTTTTCACGCCTTTCAGTTTCAACCCGAATGCGATGTTGTTGTAAATGTTCATCGGCAG
>Ga0182021_10010467_pt1 | contig 10993 bp, 6 predicted proteins | sample 612E3MmetaG_FD_120493 | JGI IMG/M metagenome (GOLD analysis project Ga0182021, IMG submission 120493) | Permafrost microbial communities from Stordalen Mire, Sweden - 612E3M metaG (Illumina Assembly) | ecosystem: Environmental > Terrestrial > Soil > Wetlands > Permafrost | place: Sweden...
AAATTTGCCGAAATACGGTCCTTCCTTCATTCCAATTGGACTCGAATTTTTTTCTGTATCCATATAATGCAGCTTTGTGCGAATTTCTTTTAGATCGTACGCAACAGGTGAATCGATGGTAATGACATCCGCCAGGGTTGGATTTTTCGCTTTCTTCGCTGCATAGATAAGATCTTGAAGCACCGCTCCTTGGATGGAAGCATTTTCATCTGAGGGTTCAACAAACATCTCTAGCATCTCTTCAGCATTCATCAGCCAAAATGGAAGCTCCAATGATGCAATCTCACAGTACTGGCCGGTTTCAGGGAATGCTTGCCGATATTCATTGTGAAGATCGAGTAAAACAATATGCGTATCTGCGAACTGTGCAACCTTTTGGAGAATGGATGCAACAGAATACGATTTCCCGGATCCGCTCGAACCAAGAACTGCAAGGTGTTTTCCAAAAAATTTATTCGGATCCAAATATGCACGTTCATTCTCAAACAGAGAAAGCTGCCCAACAGAGAAATTGTATTGCTGATATGCAGCGAAAATAGATTTGATGTCTTTGTCTTCCAGTAAATAGACAATCATATCTACTGTCGGCATAACCGATACACCGGTCTCATACTTTCCTTTCCGTATTGTTCCAACCAGTGTTACCGTCATTAAATATCTAATATAACTTACTCCATCTTCACGGGTTTCTTCTTTCTTGATACCTGAAACCATGCCGATAATATAGATGGCACCAATGGGAATGAGAACGTAGGAGCCGATCTGACCTATGTAATAGATCCTGTCTCCAATCTTCTTGGTCATATTTGTAATTTCTCTGTCAAGAAGAACAACGATAGTCGCGTTGACAACTTCTTTCACAATACCTAGCTGTTTTTGTTCCCACATAGTCTTTTCCGGTTGTTTAAACGTTCAAGCAACTGCTCTCTTAGTTTTCAGCAGAAGGATTCACCGGCAGTGTGAAACGGAACACTGTTAGTTTCCCAGGTTCACTCTCTGCCGTAATAGTGCCGCTGTGTGCTTCAACAATGAGCTTGCAGATCGCAAGTCCTAACCCTGTTCCTTTTGCTTGTACCATTTCTGATGCAATCCCTTGTTTGTACCGTTCGAATATTGTTGGCAATTCTTCTGGGAGAATTCCAATTCCAGTGTTGCTGATAGCTGTCCATACACTTTCACCAGCAGATGTGTTCTTCTGCATTTTTCCTATGACAATCTGAACAGTTCCGTTCGACGACGTGAATTTTAAAGCATTGCTGAGAATATTAGTAAACACCTGCGATATTTTGTTCGCATCACCGGAAATAAATGGCAGATTATCTTCGAGGACAAGTTTGACGTGAATATCTTTTTGCTTGAATTGAGGGTGCATCTGTTTCAGTATCCTGTCTGCTATTTTGCCGATGTGAACTTGCTCTCGATTTAAATTCATTTTACCGGCTTCAAATTTCGATAAATCGAGCATGTCATTAATCAAATGGAGCAACCGCCTGGTCGCTTCCTCTGCAGAAGTGAGCAATTCCCGGTGCACTTCTTGTACTGCTTCGCCCCTGAGCAATGGTTCTTCCAACAATTCAAGGATACTGCTGATACCACCTATTGGACTGCGCATATCGTGGATAAGCATCGCCATAAAGTCTGCTTTTGTTCGCTCGAGTTCGATTTCCATTTTCTTGAGACGAACAAGCGAACGTGTGCGTACCAACAATTCGTCTGTATCAATAGGCTTCGTTAAATATTCTTCTGCCCCAAGTAACAGGCCTTGTTCAATGCTTAAAGCATCTTTTCTCTTTGCAGTAAGAAAAATAACGGGAATATCGGCACTTTTTTTTGATGCACGCAGAAGTTTTAGTGTCTCAAAACCATCCATCTCAGGCATTTGAATATCTAAAAGTATGACGTCAGGATGATACTGTACTGCAAGTCGCAAGCATTCTTTGCCGCTGTTCGCACGCAGCATCCGAACCGGTTTCCGCTTGAGGGCGAATTCCAGTAAATCAAGGTTGTCTTCTGTGTCATCCACGACAAGAATAGTAGGGTTCGTAGGCTCCATAGAATTTTCTGCTCTTTCCTTATCTATGTGGTGGAGGAATGATTTTTTTAATTGCGTTCGAAATAAGTTCCTTCGAGAAATGTCCTTTATCTATGAACTCTTCGATAAGTTTATCCAGATCCCGGCGTTGCTCGTTTGTAATATCGGCTCCCGAGAGAATCACAATCGGAAGGTTGTTCCATCGTTCCTGGGAACGAAGTTGTTGAACAACGGCGAAACCGTCAACCCCAGGCATGATGAGATCGAGAATTAAAAGCGACGGATTGATAGCATCAATATTCTTAAGTGCCTCTTCGCCACCGAATAACGTGACAGAATGATATCCCTCAAGATCGAGCATACTCTTCAACACTTCAGCAAAATCCTGGTTGTCATCAACAATCATAATCGGCTGATTGTTGGACCGGCAGGCGCGTTCTACGATACTCAAAATTTTCTTCGGCTCTGAAGGTTTTGTCACTACTTCAAGCGCGCCAAGGGAAAGTGCCAGCGGCCGATTATCGACCACAGAATGAATAATAACAGGAATATCGCTCGTCAATGGATTATTTTTTAATTCCCGCAGGACCTGCCAGCCATCCTTTTCCGGCATCATGATATCCAGCGTAATAACCGCAGGGTGAAGTTCCTCTGCCAGTCGAACGCCTTCCTCGCCTGAAGAAACACCTCTGACAGAATATCCTTCTGGAACTAAATATCGGCGGAGGAGATCAATAACTTCTGCATCATCATCTATACAGAGAACGAGAACTCCTGTTGACGATGCAGGTGATTGTTCTGGCATGGATTTTACTACCGGTGCAACAACGGTATTTATCGCCGGCGCATCATCAATTGGTTTTGGAAGTCTTTCCTCAGAAATCACCGGAGGAATGACAAGAGTGAACAAAGAACCCTTTCCGACTTCACTACGCACTGTTAAATTTCCGCCGAGAAGGATCGCATATTTTTTTGCAATTGCGAGACCCAAACCAGTGCCTTTGTACTTTCGAGAGTTGCTCGAATCTATCTGCTGAAATTCCTCAAACACACGGTCAAGATTTTTTGATTCAATTCCAATACCGTCATCTTTAACAGAAATTGAGATCTTACTGTTCAGTTTTTTAGCTGTCACCGTAATGGCACCATGATCTGTGAACTTCGCAGCATTACTCAAGAGGTTTAAGAGGATTTGTTTGATTTTGAGAGTATCGGTATTCAGCATTGGTAAATCCGGATCAATTTCTTGTACAAGCTTCACGTCTTTGCCAATCACCATAGGTTCTACGGTCACCATTGCATTTGAGATGACATTTGCAACGTCATCTGTACTCATGTTGATTGGTGTTCTGCCGGCTTCAATTTTTGAGAAATCAAGGATATCGTTGATGAGTTCAAGTAAATGCTTTCCATTCTTTAAAACTTTTTCCAACGCTTTTACTTGATCTTCAGTTAGCGGATCACCGTGTTGACCCAATAAAACCGAAGTAAAGCCGATAATTGAATTCAGCGGAGTCCGCAATTCATGAGACATATTCGAGAGGAAGTCCGATTTCACCCGATATGCTTTTTCCAGTTCTTCGTTTTTACTGTTAAGTTCATTATTCTTTTTAGCAATTTCGCCGGAAAGTTTTTTCGTTGCTTCTAGATTCATCGCATTTGTGATAGCGACACCGATCTGGGGGGCGGAATTATCCATGATCTCTCGTCGATGTTCATCAAAGGATTTCATTGATCCCAAGACAATCACTCCGATAAGATTTTCCTGGAATAAAACAGGTGCAGCCAGAACGTACGTGGGAACAACATTCACGAGACCGGTATCAATAATGAAATCTTTAGAGGCAACGAGGTCATTGATTTCAATAGTTTGTTTCATCACAGCGCACTGGCCTGGAATACCTTCCCCTATGTTATATGACGTCCTGCTATTGATGTTCTGGAGGGCATACCCGCTGACCAACCTTAGAACATTTGATTCCGGTTGAAGAAGATACAGCGCACCTACAGATGCATCGATGTGTGAGCATAAAATTTGCAAACTGGCTTGTTCTAAGTTTGCCAGAGAGTCATGCTCGTTCAATGCTGTCAACAATTCCGAATATGCTGTTAAACGGTTATAATTAAATTGCAACATTTTGGACATTTGGTTGAAATCATTTGCCAGATCTCCAAACTCATCTCGCTGATGCAGTGTAATCGGTACAAACGTCCCTTTCATAATGTTTTGCGTACCACCGCGTAATTGTTCTACCGGCTTTGTGATAGATCGTGTCAAAATAAACCCGAGAGCCATAGCAAAGACAGCGAGCAGGACATTCACTAAAACGACAAACGATGCAATGTTTTTCGATAAACCAATGGAGTACTCTATATTCTTAGGTACCGACGTTAGGCGTTGCTGATATAAATTACGGATCAGTGTTTGAGCTGTTTCCAGATATCGATTCGTTGATTGCAGATGTCCTAAGGAGTAAACCTCTTTTGCAAGATCATCACTTTTCAAGCCAGAAGAAGCAAGTAATATTTTTTTATCTCCAATATTTGTAACCCAAGCATAAAAGGAAGTCCGTATCTGTTTCAATGTTTGGAGATCGATCGAATCCGCATAGCTTTTCTGGAGAGTTATAATTTCGTTATCGAATTCCTTCCAACACTCATCATACGCGGTCCTTTTCTCAGGAAGGCTTGTGTACAAATATTCATCTGCAGTGGATTGGATATCAACAATCAAACCTTTCATGCGATCCAGGTTGGTCGTTGTGGTCATATCAAATGATGCTTGAGAATAATTATTCTGAATTTGCCAAAGGAAGTGGAGTGTGACGCCTGTTGTTGCCGAAAGAATAACAAGGAGAAGGGCGAAATAGAAAATTACTTTCCAAAATAGTTTAGAAGAAAACATAATAACCTCGTTAGAACAAATGCACTACGATACAGAAAGTATATTATTTACTTCAGACAGAAAGAAATCTACACAATTATTTTACATACTTAAGTTGAATTTTATATACAGTATTTTAATTCACAGTATTTGTTGGATATTTTCCAATCATAAACGCGGCTTCTGTGACAATCGGCATTATTATCCGAGTTAATTTACACCAAGGCATATCGAAATGCAAGTACATACCTTAATATTGGAGTTAACGCGAAACCCAAGAAATTGGTATAAACAACAGTTTTATAATACACGAAGAAGTTCGGAATAATAATAAAAAACCGGCTACTCCCTTCTGAATTGTCTTCTCGTTATCACTTTTTCTATCATTCAAGTGGAACTTTGCCGTCCTCTCTTACTTGCATTGTTCTTTCAGTACAGTCAGGTTTTTACGACAGAAGGTTGGGAAAGCACGTTTTTATCAAACATCCTTTTCATTCCAATAATTGCATCGCCGAAATAAAGGCCTTCATTTTCTTTAAAAGCCGAAATATTTTTTGGCGTTGTTAAAACTTATGTCCTCAATGAATCTGCCAACGAGTTTTATATCATTCGGGATGAGACCTCTTTCGATTTCACTTCCCAAAATACTGCATAGCAATCTTCGAAAATATTCATGACGTGGATAGGAAAGAAAGCTTCTGGAATCCGTGAGCATACCGACAAATTCTCCCAAGATACCCAAATTTGAAAGTGCTTCAATCTGTTTTCGCATTCCATCAATTTGGTCAAGGAACCACCATCCCGAACCATATTGAATTTTACCGGGAACACTTCCATCCTGGAAGTTACCAATCATAGTCGCTATCAATTCGTTGTCTCTGGGATTGAGATTATATATGATCGTTTTGGCTAGTTTATTTTCAGAATCAAGTGTATCCAAAAATTTTGATAATGGACGTGCAATTTCAAAATCGCCAATCGAATCATAACCGGTATCAGGACCAATCGTACGCATCATTCTGGAGTTATTGTTGCGAAGCGCTCCTAAATGAAGCTGTTGAACCCATCCTCGCTCGCAATCCATCACCCCAAATTCATGCAGCATAGCTGATTTGAACTTCAATATTTCAAGCGCATCAAGATTCTTCCCTTTTCGGAGTTTTTTGAAAATAGTTTTGATTTCCGATTCTGTATAATCTTCGGCGAAGAGTGTCTCAAGACCATGATCTGACACACGGCAGCCGCGTGAATGGAAGAAATCATGCCTCGCTCGAATCGCTGCGATGAATGAGTCAAAATCCCTTATCTCAACTCCTGATACGGTTTCTAATTTCTGCACGTAACTAAGAAATGCATCCACATGTTCCACTGCCATCGCTTTGTCCGGACGGAACGCGGGCAGCATGCGCGTGAAACCGTTGTCATTTTTGGCATACGCTTCATGGTATTCTAAAGAATCTATAGGATCATCCGTTGTGCAAATGACAGCAACATTCATCGTCTTCACAATACCCTGAGTTGTAAAGTTTTTTGTCGCCAACTTTGCATTGCATTTGTCCCATATCGTTTTCGCTGTTTTTTCATTCAACATCATATCAGAAATTCCGAATGGACGTTTCAATTCCAAGTGTGTCCAATGGAATAAAGGATTGCGGATAGTCTTAGGCACCGTGTTTGCCCACTTCTCGAACTTTTCCCAATCTGAGGCTTGACCGGTGATATATTTTTCATCCACACCGCATGTACGCATTGCCCGCCATTTATAATGATCGCCGGCAAGCCAGATTTGCGTCATATTTTCGAACTGCCTATTCTGTGCAACTTCTTTTGGCGGGATATGACAATGGTAATCTATAATAGGAAGCGGTTCCGCATATGTATGATACAGTTGAGATGCGGTTTTTGTGTCCAGTAAAAAATCTTCATGAATAAATTCTTTTTTCATCATAGCTTCCTTGTCATTATTGGACAATCTTAATCACTTTAATCCATCCATTGTCACTCCATCCATATCATCGAACACCTGGTTCTCGCCGCCCATAGCCCAGATGAAACTGTAGTTCCTCGTGCCGCCGCCGGAATGAATAGACCAGCTTGGATTCAACACTGCCTGTCCATTGCGCACCAAAATATGACGTGTCTCAGCCGGTTGACCCATCAAGTGCACCACCATTGCATCCGGTGCGACGTTGAAGTACATATACACTTCTGAACGACGCTGATGTGTGTGCGACGGCATCGTGTTCCAGACACTTCCTTCTTCGAGCTCCGTCAAACCCATCACTAACTGGCAGCTTTGGATTCCTTTTGCATGAATCATGCGGTTGAGTGTGCGTTTATTTGCATCCTTTTGGCTTCCGAGAAAGGCATGCTCGGCTTCGGCAAGTGCGGCATGCATAGTCGGATACTCTTTATGTGCCGGATAACTGACAAAGTAGAATTTTGCCGGCGTTTCTGAAGACTTGCTGGCAAATAGTATATCCTTTGCCCCGCGTCCAATATAGAGCACATCTTTCAATGCCATCGTGAATTCTTTTCCGTCGACTGTGACTGCACCTTCACCACCGATGTTAATCACACCAACTTCGCGCCGCTCGCAGAAATATTCAGCCGCCATCTCTTTTTTTGTGCCAAGGAGTTTCAACATTCCCTTCACCGGTACAGCAGAGCCGGTAATCGAACGGTCGATATCAGAATATGTCATCGGCACTACATCAGGCGCAAAGAGGTTATCAATTAAATAAGCTTTCCGCAATTCTTCAGTCGTCATCTTTTGAAACCCTTGCGGATCTGTTGAATATCGTACGTCCATAATTCTACTTCCTTTTCCTATAATTTCTTACCGGGCCATCCAGCCGCCATCAACAACAAGCACGTGGCCATTCACATAATCTGATGCTGGTGACGCTAAAAAGATTGCCGCGCCCTGCACATCGGCCGGCAGGCCCCATCGGCCCGCAGGGATGCGGTCTAAAATTGTTTTCGCGCGCACCTCATCTTGACGCAGCGCAGTCGTATTGTTCGTTGCCATATATCCCGGAGCAATAGCATTGATGGAGATGCCGTCTTTTGCCCACTCATTTGCCATTGATTTCGTAATCTGTGCAACGGCGCCTTTGCTTGCCGCATACGACGGAACAAAAATCCCCCCTTGAAAAGCCAGCAACGATGCAATATTGATAATCTTTCCGTATTTCCGCTTCATCATATCTCGCGCGCATGCCTGCGAAAGAAAGAAAACAGTTTTGGAATTTATTTGCATTACTTCATCCCAATCCTTTTCAGAAAAATCGATTGCAGGTGTGCGGCGAATGATGCCGGCATTATTCACAAGAATATCAATCTTACCAAAAGCACCGAGAGATTTCCCAACAAGAATTTGAATTGATTCCATCTTCATAAGATTCATTTCAAGCATCAATGTCTTGCGTCCCATTTTTTTTATCATTTCTTCCGTTTCAGTAGAAGGAACGTAATCCACCAAAACGAGGTCGGCACCAGCTTCTGCTAATCCCAACGACATCCCCTGACCTAATCCTGTGCTAGCACCAGTGACAATGGCAACTTTTCCGTTTAAATTAAATAGATTGCTCATTTATTTTTTCCTTCAGTAATATTTTTATCGACGATAAACCGTTTTCATCTGATTTTAGAAAATATATTGATTACCTGAAATAATATACCAATAATCTTGTGCAAGAAAAATACTCAATATTGTTAATTGCCTTCCCTTCATTCCAATAAAAGGCAAGCAAACGTGAAAGAAATTGATCAATGAATAAAACCAGTGCTATTCCGTTTTTATTCCCTTGAGACTCTAAGTTTATCAGATCTGAAATGAGAACCGATTATCCATTGCCGATCATTGGATCCCTCCATTTTTTACATAATGATAAGACGAGAATGCTATGAACGTTCTATCTTTTGGTACTTATTGTGTTTGCTGAGCATTATTCGGTTGTGAAATGCCCTAGCGGACTGTGCAGTATGCCTTTTTCAGTTGACTAGGATCCAGCGGATTTAAAGCTGTCGACAAGTGTTGCAATCTCCCATCCATAAATATCAACTATGCGCAGGGATGTATAGCTTACGTCCTTACAGAAAACGCAACTGTCGTTGTTGGATTAAAGGGGTTAGGATACTTCTGTCTGAGATGACCAACGTTCGGCACAATTGTAGTTTCATCCACAGAAACTATTCCGGTTAATTCTGCAATGCTGTTGAGATATTCTTCCAACAACGAACCACTGCAGGAGCTTCACTTTCTCCAGCGGCAGACGAATGTTAATCCAAAACATTATGGAATGAACAGAAACCAATTCCACCATATAAAGAGGTTAAATGGGATATGCCACCAAAGTGTATATTATATTCGTTGAAAGACATCAAGGAAGTATTCGTGTTGGAGCGCACGTGCAATACCGATCCCTGTCAAGACGAAGAAGAGAAGGCCGGAAAGATATCCGTCGAAGAAATACTTGCTAATTACATTGAGAAACGATATGCGGAAATTCTTAACCATAGGGATACTGTATTTAATGGTTGTCAATAGATAATAAAAAGGCAACGATACGAGTTTTAGACAACGTTATTGATAATCATTGTCAATTTCTTAGAGCGTCTCTTACTCTTGTTTCACTGCATCGGCCTTCACGTTTTTCTCAAGTTCTATACTCTTTTCTGCATACTTGAGATCAACGCCGATCAATCGAATATTTTCCGATCTCTCGCCAAAAACCTTCAGGAATATATCGGCTGACGCAGGATAGGTTCCGCTCTTGATGGTAACATTTCGGCTTTGAATAATATTAAACACATTTCCTGATTGTGGAACGATCCTGCATCCAATCAACTGTACTCCATCCGCATCGGCAATGAACGCGCCTCTTTTAGAGACAATAGAGACATTATCAAGGACCATGTTCTTGATCGACATTTCTGGTAGGCCGTTAATGACCACAGCGCGGTCTGCGCCGTTGCAAATAACGTTCTTGACAAAGAAATCCTTGAACTGCGGCGTCCTGTCCGTTACAGGTTCACTTTTTCGGATGGTCAGGTCTTTCCTTGCTTCCACATCAGGGGCGCCGCCGGAATAATACATATCAAAGAGAATTGCATCGGTCTCGACCTCGCGCATCTGGATCCCCTCGATGAATATCTTTTCAATCACTCCTCCCCTTCCGCGTGCTGATTTAAAACGCAGTCCCACCTCTGTGCCGATAAAAACACAGTTACGGACTGAAACATTGCGTGCACCGCCATAGCTTTCACTTCCAATAACAAAACCTCCGTGCGCATGATACACCACACAATCCGCGACCACAACATTTTCGCATGCCGGACCAGATTTCTGGTTCGAGGCTATAGTCCCCGGTTTTAGACATATTCCATCATCACCAACATCGATCATACAATTATAAATCACCACATTACGGCACGCCGCTGGATCTATGGCATCGGTATTTTTTCCGTAGACCGGCGCGAGCACCTTTATATTACGGATGATCAGGTTTTCACACTGCTGAGGAATGATATGGTACCGGGGTGAGTTCTCGAAGGTTGGGCCATCAAGTAAAATAGTATTACAATCGATAAAGTTGACGAGATTGGGTCGAAGATATTCCTTTGTCGATTCATACTCAGTCTTCGTGAGCATCTTTTTTGTATCTGCACTTTCTTTGAATAATTTCTCGGCTCCCATTGCTTCTTTCGACGGCCACCACTCTTTTCCGTTGTCCGACACAACGCCACCCGAGGCAACAAGATCTTTCCATTGGTTTTCTGTCAGATCCTCCTTCAGTACGTAGCGCCATACTTCACCCGCTCCATCGAAGATACCGTCACCGGTAATGGCAATATTCTTCGCTTTGTAGGCAGAGATAAGTTGGGTTCTCCCGTACTTGTTTTGTCTGCCTTCCAGATTCTCCACAAATGGATAGTCATTGATATTCTTGCTGAACTGAACCAGTGCTCCCTTCTCCACATGAAGATTGACATTGCTTTCAAGTTTAATGGGTCCGGTCAACCATGTGCCGGCAGGCACAACAACTGTTCCGCCACCGGCATTGGCACAGGAG
>Ga0182021_10010468_pt1 | contig 10993 bp, 10 predicted proteins | sample 612E3MmetaG_FD_120493 | JGI IMG/M metagenome (GOLD analysis project Ga0182021, IMG submission 120493) | Permafrost microbial communities from Stordalen Mire, Sweden - 612E3M metaG (Illumina Assembly) | ecosystem: Environmental > Terrestrial > Soil > Wetlands > Permafrost | place: Sweden...
CGGCTGATCTGCTGGTTAATCAATAAAAAATACCCGGTAAGTTTATCCAAAACCGCCGGGGTATCGGTAACCGTGACCACGCCGGCCGCCCGGTTAACCGCGTAACTTCCGTTAGCTGAAATAAACTTCCCCACCCCGGCCTGGATCTCCTGCCAAAAATCGATGCCGTCGAGTTTAGTTTCTACGATGACTTTCGAGCCGACTTTTACGTCCTGCAATTTCTGATTCGCCGTCGAATCGCTTTGGCTGCCGTTAAACGAAGCGTTGCTGACTGTGTCGCTGAAACTCTGCCGGAACGGCGGCAGGAGGACTTTAAAAGTTTTGGTCTCCGCGGCCAGAATAATCACATCTTTATTCTCGACCTTAAAACTATACCCCAGGGGGAATAACAGGGTATTTAACGCCCGCCACAACTCCACGTCGTTTACGTCAATCGACGTATCTTTAGCTTCATCGACTCCGGCCCCGTAAATAACGTTAAACCCGCCGCTTTCCGCCAGAAGCCGGATAATTGCTTTCAAGGGAAGTTTTTCGCTCCTTAAAGTGACTCTGGTCTCAAATTCCGCGGGTAAAAGATTATTCAAGATCGCGTCTTCCCGGCGGATATCTTTTTCCTGTAATTGCGTTTCGACTTCGCAGACCCGCGTTTCTTTTAGCGGCGCCGGCTTGGCCGCGACGGCCTGTTGGTTAAATTCCTCGTTAATAATCCGCGCCTTATCTTCCTTCGCCAGCGGTAGCGTTTGCGCTGCGATATTGCTGCGGCATAACAGTAAGATCGGCAACATTAGCGTCATGATATTCGATAACCATCTTCTCATGCTCTTCCCTCCTGGACTGTATAGGATATCCATAATCTCTCTTCCATTCCCCCGGCTTAATTATTACCGGCTCTTTATGCGCCGGGATAAATACGCCGTTTACAATCCGCGCCGGCATATCCACATCCTGGATCACCGGCCCGGCCCAATTAAAATAGGGAAAATCCCCTCCCTGAAAATTCTGCGTATAGGTATGGAGGTTTTCTTTTACCCCGGCGCGAAACCCCTGCTCGTACAGGCTCGGTTCATTTTTCGGCACCGCCGCGCAACCGGCCATGACCAAAAGGACTAAAATATTAAATATTCGTAAACCCATAGGGCGCCTCCTTCACGCAAGCGTTTAAAGCCGCGGTAATATTTCCTTTATGCTCGGCGATTCTTTCCCGTAAAAATTGGTTTTCTTTGGTTTCACTGTTGGCGACCCAGTATAAAAACGGGTCGGGTACCAGGCGGATCACCCCGGCGGCAGTATCGGTCATCACCAACGCTTCGGAAAATTTCCCTTTGATCATTTCCAGAGATTTAATCATCTTTATCGCGTCTTCGCTCAAGCCGATTTTTTCTTTAAGGGAATCGACAATACCGGCTTCCTGCTTTAAAAAGATTTTATTAGCGGCATTGGAGATAATGGCTTTGCCGCTCTCCTGGCTGATCAAATCGTTTAATTCCTGGGTAACCGCGATTACCGAGCAGCGCGATTTCCTGAAAGTCCGAAACGACTCTTCGATGAACGCCGCGGTATTTTTCATCTTTAACAAAGACCAGGCTTCATCGATCACTAAAAATTTACGCTTGGGCTTCATTTCCGGCAAAAATACAAAATTGGTGATAAAAAATATCAGGTTAAGCAGGACCACGAGCTGCAAATCTTTATATGAACTTAAATTAGCCAGCTCAAAGACCGTAAATTGCCCGGAAAAATCAAAAGTGTTAGGCCCGTCGAAAAAGGCGCCGTACTGGCCGCCTTTGACAAAAGGAGATAATTTTAACGCCAGGCGCTGGCCGATTTTTTCTCCGTATAATCCATCGTTGAACTGAGAGCTTTTAAGTATTCCGGTAACATCCGATAAGGTAACTTCCTTGTGAGAGACTTTATTTTTTTCGTAAGCTTCCAATACCGCTTTCTGCAAAAGCCCTTCTTCTTCTTTGACCAACCGGTCCCTCTCGTCGCCGCCGCTGGCCATGGTCGTCAAGACCGTCATCAAGAAAGCCAGGTACTCGGCATCGGGAAACCGGGCAAACGGGTTTATCGTCAACGGCGAATTCAATTCGAACCGGATATACTGTCCGCCCAAGGCTTCGCATAATTTTTTATAACTATCGCCTTTATCGATAATGAAAAAATGAGCGTCTAAACGAGCCTGGTCAAGGATCAGCGAATTCATCCAGAACGATTTGCCCGCGCCGGACGCGCCCACGGCAATGCCGTGGCAGTTGATGTTGCTGTCGAAAAAGTCGAAGAATACCGGCTCTCCCCGGCGGTTGTAATACATCTGGGCCGGGGTTTTCGTGCCCTGGAAACTGCCATATAAGGGAAGCATATCGACAAAGTTGCTCGACAACATCCGTTTGGCCCGGCGCACGAACCGGTCATGGGTATGGTTAAAACAAAGGGGCAGACACTGTAAAAACAAAGAAGCGGCGATAATCTCTTCCTTTAATCCTTCGCAGCCCAGCCGGTTTAAAACCGTAAGGATATTGTCCGCCGCCGTCTCGGCCTGTTCCGCGCTGTCTTCCACGGCAATAAAATAAAAAGAAGGGTAGACAATACGCTTGCCCGCGGCAAAGGTCTCTTTAATCACCGTATCCAATTCATCCTTCTTCTCCATCGCTTCGACCGAGCGATCTCCCATAAAGGTAAAACGCTGCATAAAGGCAAATCCTTTCTGTAATTTGATTCGGGCTAGGGCGTCTAAACTGGAAGGAACGGTAAAATTAACCACGAAGATAAACCGCTTCAGATAATCAAGGAGACAAAAGCGTATCCCCCGGATAATCTCCCGCGTAAACATGCCTGGCTGCGTCTCGTAAGGGAGTTCTTTGAGCGAGACGACTCGGGTATGGCGGTCTTCGAAGATAAACCCCTTGCCGGTAAATTCCGGCGCGTTATAAAGAACCTGGTCGCGCAGATATTCCTGCGGCCGGAACGCGACCTGGGGGATAATTTCGCTCCGCCGGGGATTTAAAATCGTATAAAGAATCTGCGCCAGGCTTTCTTCGGCAATCCGGGTAAACTTAATCCCGCAGGCGGAAAAAACTCCTTCGGTGATATCAATGGTCTTTTCGAATTGGTTAAGGGAATTATTAAACTCCGCGTCGATGCGATTCTTTAAAGATTTACCGGCATTAATACTGAATAAAAACTTTTCAAAAATTTCCTGTCTACGCCAATTCGGGAAAAACCGGATCGTAAACAAAACCTTGATTTCTTTCGGCGCAAAAACCATATTCTGATGCTTAAAAAACCCCTCCTTGCGGGAAAGGCAATGGCTTACTTTACCGGAGAAACAAGAATCGATGATCTCCGGCCGCGCTCCGGCTGCGCTTTCCTTAAAATCGGTATAAGGCTGTAACTTTGATTCGACTTTATCCCCGCTTAATAAAATAAACTGGCAGCTTACCTGGTCGGACGGCAGCCGGGCGGCTAATCCTTCGATTTGTTCGGAAAAATGGGTCAAGACTCCCTCATCCCTTAATTCGCTCTCGATCATGGAAAGTTCCCATACCTGGCCGAAGCTTCCGTCGCTTAAGACGTAAGCTCCCCCGCGCGCCGCCGAAGAAAAAGGCTGGTAATCGAAATACGGCAGAAGGTCGACAAAGGAATTGCCTTCGTTAAAAAAAGATTCGAGCTGCGCTATTTTTACGTTACTCATAATTTTTGACCGGCACGATCACCGGTATTTTGGCTTTGGACGGCGCCTGCTCGTCGATAAACCAAGCCGGGTCTTTAACGACCACGTAAATCCAGTGGCCGGCGACTAAAACGTCCTTATCGTCCGGCGATTTATGCGTAGGGATCCAGACCATCCGCACGTCCCCGGGCGCGCGCACGGGAATATAAGGTTCGACATAACCATAAGTATTTTTTACGGTAAGATTATCTTTAATAAACGCGGCGGTTTCCGCTTTGCTTTCGTGTACGCCCCGGGAATAAGCGTCAATCATCCCGCCGGATTCTTTTTTTACCGCCGTGGTAGCGCAGCCGTTAATCAATATAAGCGACGTTATAATCGTTAAGTTTAAGGCCTTCAAGATCCACCCCCTTCTGCATTACAAAGACGACTTTCTGGCCGCCTTTAATTACGACCGCCGGGACCAGTTTATCGAGCTGCTTCTGGTAATACTCGGACATCAACCCCGCGCTCTTGGCCAGGCCGCTGAACACGCCGTACTTGCCGGAATTACCCGTGATGCTCTTTACCGTCTGGCCTTCGTTGCCGACGATTGTCGTAGATTCTTTATCGGCAAACGCCTGGCCGGCGCCGGACATAAAACCTGAGAGAAAACTCATGCCCAGCTGCTTACCGGTATTAAAAACAACCTCTCCGGGAATCCCTAAATAACCCTGGCTGTCCGTAACAAAACCCAGATTCGATTCGTTCTCAAAAACTTCCCCGCCGGTAAAGACCGTGGACAAAGAAACAATCTGGATGATTGCCCGGCGCGATACTAAATCACCTACGGCTTTGCCGATAGCGAACGCTCCGTTTAAAGGAATCCTAGTCTTATTCGGCCCGAAAAAAGCGTCGGTAAGCATAATCAAAACCGGCAGGGGGTTTTGATTATCCGCCGGCGCGTAGACGCTGGTTAAAAGTATCCCTTCGCAGAAACTTCCCGGCGGCAGCCGCGGCACTTGCCCCTTTACGCTTTTTTTATCCACATCGGCGAGCTTTACCATTTCTAGCCGGGTATTGGATAAAACCGGAGAACTAGTCAACTCCGACGGGATAAATTGAGAAATTGTGTTAGCGACTCTATCAACCATATTGTCGGTAGGCGGCGGTTTTACGGAAACGGTCTGATTTTCAACCGCAGCGGGCTCAGGGGCGGAAAGTTTTACATCCTCCGGCGGCTGCCTATTTTTCTGATTCCGGGGCAATAAGTTTTCCAGACGGTCGATCCTCAGGGTCATGGTTTCGATATCGTTTTGGGTCTTGGCAGAATTTCTTTCCAGACGGGCTAAATAAGTCTTCTCGTCGATTTTTCCCACCAGAATATCGCCGGTTTTTTTATCGGCCGCAGTTTCGATATCCGGCTTGACCGTCTTAGGAACGAGTAATTTTTCCGTTCCGAAAACATGACTAAGGGCCAAAGTAATCCCCACGCCGGCGCTGAAGATAAGGCCGATAATAAATAAATTGAGTTTCTTTTGGCCGCTAAATATTTCTTTTAATTTTTTAAACATTTATCTGCCTACGATCATATAGACTTTAGTTTTGCCGCGGCCTTCGATAACCTGTTTATCGCTGGCAATCGCCATAAGATTGGGAGATTGTATTTCCTGAATCGGAAAGACAATCGACGTATCAAGCAGATTCTGAGCCTCCATGACCATCGCCCTTACCGTCTCCAGCTCATAAAGGACCTGTAAGATAAGTTTCATCTTTCCGTCGTTATATACTTCGGTCACTCCCTCGATACGATTGGCGCCGGGGATGTCTTCTCCGTTGAGAAGCTTTCTCATCGCCATAACCGTAAAGTTTTTCCCTTCCCGCTCCGCGCTCCTTTGATTATTCTGCTCTTTGCCCCGGATAACGACTTTCGTATCGCGGTCGGAACCGTCGATCTTTAAGGCCAAAGGATAAGATACGCCGTCTTTGGCTAAAACGTAAACATCGGTAGTGGCCTCTTTCAGCGGCAGAAAATAAATATGGTCTTTCATGACTTCGATCTGCAAAACGTCGCTGGGTACGGCTTTGGTAATCGAAGCGACCTCCGAAGGAAAAACTACTTCCGTAATCTTTCCCGTATCGACCTTGATGACGACCGGCCCGTCCATAAAAACCGCGTCCCGGGCATAAGCGGTAACGGAAAACAGCATCGCCATAAAAAAGAAAAGAAGTTTTTTTCTCATTGCTCTAATGGTGTTTGATCAAGCGCCTCGATCATTAAACCGTAAATATTCTTCTCCGTAGGCGCGGTAAGTTTTATTTTTAATATATATTTAACCCTCTGCTTATCCATATTTTCCTTACCGATAAAAATCGTCTTCTCGCCGGTCACAATTACTTCGTAGCCGCGGCTCTCTTCTTTTACCAGGCTTTGCGAAGCGGTAAAAAGTGAAGAGATGCTATTACGCTCGATCTTCTGGATTTCGTCGTCGATCCTGGCTTGCATTTTAGATAAAAGGCCCGGGCTCATATACTTTGCGGCTTGCTGATACATATCTTTAATGGTTGCCGGGGTAAAATTCGCCCAGTTTAAAATCCAGCTTTCGGCAAAAGACTTAAGGGAGCTTTCTTCGATTTGATTGGGACGGGCAATGCCCGCGGTTCTTGCTCCCGGCACATAATAAACCGGCTGCGGCCGCAGAATAAGATAGGCAAGCGCCGCAATTAAGCCGACGCAAACCGTACCGACAATAAACAGGCTAAGCCCCATATAAGCGTTGGCTTCCTCAGCTCGTCCCCACTTTTCCACGAAGCTGGATTTTGTGCTTCTTATCGGCTCTTGGCCGTTGAGAATTTCTTTCATAAGATGGTCTTTCTTGCTTTCCCCGAACCAGCCGGGGAATAACGCTTAATCTGCGGCGAAAGTAACCCCGGAAAATTTACTCCCATTTTGTATAAAAGATGGATCACATACCCAGCCGGTTTATCCCGTTTTGCAAAAACAAGAAAAATCCAGCCGCCGAAAAATACTGCTCCGCTTACCAGGGTATTAAAAAGCGACAATAGCCCTCCCATCAAACCTAAAGCCGCGATATCTTCCGGCTCCAGGCCGAAGATCAAAATCGGTTTATCCATGGTTTTAGGGCAGCGTTTCATCAATGCGCCCCCTGGATCCAGCCGATAAAAAGCGGCAGTAATACCAAAATAACAAAGCCGAATCCCGCGGCAATGGCCATGCCATACTTGCCTTTCAATAGATTGATTACCGCCATAATCAACAAAAACGCCGCTACGACTTTCGCGACCGGGCCGGAAAGAATCCGCAACAGCGAACTGGAAACCGTAGCCACCGACGATTCGACGTCATCGGTGGTTTGCGCATACGCCAAAGCCGTTGAAGCCAACAAACCCAAAACCAAGACCGCGGACAAGATAAATTGGTTTAACCTTCTGTTGCTTGAGATCGTTGCCATATCCTTTTCCTCCTTTCTTTTAAACCTTCTGATCGAGAACCCCCTAAAAACAAAAAAGCGCTTCTATCTCCCCTTCCCAGAGAGATACAGCGCTTGGTATAGACAGACCTCTGGCGTAATAGCGAGTTCCCGTATCCGACATTTTCTACGATCCTCCTTTTAGCTTTATTTTCTTAGAGCCTTTAAAAATAAAAAAAGCGCAGTACCTTTCCTTATGTTGAAAGATAATGCGCTGAATAGACCAGTCTTCTTAGCGAGTTCCCTGATGGCCATATTTTTAGTTAAAATTTACCCTTGTGAAAAAACCTGTTAACGATGTAACATATTTTTTTCCAAAAAGCAAGGGGCAGGCGGAAAAATTTATTTTCCCCTTTAAAATCCTGGCGTAAAATATCGTCTCTTTCGTCTTTAGAAAATAAAAATTCGTGATTGGCGATCCGCGCCAATTCATTGCGCGTAAAAATAACCGATTTTAAAAAAGGAAGCCGTAAGAAAATATTATCGCTGATATAATTCTTAAACTGCCGGGAAATATACCCCTGCGCCGATCGCCGGCCGTCAAGAATCGTCTTTTCTCCGTCGACGCCGGTGCCGTCAAACTGGCTCATGCCCCGGTTTTCATAAGTCGTATTGCCGGTCTTATCCGACCAGAAGCGCGCATCCTCGGGGTTCTCCTGGGTGAAGATAACCTTTATCGCCGTATTTTCAAAAATCGTATTCTCAAAACTTGCGGACACGGCCTGCAAATTGCCCCGCGACTGGTTGCTCAATACCAGGCAGAAATTTGCGCTGCGCACCTTGGAAATTACGTCTAAAAAATGGGTAGTGGAAAGATTCTGGAATTCATCGATAAAAATATAGAAATTCGGGTCGGTTTCTTTACGAAAAGCCGCTTGATATTTTAAATCAATGATTAGCATCCGGCCGATGGCTTCGGCGAGCTGCGTGTTTACCGAACTTTTCAAAGCAAAAAACACGGTGTCGCCGTTTTTAATAATCTTTCCTAAATCAACTCCCTTTACGTTTAGAATCCGGCAATCGGCAAACCGGCTGATCACCGCGGTTAATCCCTGGACATGTTCTTTACGGATACCGGCGGCGTTTAAAAAAGTCTCGTTATCCAGCGTATCATGCACCGTTTTAAAAGTAATCTTTCCTTTTGACGCTTTGATCTGCTTGAGGACTTTGGTAAACGCCAGAGTCTGGATATTGGAATAAAAAGACGCTTCCCCCTTAAAAATCAGCTCCAAAGCCGACATGATCCGGTCGACCTTGGAATCGACGCTGCCCGAAGATAAAGGATTATAGTTGCAGGATTTTTCATGGGGATCGATACTGAAATAATAAAACCTCTTGCCGGCTTCAACCGCTTTTTGCTTGACGATTTTTCGGAACATATCGTCGCCTTTAAAATCGATAAACAGCCCTCCCCGGCCCTTCTCCAGTACCTGCCAGGCCAGCGGAGAAACAACCTGCGAAGTCTTTCCCGCGCCGGAGCTGCCCAGAATATGCAAATGCATATTCATCATATTCTCGGCTACGGTTATATCTTTGCCGTTATCATCTACCCCTAAAAAATAAGCGTTAGCCTGGCGGTAAAGTTCCAGCTTGGCGCGGAGATTGTATGGAAATTTTTTAAAAGTCACTTGTTCGATGTTTAATTCTTCCCGCTTCTTCTTATCTTTATCGACTTTTAGAAAATCTTCCACTTCCCGCTGGCGGCGCGGGAACCAGTGCTTTAAAAGGTAAATGACCGCGGCAAAGAATAAAACAACCGGCGATAAAAACCACATCAGCGTTAACGGAAGCCGGGACCATAAATTATCCGGTAACAACGCTTTAGCCGTATAATCAAGGATCTCATAATGGCGGTAATGGTACGGGTCAAATTTAATTAATTCCGGCACCCCGGCCCAGGGAGCCGCCAAAAAAACCTGACAGGCAACCCAGGCACTGGTATAGACAAACCATAGCGCCAGAAAAAGTAAACTCTGGCGCGTAAAAAATAACCCGGCAAAAATGATCAAACCGCTGATTAAAAACCACTTATATTTTATGCGGCCATACCACCCATACGCATAATGGGCAATCTTACAAAAGCCGAGCTTTATCAGAAATTCTTTCTTCTGAGGATGATCCTTATTCTCCACGATTTTAGCGAACTCGTCAAAAGACACATCCCATTTTAATTCTTCGCCGTAAATGCAATATACCCCGGAACATTTTCTAGGACTTAGTTTGCCGTCATTATTGATATCTTCGTATAAATTAACGGTATTATAATCACTGATATAGCCCTTTTCGTTTTTATAAGGAAACTCCAGATAAACATTACCTTTGTACTTGTCCATGGCATACGGGCCAAAAACTATGCCCGGGCCAAAGATATAACCGATTAAAAAGAAAAACCCGGCAACCAATATAGGAATAATAAACAAAAATAGGAAAATAATCTTTTTAGCCATTTTTCAACCCCCTAAAATAGTCCGGCAAAGACTTTAATTCTAAAATCCCCTTATAAGTCCTTCCTCTGCCGTTTGCCAGGCGCGGCAAGGAAACCAGGAAAAAAGTTTCGGGAAAAGTATTATACCGGCTCTTATTAAAAACCTTACGCGCGATATTTTCCATCAACATATCGTCTAACGCTACCACCAGCACCCCGTCTACCGCCGGTCTTGTTTCTTTGTTTGCCCGCATAAACAGATCCACGCTATAGCGCTGGAAAACCTTTTTCCACTGCGCGCTATTCTTGCGCCGGGTCTCCACTTCCAGAGCAATTTTTAACCCGTTACCTAATATAATAACCGCGTCCGCCACCTTGGCCACTCCGTAAGACAGCCTTTTATTGCGCATTACCTCTTTGCGCATCATCCAGTCGGATTTCCAGAAGGTTATATTAAAACTCTTAGTGAGATATAGGTAAGTTTCCAGCACCGCGCTGTCATGGGCCATATCCCTGGCAATCATCCACGTCGAATTTAGACGGTTTACCGTATAGTCGTAGCCGGCAAATGAACTATCCGTTAATACTTCTTTTTTGCCGTTCGCCGTTAAAACGAAAAAGCTTAGACTAAACCGGTAAGCATAAACCGGGGCTACGACCCTGGCAATATACTTTTTTTTCTCACACTGCCAGACGAGTTGGCGAGCATCCTTTAACCCTAAAACCACCTGGCCGTACCTCTGGATTTGGAGCATTGTCGCCCACCGGAAAAGAAATAAAAACTTTAAAAACCCGTTCTTCCTTTTTTCTAATATATCTAATCTTAATCGACCCGGCATTTAGCTCCTTTTTTGGCTTTTTTTGACGGTTTTTAGTCTTCCTCTTACGTCGATTCCTTGATTGCCGTGGGTGATAAAAAAGCGCTAAGAGCGCCGCTGTAAACCCACGGCAATGTAGCTATCCAGGTCAACTCCCCTCCCTCTCCCTCTGAAAAAGTTTCAAAAAAAATCCGGCCTGCCCGCCTCCGGAGATGTCCGGGTGAGCTGAAGCTTGGACAAGGGGGGTGGAAGGGTATTGGGGGTTTGAGGGTAAGGAAGCATGCGGGATTAGTCTCGCGCAAAAAATGTGCGCGAGGACGACTAATCCCGGCCAACCGAAAACCTCAATCGCCCAATGTTTTAAGGGTTTTTCCAAATTTTCTTCCCTCTTTTCCCCCGGTTAAAACGGCGCATAATAATGTGCGAGGCCCCTCACATTATTTTTGGCCGATAAACTTACCCGCCGTACCCCCTAAATCCTTGGCCGCGCCCACCCCTTTCTCTACATGGAGAGTGAAAGCGCTCATAATACTCCCCACGCCGCTGATTGTTCCTTCAATGACAAAAAGCGAAACTACCAGGGTCATAATCAAAAAAATACAGGTCGCCA
>Ga0182021_10010470_pt1 | contig 10992 bp, 10 predicted proteins | sample 612E3MmetaG_FD_120493 | JGI IMG/M metagenome (GOLD analysis project Ga0182021, IMG submission 120493) | Permafrost microbial communities from Stordalen Mire, Sweden - 612E3M metaG (Illumina Assembly) | ecosystem: Environmental > Terrestrial > Soil > Wetlands > Permafrost | place: Sweden...
ATTTAATTATACTTAATTTATAATTAAGGAGGAAATATAATGAAGAGATTTTGGTTAGTTTTGTTGGCGCTGGGGCTTGTCCTGGCCTTTAGTGTGTCAGCCTTCGCGGTTGACGTCAAGGTTGGCGGCGAATATTATGCCGCCGGCTTGTATTTAAATAAAACCACCTTAAATGATGCCAGATGGGATTACGATCGCGATAACCCCAGCACAGCCTTCTTTTTCCAGAGACTGCGCATCGGCACTGATTTTATCATTTCTCCCAGCCTGAAACTTGTTACCCGTTTTGACGCTATGGAAAGAATCTGGGGCGGTCAGAGATCAACTCCTGGCGCGACTTACGATTATCCTACGTCAGCGGGAACCAGGGCGGAAAGTGAAAACATCGCCTTCGATCTGGCCTATATTGATTATGTCTCGCCCATCGGCTTGTTCCGTGTTGGATATCAACCGGATTACGAATGGGGAACAGTTTTCGACAATAGAACCACAGGACCTACCGCCGGCATGATCACTTATGGGATAGTTGTCGGACCGGTCACTGCTATAGCCCAATACGCCAAAGAAAAGGACATGAGCCAAAGCGCTGTTAATCCTTATGCCACTACAACCGACAGTGATCACGACTCTTACCGCCTGGGTGTCATTTACAACTTCAACACCTCTCAAGCCAAGGGTGAAGTCGGCGGTCTTTTTCTTTGGGAACGTGATGCCACCAATAAACCCTTCAACAGCAGCCCTACGTTCGCCGATTTGCCTCATATAGGGGTAGCCCCAGGTGTCTATCTTGATCAACTGTCATTTACATATCTGACCAATGCTTATAAGGTGATACCTTATTTCAAAGCCAAGATCGGACCGGTCGCCCTTCAGGGAGAATTTGAGTATACATTTGGTGACGCGATGAAATGGGAAGATGGAGATGGTGTCAGCAATCCTTATGGAGGGTACAATTCTGCTAATGTCAGCGTAAGCGCCATCAGCGTTTTTCTTGATGCCACCGCGACTTTCGGTCCCGTATATGTAGGCGGCACCTTTGTTTACCTTTCCGGCGATGATCCTAACACCAATGATAAATTGGAAGGCAGTAATAGTATGGCTGCTATCAACACTGCCGGTTTGGATTGGAATCCCTGCCTGATTATGTTCAACAATGAAGTTGTTAACAACTGGGTGGGCGGAATTAGCGGTCACAGCGATTCACAAGCCGGCGGCGAAATGTCCAATGCCTGGTTTTTTCAGGGCAGAGTCGGTGTGAAACCCACTCCCCAGTTGGATGCCATGCTTTCAATTTCTTTCGCGACAGCCGACAAGAAACCTGATCCCAAGCTTCATTCGCTGGCCAATTCGCTTATTGGCGGCCCCTACTATTCAACGACGAGCTATGGCAACGGCAACTATGGTACAGAAATTGATCTTACCGGTACTTACAAAATCACCAATAACCTTTCCTATATGCTGGGCGCCGGTTATCTCTTCACCGGTGATTACTTCAAAGGTTACGATTATCCGAGTGCAAACTATAAAATCGTAGACGACTACATGATCATCAACAAACTTACTTTTTCTTTCTAAAAGCAAGATCTCTGTTGTTCAACTGCTAAATTACCCCCGGGAGGACAGGTAAAAACCTCCCGGGGGTTTTTAATGAGACTCGCTGATAATGAGACCCAAGCTTCAGAAACATAGTGAGACTTGCTAAAATCGAGCAAAGCGAAGATTGAAGCATTAGCGAACTATCCCGCAAAGCGGTGGCAGTGCACTGAAGCTTGCTGGACGAATTACACCTTGTGTAAAACGAACGAAGCGAAGTAGTGAAACCCCAGTTTCAGAAGCGAAGCACCATACGCGAATCGGCAAGTACCGGCATTGCCCCACTTATCCGCGGCTAGTATTTAATTGACATACGAGACCTATTCCCCTAAGCTTAACATCGCTAAATGGAGGTGGTTTTCATGCGCTTATTTCCAAAAGAAGAAATCTTTTTTGATTATTTTGACGAACTGGCCGAAAAAATTGAAGACGGCAGTAATCTTTTTCTGGAAATGGCTCAAACTCGTGATTATTCCGATGCGAAAGTTGCCAGGCTCAAAGAGATTGAACACGAAGCTGATGCTATCACCCATAAAACACATGAACGAATGCATAAGACTTTCCTTATGCCGATGGACCGTGAAGATATCTACGCGCTTGTTAACAGCATGGACAATATTATGGATATCATTGAATCCACTGCCGTCATTATTAATCTTTATAAAGTAAAAAACCTGTCTGATGCAATAATAAAACAGGCGCAAATACTGAATGACACTACAAAGAAAGGAAAAAGCATCATTCGTGCCCTGCGCAATATGAAGAACTCCGAAGAGATTCTGGCCGGGTGCGTGGAAATTCACACGCTGGAAAATGCCGGAGATATTGTTCTAAGAACTACGATAGCCAATCTTTTTGAAAACGAGAAAGACGCCATTGAGCTTGTGAAATGGAAGGAGATTATTGAACTCCTTGAAGAAGCAATAGACGCTTGTGAAAAAGTATCCAACATTGTGGAAGGGATTATCCTGAAAAATGCTTAGGTGAGACGGCTTTTTTTGAATTAGAAATCAGCACTGTTTAAAAAAATGAATGGCGCTGATAGTGGAGCCCCCTCCGGTCGAAGATGATCCTATAGTGCCCTTTAGGGTATTTAGGTTACAGGAGCCGGGGGATTGCAAGTCGCGGGATTCAGCTCATCAGGAAAAGCCCTTAGCAGGTGCCATGTCCAGAAAAAGTTTTATAATGCTCGCGATGATTATAGGCTCCACAGCAGGAGGGTTTGTACCGATCATGTTCGGCGCCGACTCTATCGCCGCTTCGCTGGTCGGAAGCACCATTGGCGGATTGCTTGGCATATGGGGAGCCTTCAAACTCTCTTGATAAATACAAGTGAAGATCAGATATAAATTGTTTTACGGGAATAGACAATGAAAGCAAAGAATGTTCAGAGTGTTATTTGCTTAGTAATTATTTTCCTGTTTGCCTCCGGGGCATGGGCGGCAGACTGGGTATTATATAATACACCCGACGAAGGTAAAGCGTATTATGATAAAAGCAGTATTAAAAAAGTAAGTAAAAACAATATTCGTGTCTGGACAAAAACAATATTAAATAAAGACGGCAAAAATAGGTATTTTTTATTTCTGCAAAGGATCAATGAAGCGCCGGACAAACCTGATATAATGAATTATGAATTAATGTTGAATGAAATTGACTGCGCGAATGAAAGAGGCCGGTTTTCTTCCATGACTATTAATTATGATGAAAAGGCTGTTGTATATTGGGGATCGAAATCTTTTAGTCAATGGATGAAGATTGCCCCTCGTTCAACCATGGGAATACTTAAAGACAAAGTTTGCGGCGCCGGCAAGACTTCTAAAAAGAAATAGTCGTTCATAAGGGAAAAGCGAAGTTCGGATACTAATTTTTATACACGCAAAAAAAAGAGTCGGACATGAAAAAAACATTCCGTTCAAAAATTGACACCTGGCTCATCGTCCTCATGGCGGGGATGTGCGTTTTTATTCTGATCATCTGCGGGCGGATTCTCCAGGATCCATTCCCGGCCCGCTGGCCTCTTGTCATTTTCCTTCTTGCTGTCGGTCTCGCCTTTCCGCTCGCGCTTCTTTTCTCGACAAGATATACAATCACCGAAACAATGTTGATTGTCAGATGCGGCTTCTTTAAATGGCCTATTCAAATTACAGATATTACAAACATAGAACCGACCAACGATCCGCTTTCCAGCCCGGCTCTTTCACTCGATCGGCTCCGTATTGATTATCGTCCGGACAAATCTCTGATGGTTTCGCCCAAAGATAAAAATGCTTTTCTCGAAGCCCTGCGCTTCAAAATTTCCCGTGACGCGTAACCATTCTTTCAGCGCGAGCCCTGTCGCCGGCGTCTTCTTTGTTATCCGGATCTTCTTTAAAAATATTACAATACTTTAAATCGCGACCATTGATATTGTTTACTAAAAATGAGATGCTGACAGATAGTTCTCTAAAAAGGAGGTTTATAAAATGAAAGTATTATTGGTTAATGGAAGCCCCAACAAAAAAGGATGTACGTATACAGCCCTTTGTGAAGTGGAAAAGGAATTGAATAAGTCTGATATTGAAACAGAAATATTCTATATCGGTCAAAAACCGATCAGAGGATGTACGGCATGCGGAAAGTGCGCGGAGACGGGAAAATGCGTATTCGATAATGACGCCGTCAACGTCGCTCTGGATAAAGCTGATAAATCGGATGGTTTTATTTTCGGCTCTCCTGTTCACTACGCGGGACCTTCCGGTTTCATAGTATCATTTTTAGACCGCTGCTTTTTTTCCGGCGGTGATGTATTCGCATACAAGCCGGGCGCGGCAATCGTCAGCTGTCGCCGGGGCGGCGCCACCGCGGCATTTGAACAGCTCAATAAATATTTTACCATCAATAATATGCCGGTTGTATCATCCCAGTATTGGAATATGGTGCACGGCAACACACCGGAAGAAGTATTGCAGGATCTTGAAGGATTACAGACAATGCGGATGCTGGGGATGAATATGGCATGGCTTTTAAAATCAATCGCAGCGGGCAAAAAGGCCGGTGTTAAATTTCCGGAAATTGAAGAGAGGGTATGGACAAATTTCATCAGATGATCGGTGCCATTTGCCGCGTCCTTTAACGCGGTCAGATATCACACCACTATTTATCTATCTGCTGACAGCGCCATAGTCAAAGCAGAGGGCAAGATCCAGCACGGTGGAATTCAAATCACCCTTGATGGAAATGATACGGCCGGCACTGACTTTGATGCCGATCGTTTTTGTTAACTTCAGGCCCAGAAAAGCCATCGGCTGAACGGCCAATCCGCCCTCGGTATCCAGCGAACCGCCGCCGGCTTCGCCGACCAGCATTTCCGCGCCAATCGTGAGCCTCTCGGAAAGTTTTGGCGAACGGACACCCACGCCGACCATGCCGACAGAGAAAGATCCTGATTGTCCATTATAGGCGCTATACCCCTGACCCGTCAGGTAAATATAATCGTTCAGATAACGATTAATCTTGATGGCAACCAAATCAATTTCGCGTTTATCTCCGCTCTTGGTCGCCGCGTCAAAATAATGCGCTGATCCGAAATCAAACTCGTAGCCATTAACGACTCCCGGAGAAGCGGTGTCAAAAGGATGATCCAGATCGAAAGCAAGATTCGCCGAACAATAGGGCGCCTTAAAATCGCCGTCGGGAGCAATCGCGTAACCCCCTTCCAGGGAAAAATGTATACTGCGGCTGACATTCAAGGTCGCGTAGGCGCCCAGTTTGCCGAGCAGACCGCCGCCGACCGACACCCCTCCCCCGCCGCCCATACCCAAGGCCAGACGGGATCCAACCGTCAACCAGTTGTTCCAGATGGGCGTCTCCGCTCCCAGAGTGCCGAGGAATTCGGCATACCCGTCCGCTCCTCCGGAGAAGGCTCCGGCGCCTTCAAGACCCCAGTACAGGTAAGGTGTCATAAATTGTTCGAATCGCGCCCCGATATAACTCATGTGACTTTTTGACGGCGCCCCTCCGTTTTTGGGGACACCCGTTCCCGGAAAATAACTGCCCACCGTGGCCATCGTGCGATCTACGCCAAACCCCTGACGGCCATTGGTCATAAGGCTATTACCGACGTAGTCGGGCGTGTGATAGGAAAAGTTGCTGTCCACGGCAATCATGAAGCCGATTTGGTTACTGCTCACATTCCCGCCGTTGGGAAAGCTCACATTCGAGGCTGTAATCCCCGCCTTAAATTTTCCAAAATTCCAGAGAAGATCCGCGTGAGGGCGCAACATCAATCCCCCGCCCCATAGCGGCCTTCCGCCGCCGCCGCCACCGCCGCCCGCATAGAACCCTGCATCCAGTTCAAGTTTCGAGATCAAAGGATAATGCCAGGCCAATTCTCCGCCCGCGGAAAAAAAACCGCCTTGTTCGCCGCTGACGGCGCCATAAACAGCCGGGCCAAAATAAAAGCCGTGACCAACCTCAATCAGATAAGATGTGCCGATGATGCCCATAAACTGATCGTTGGGCAAATTTACGTTCTCATAGCCAATCTTGACAACGGATTGCCTGCTCACCTTTGTATCGCCGGCCTGGCTGTCAATCTTGCTATCTGGCGCCGCGGGCGAGTCCGCGTAGGCGGACATGCATACAATGAAAGCGGATGTCCACAGGACAGCCAGGGCAAGAAAAATAATCAAGTCAGCTTTTTTGAATTTTTTCTTCATAGGTAGTTTCTGATTATAAGAAATGGTCATAATTGTAAAGAAAAAGTACAGCTTATCATGCGTAAAATTTAATTTGAATTCTCCATTGCAAAACAAAGATTAATATTATAATTTCAAAGAAAAACGAATGTGTTGTCATGCCCTGGTACGTCGTACATACAAAAAGCCGTCATGAATACAAGGTAAACTCCGGTCTCATTCAAAAGAATCTGACTACTTTTCTACCCGAGATAGAATCGTGGAGCAAAAGAAAAGACCGGAAGAAGAAAATCTCAACGCCTCTTTTTCCCGGCTATCTTTTTGTGGAAACAGATTTTCCGGATAATGAAACAAAGCTGGAGATTCTTAAAACGCCCGGCGCCGTCCGCATCCTGGGCAAAAAAGAAAATTCAGAACCAATGCCCGTGCCCGACGACAAAATTCATGCTATCAAACGATTTCTGGATAAAAAGGTGGAAGTCTTTTCGCTCCAATACCCCAAAAAAGGGGAATTGGCGAGAATCACCAGCGGGCCTTTTGCCGGAATTGAAGGAACAGTTATTAAAAGTGATTTTGCCAAAGAAATTTTTGTGGTCTCTATTGATCTTTTAAATCGGGCAGTGGCAGTAAAACTGGAAGGATTTCAAATAATCCGCCTGTGATCCACCAGAGTCATCCTTAACCAGGTTAAGATAAGCCTAAGATATTAAAATTAAAAATAAATTTTAGTTGACAAAAAAAAGAGCAAATAGTATGAATTCCACCAAATATATCAATAATATTATGCCTGTAAGTTGATTTTTTCATGTAACTTAGAGGGCGGAGCTTTATAAACAGACTGTAATTTAAGGAAAGACTGGATTCCCGCCTTCGTAACATGAAGGTCATCTGCGACGGAAATGACAGCGGAGTGGTTCTAGTCACTAGTCACTAGTCACTAGTCACTAGTCACCATTCACTATATTTATGGAAGGTAAAAAATGAAACGCGAAAAACTAATCACTTTTAAGGTTATATTTTTGATATTCACCATCTTCCTGATGATGAGCGGATGCGCCACATATCGCGATATACCTCCCGGCACAGTCAAGCAAATTCCCGTCAGCGATGCCGCCGCGCCCAACGTAATTAAAATCAGCAGTTCCATCGTTACGGAAGAAACCGTATCAGTCCTTCCGCTGGAAGAGCCTGCTCCGACACCGGAATATATAATCGGTGCAGGAGACATTCTCTTTATCAATGTCAGCGGCAAACCGGAATTTTCCAGCCTGGCCACAACTTCAACTTATTCGGAACTGGGCAAAGTTCAGGCGCCTTCGGGCAGCCGCGTGGATGGAAGCGGCAACATCCATATGCCCTATCTGGGAACAATTCAGGTTGGCGGAATGACCTTAACACAGGCGCAAAATTGTATTCTTGAAGCCGCGAAAAAATATCTGAATGATCCCTGGGTTGTCGTGGAAGTCGGGGAATACAAAAGTCATCCCCTTTATTTGCTGGGCCAGTTCAGAAATTCAGGCACATTTTACATGGACAGGCCCTTGAACCTTTTACAGGGAATCGCTCTGGGGAACGGATACAGCAGTGATGCCGATTTAACTTCCGCCAAACTCATCAGGGATAAAAAAACAGAGCCGGTAGATATCAATGATCTGCTCACCAAAGGAGACCAGCGGCAAAATGTCTGGCTCAAACCGGGCGACACCATCTTCATTCCCGACAACAAAAACATGTTGGTCTTTGTATTCGGCGCGGTTAAAAAGGGCGGCCCTGTAGCGATACCGCCGGGCGGGTTGACACTTGCGCAGGCAATCGCAACAGCAGAGTTACGCGACACCGGTCATGATTTCCATTACGTCCGCATCATCCGTTCTCTTTCAGCCACCCGTGGCGAGTTGATGGTGGTTGACTTCGACAAAATATTGCGCGGCGAGGCCATGCCTTTAATACTCCGGCAGGGCGACATAGTTTTTGTTCCCAAAAGCGGTCTGGGAAACTGGAACGACGCCATCAATGAAATATTACCGTCGCTTCAGGCATTCAGCGCGCTTCTCCAGCCTTTTGTTTCCATCAAATACTTAAGCCAATAATAAAGGAATTACATGAATACCAACATTCCCACAACCCCAAGTAATCCCACACGTCCCCAGCAGGAGGACGTCTTTGAATACATAGCCGTCATTATGCGGCGCTGGAAAACATTTGCCATCGCGCTTTGCACCGTCTTCATAGCCGTCGCGCTTTATACTTTTTTAATGAAGCCTGTTTATGAGGCCTCCTCCGCGCTCCACGTCAAGGAAGATAAGGGCAAAGGGCAATTGCTGGGTGAACTATCACTGAGCACTTCCAACCCGACCAACGCGGAAATCGAAATAGTTAAATCGCGCACCAACGCGGAGCAGGTAGTTCAGCGTCTGCACCTTGACGCGCAAGTTTCGAAAAAATCCAACGGGCTCAGGTTCAAAATTCTCGAATTTAAATCAGCCGCGAAAGATCCCGTTTACTTTATCAAGCTGACGTCAGCCGACACCTTCGAAGTGAAAGATGACGACCGGAATATAGTAGGTCAGGGGAAATCCGATATTCCGGTGCAGAAAAATGGATTCATTCTGACGCTCGGCGACATCAAAGGTGAAAAAGGAGACTCATTCCTTCTGGAACAAACATCTTTTGATAGCGCGGTTGAAGGCGTGCGTGGAAAAATCAAGGCAGTTGAGCAAGGAAGGCAGACCGGCATTATCAGGGTTTCCTACACCAGCACCGATCCGGTAATGGCGCGGGATATTGTCAATACTCTGGTTCAGGCTTATCTGGAACAAAGCGTCTCCTTCAAATCCGAAGAAGCCAGCAGGACAGTTTCTTTCATCGATGAACAAATTCATGGTGTGCGCAACGATCTGGACGATTCGGAAAAAAGCCTTCAGGGTTACAAAAGCTCCACCGGCGTGGTGCACCTCGACAGCGAAGCTCAGGCGCTGATAGGGAAGCTCACGGAAACGGAAAAAAACCGCGCCGGGATTGGCCTGCAGAAGAAACAACTGGAATTTGCCCGCGACGCGCTGAAAAAAGCAATGAAGACCGGAACCATCTATTCGCCGGGAATCATGAAGGATGATCCGCTGGTGGCGGGCCTCGCGGTGAAGCTCTCCGAACTGGAAGTGCAGAAACGGGCGCTTATGGTTGATTACACGGACGCGCATCAGGCCGTAAAAGCCATTCAGAATCAGATTGATGAAATACAAAAAAAACTGCTCGCGATCTATGAAACAGGCCTCTCTAATATCAACAAACTCGAAGACGGCACCAACCAGCAATTGGCCGGTTACGAAAAACAAATGCGGAAACTGCCCGATGTCGAACGCGATCTGGCGCGGCTCACCCGTGTATCCAAAGTCAATGCCGATATCTACACTTTTCTGCTCCAGAAGCACGAAGAAGCGCGTATTGCCAAGGCTTCCACAATCAGCAACATAGATATTGTCGATCCGGCTGTTATTCCCGGCCAGCCGATTAAACCGAAGAAAGCGCAAAATCTTCTCCTTGGTTTGCTTTTCGGTCTGGCGCTGGGAATCGGTCTTGCCTTTTTCGAGGAATACCTTGACGACACCATCAAAAATGCCGAAGAGGCCAAGCGCGCCATGGGCTTCCCTCTGCTCGCGGTTATTCCGCATATTCCCGGCCAGGAACCAAAACAAAACGGAAGCGCACCGAAAACAAAAGTTGATCCGCTGGTAACGCGCAGTGAACCGAAATCGGCAGTGGCCGAGGCTTTTCGTTCATTGCGCACCAATCTGCATTTTACCGCCATCAACAAAGAGAAAAAAATTATGCTCTTTACAAGCACATTCCCGCGCGAAGGAAAAAGCACCATCACTGCCAACGAAGCGGTTGCCATCTCTCAGACCGGAGCGCGCGTGCTGATCGTCGACTGCGATTTGCGCCGCTCGTCTCTGCATGAAAAATTCGGCCACAGCAAAACGCCGGGGCTGAGCGAAATTTTAACCGGAGACGTCACCTTTGAAAAAGCCAAACATAAAACCGGCATTCACGGATTGGACCTGATCAGCGCCGGAACGACTCCGCCCAATCCTTCGGAACTTCTCGGCTCGGAGGCTATGCGCCAGCTTCTGCTGACCCAACGGGAAAACTACGACTACATCATCATCGACGCGCCGCCGGTGCTCGCCGTCACCGATGCGCCGGTGCTGGCCACGATTTCGGACATCGTTGTTCTGATTATGGAGGCCGGACGCGTACCCATCAAAGCGGCACAGCATATGCGCGAGACCCTTTCCTCACTGCAGGCGTCAGTCGCCGGACTGATAATGAATGACAAGACCGGCAAAGGCGAAAGCTACGGATATTACGGCGGACGTTACTATCGCTACGGAAAAGGTTACGGTTATGGCACCCGATACGGCTATGGATACGACTATGGCTACGGTTACTATTCCGATGAAGAATCAAAAAATCACAAAAAAGTCCACCGCTGGGAAAAACTCCTCAAATTCCTGCCCGAAAAGATACAAAAAGTTTTAAGATTTAAGTAGTCAAGTTTAACCATCAGTGAATGGTGGATAGTGTATAGTGGATAGCTATGAAAGATTATAAAGAATTAGAAGTTTGGAAAAAGGGAATTTTGCTAGTTTTGGCAATATACGAAGCTATCAAAAAATTCCCCAAAGATGAACATTACGCATTAGCCGACCAAATAAAAAGA
>Ga0182021_10010471_pt1 | contig 10992 bp, 8 predicted proteins | sample 612E3MmetaG_FD_120493 | JGI IMG/M metagenome (GOLD analysis project Ga0182021, IMG submission 120493) | Permafrost microbial communities from Stordalen Mire, Sweden - 612E3M metaG (Illumina Assembly) | ecosystem: Environmental > Terrestrial > Soil > Wetlands > Permafrost | place: Sweden...
TAGTTGCTCCTGCGACGATCGCGTCAGGAGGGTCATACTACTACAATCCAGCTTTGGATTCTACCTTCCCCACCGGTTTCGCAGGTTCCATCGCAATCAGCTCCGACCAGCCGTTGGCGGGTACAGTGACTTTAGGCAACAACCTGACTGGGACCAGCTATGCCTCGGATGCCTATAGTGCAGTCTCAACCCCGGCCACCACGAACTACCTTCCAATTGTCCTGCGGCTGGGGGCGTGGAGCACACGCATCACGGCGCAGAACACTGGTGCCACAAACGCTACCGTCACGATTACTTACGTCGGTACCGGTGCCCCGTCGCCCACCACCATCAGCAACTTGCCACCAAACATGATGGCCATGGTAGACCTTTCCGATATGGGTAGCCTGTCTTTCAATGGCTCAGCGACAGTGACCTCCACTAATGCGGTGGCGGTGGTCGTGGAAGAATACAAGACAACCGGCGGTGTGTTGGTAACCTACAATGGCATCCCTTCAACTACAGCCAGCACAACCATTTACCTCCCCGGTTATATTGATCAGGGAGTGTGGGCGACTGACATGACCATCGTCAGCGCGGGCGGCAGTGGAACTGCGACCGTTACTTTCGCTGGGAGCGGAGTTTCACTGAGCGGACCGGTATCGCCTACGAGTTCACCATACCTAAATCGCTACGGAAGCTTGCCCAGTGGCTGGAGCGGTAGTTTCCCAACGAGCTATTACGGGGCGGTCACCGTGACTTCTACCACACCGGTTGTCGTCGCCTACAACATCAGCAATAGCGGATCGGGTGGCTCAGGCAATTTGGCGGAAGGGTATGTAGGCTTTGCTGCCTCCCAGGGAGCCCTGACAGTAGTGGTGCCCCTGATTGAGCACACCTACTCGACCGGCTGGAATACTACATTTTCAGTCCAGAGCCTTGACGGTACTCCTGCTACATTGGGCATGACTTTCTCTGGCAACAAAGCTCCGCTGTGCAGCCCGTGCAATATAACCATGTCCAGCGCTTCCCAGACCTTCAACCAGACCTCAGACGGATACACTCCTTCCGGCTTCCTCGGCGGTGTGAAGATCGTCTCCAACAAGAACATCGTCGTGATTGCCGACCAGAGCAACACGGCGAGCGCGTCATACGCCGGCGGCGACTCGGCAGCCGGGTTTACCGGGTTCCCCTCCCCGTAAGCATTTCGCTTCTGAGAGAAGCATAACTAAAACAGCAGAGCCCCCGCTTACCCGGAAGCTCTGCTGTTCTTTTTTTGTCAGATCAGACAGGTTGGATAATGTCTATCTAGACTGAATTTATCAGCGATTCATTGCAGCCAGTTTGGCCACTCCCCAAAGCACTCCTTCCAGACCCAGTTCCATCACGCGTTGAGTTAGGCTGGCCACGACCGCTGCCGCACTCAAGACAGGGCCGAGCATCACTGACAGGCTTAGCTCCCGGACGCCTATGCCTGCCGGAGATAACGACAAGAAACCGGCCCCCCATGCGGTCGTATTTGTGATAACCATCCTCAGCAGCGGCGGTGGTTGTGTACCGGGAAGCGCATAGAGTAGCAGCGTGATTGCCCCACCATACGCGAACCAGACTGACGCGTAAATCAATAGCATGACCAGCAATGCGCGGCGGTGAATCTCGCTTGGTGGAACCGTTTGCCGCCGTACTAGGACCAGCAAACGCTCCGGCCAAGCGATGACGAGTCCAAGGGCTCCCGCTGCGGCTACGCTCAGCGCCAAGAACTCGGGCCGAGCAAGATATATGGCCATCCCCCACCCTGCCAAAATTGCACCACAACCTAATAGGAAAAACAATTCGAAAAAGGCACTCTCTGCGAAGATTGTCAGCGAAATGCCTCGTTGCTGGCACAGATAGGCTCGCCCCGGCAGGTGCCAAACCGCGCCCGGGAGGTAGTGAAAAATGTTCGTTTGATAATAAATAGAAAAACCAGTGCGAATGCTGATGGATACCCCGACTGCCTGCAGGGCGTACGTCCACCCCGTCGACATCAGCAACAACAGAGCGAGGGTGGAGAGCAGTGCGCCGGTGGCTGGGAGTACGCGCATGCGAGATAGGTCGGACGCAATGAGCGGCCATTGCTCCCTTAACCGTAGCCAGAGTACATACAGAGTGCCGAACATTAATATTTGTCCAGCCACGGTTGCTCCGAGTCGCAGGATACGTTGTTTGGTCACGGTTTGACCTTGACAAGCATCCAGTTGAAATTTGGGACGGCACGGCCCAACTGCGTCCAGAACCAATCCGGCACGCACCGCGCGGCATATTTGAATCTACCCACTTCCGGCTCCATCGCATATCGTTCTGGATGCCGGATCATCTCCGGCGACAGGTCATGAATTGCAAATGCTGCAAGGGCGCGTCGCAACTCTGCTGACGAGCGCGGACATTCGTAGTATTCGGTGGCACGACCACTCCAGCGCAAATAACGATTGGCCCAAACTTTCGGCAACCAACTGAGAAAGGGGAGATGGTAATGCTCTTCCATGACCGCCCAGCGATTCGGTCCGCTGAAGAAACACAAGCCTCCCGTCTTGAGCACACGGTAGATCTCGCTTGCAAGCAGAGCAAGACTGGGAGAATGCTCGTAGACTTGGCTACAAATCAACGCATCAAAGGTCTCATCTGGGAAAGGCGTCGCCCCTACATCGCCTAATACATAGGTAGCATGTTTAGTGCGTTCCGAGACCGCCAGTTGCAGCGCAGCAGCGTCAATATCAACTCCGACGATGCGTGCCCCGGCGGTAGCCATTGTCTGGCTGATTATCCCTACTGAGCATCCAAGGTCGAGGCACATCAGACCGCGCAAATCATCACGCTTCAGATGAATGACCAATGCCTGCAAGATCTTGTTCGCTTTGCGCTGGCGGGTAGCCGTATCTTTCGTAGCAGGGAAATGGAGGGAATAGTTAGGCTGATAGTTCATTTTGTATCTGTGCTTGCAGCGAGTAGCGCTTCTTCGACTCGCCGGACGGAGGCGTGGAAATTGAAGATTTCCAGAGGCGCCTCCCAGACCTGCGCAAGCGCCGTGAAAGGCTGTGAAAGGACTGCCTTCATCGCCGCAACCAGCGCTAAGTGATCGGTAGGCGGTACGACCTTCCCCACTCCGAAACGGCGCACGAGCTTTCCGAGGTCTCCGACATCTGCAGCAATTACCGGGATGTGCATTTGTAGGGCGTCAACAAAAATGAGGGGAATGCTCTCAATGCGTGAAGGGATGACTAACCAGTCACAAGTTCGCATGTAAGTGACCACCGTGTTTGTGTCAGCATAGTCTCCTAGATGGATGTAACGCTCATACCCTCGAATGCGATTCTGGAGTTGTGGCTTCAGTGCGCCACCGCCGAAAAGATGGAGATGAGCGATCTGGCCCCCGTCTAAGAGCAAACGCATCGCCTCGACCAGAATATCCGGTCCCTTGTTGTACTCGTAACGACCAATGAAGAGAAAGTGTGTGTCATCCTTTAACAAGTCAGGGTCCCGCAGGTTGGTGGGTGGCGCTACCAATTGACGTACGGAGGGGACAAAAGCGCAAGACGCTCCTGCAAGTTGCTCCACATCCCGTGCCAGTTGCACCCCGTCTGCAAAACGGAATTGGGCGTCCTGCAAAACACGGCGCACAATGCGGTCCCCAAACGGATATTTACGCCGCGCCCATATATCGGAGCCGAGCGCCCACACACCGTAGGGAATCCCAAACCACCGCCACGTCCACCAGGTGAACAGGCCACTGGGGATCGCCCACATGGCAAGAAGCGCATCAAGGCGATGGATGTGCGCGTAGTGGCTGACATTCCACAATCCGCTCGCCACGAGCGTGGCAAATCGTAGCAGGTTGAGAGGATTATGCATCGAGAGGCTGGCAAGGTCTTTCGCGCCTCCCCACCATGGGATGGGCGAGACTGTCACGTATTCCGACAGTTCTGTCCGGCCGTGTTTGTGCGGCGTGAGTACATGAACCTCATGCCCACATTTGGCGAGCTCTTCCGCAATGTCCCGAACAAACACGCCTGCATTGACCGTGTCATCAGCGGAAAGAGGATAAGAAGAAGTAACGATACCAATGCGCATTAAACTTTTTGCAAGAGGAAACACTCGAGCCGCGCCCAGCGCGCCGGGAGAATGACCGAGGCGACATATTCAAGCGGGTAGGAGGCGGCAATTCCAAGCCACACTAGCGCGACCATTAGTGGGTGCTTGGTGAGAAGCTGTGCGATGGCACTCACATCAGAGTGCTCGGTCGCGGTGCGGGAGTCCTTTGGTTTGCGATACAGCCAGTGAAAAGCGCGTATATGAGGCAGAAATTCCGAACCAGCGATGGTCATTATCTGGAACCCGGCCTCGCTGAACAGATTCAACCAGTTCTCAAATGAATTGCTGAAGATGTGCGGGGAGGGATCGCTTGTGTCAATCGTCTCGCATATCACAATATACCCCCCCGATTTCAACGCCCGATAAATAGCGTCCATCGATTCTCGCTGCTGTGCATACGGGATGTGTTGCAACACTGTAATCGACACAGCCAGATCGAAACTCTCATCTGCGAAGCACAATGACGGCAACATGCCACAGGTAAAGCGAGATTCCGGCCAAGCTTCCGCCGCGTAGTGTAGCGCCTGCTTGCCCAAGTCAATCCCGTATGGCTTCCAGCCTCGCAAAAGCATCAGTTCGCTCCAGCGTCCCGTGCCGCAACCCACATCCAATGTGCGGATGCCAGGGTGTAGAACACACTTGCGGAGGAGGCGCTGCACAGCCCGTCGTTGGAAGTATGCATAATACGCATTGAACCATGGCGGCATTCCCCGGTATAGATCGTGCGAGAGTGTCACGTTGCCAAATTGCTCATGTTGAGACATCGCCCGGTCATGCTCGCGCCAAAACTCGACCACATCAAATGCTGGATGGCCATGTTTAGAGTCAGAGGGAGGCATAGGTGGCAGATACTCCTTCTGATGGGGAATCAATTTTACGCAACAAGAATTGCACGTGCCAAGTGAGAAATTCTCTGAGAAGTGGAATGCCGGAGAAATCCAAAGGTAACCAGCGGGTAGATCGTTCGATCACCTGTATCGGAATCCCACGCAAGAGTTGTTCAACTTTTGCGATCGTAAGAGGGTATAGGCCCCAATCCCCCCAAGCCTGCGCGTAAGAATCCGGGGTCTCTGGGTAGCGATCCTGTAACCATAGTCGGTTGTGAAAATTGTTTTTTCTCCGTTTCATCCTTACCGCAACCCGTTCACCAAGCAGGTGAAATGGGCTGAACTGATGCCCACCGATTGGGGAATAAAATGGAGGAAAACTCAGGTAAGCCAATCCGCCGATGCGCAGAACCCGCTGAATTTCCCAGAGCATGTTTGCTGGGGAGGCGACATGCTCGATGAGACTCGCACAGATGACCCAATCCATACTGTTAGCCGCCAATGGCAAAGCCTGGGCATCACCGCAGAACATCTGAACTTTACCTGAAGTCTCAAGCGGTGAAAGATCCACACTCACTACCTTGGCGCCGTGTTCTTGAAGCGCCAAACTATACCCACCCAAGCCACACCCCAGATCTAAGACTTGTTTTCCTTCGATGACCAAGTGATGAGCTTCTAGAAACCTTACCAGTAGCTCTCCTTGGTGGTGTTGAAATTCTTGATAGGCTTCAGGAGAGTCTAGCCTCCTCTTTGCCAGATGGAATAAGACCAAGTAATCTTGCCAACGCACACCGAAAGACATCTGATCACTATACCTGTTGGGTAAGAATTGTTTTTATTGGTTCAACCCCATATTCAGCATCACCAGGCGTCATCTTTGCAGTCAATAGCCAAGGACGCATGGAATCGGATATCCATTCAGCCCTCGGAAAATTACCTTGTTGAAAGCCATACTTTTCTCGGTAAAATCGGGGGAAATGAAAAGAGGGGTAATCCCCAATAATCTTGAGCGCCGAGAAGAGAACCGCTGTCCAGGTGTTTACGGCAATGACATGACAACTTTCCAATAGATGGCAACATTCCTCTTCTAATCGATAAATATTGGATCAAGCGCTCATCCGTTCCAATCGGGTGGTATCCATGACCGCTTGAATAACTTCATTGGAGGATAAGTGGGGTTCCCAAAGATTTGGAATCATTGCATGGAGGTCGCATTGGATTTTGCTTAACGATTGCACATTTATGGTTGAAGGCGATTGATCACAAGTTCGGCCAATTGACCCAACCGGGTGGGCGATACTTTCATATCCGTTCTTAGAATAATTGTCGTGACCGCATTTCGTACACGAAACAAAACAGCATATTCAGTGCTATTGAGATCAAAACCTTCAGGAGTCCGGGCAGGCCTTGCAAAGGCCTGGGAGTCAGCTCCCGGTAAATTGATAGCCAGGGTCTCGCCCGATTGCTGAGTCAGGATGATATCATAAGATTTTGCCGCCTGATCTACGTTTGTGAAGATCTCAATTCGCGTCGAGAAACCATTTGCGAATGCAGTCGTATGGGGCAGAATCTGAGTTGGGTACGTTACAATTTCTCCCCGTGACTCAGGACTCGAGATAGCTTGAGTGATCGAGTAGGTCGCCCCTTGAAACAGGTCAGACAGGTCCTGTGGGCCCAGCACAACCGGGGTAAGGTCGAGATCGAGCCGAATAAGCGGAAGATTTGTCCCATTGCCGTTCCCAGGAAGGCTGGGAACAGACGAAGGGTTTCCTTTACAGGCTGCCAGGCATATCGCGATAGATACCGTCGCGATAATCCAGCCTCCGCTCCAACTTCTTGCACTGTTCTTTAATCTTTCCGCGAATGATCGGTTCAAAAGTGATTCTCCTTCAAATTATATCAGAAGGACTCTTTCATGAGTTTATGATTCAATCTTGCGGTCGAGCTATCGTCCGCTTATTTTCCTTAAAATATCGTAGAATTCAAACGGATTAATGGATAGGAAAACTGAGCTACATCCTATAAGCAAGTGGTCAATTTATTTTAAAGATCCAGACCCGATCCTGATGATAAACCAGGCGGAAGTTTGGGCTGGCAAGTAGTTGTTCCGGTTCAAGAAAATACGGCCCACCATCGTTTACCCGTCCCTGCCTCTGACCTGTGTACACATACGTGATGCCGCGCGCACGCAGAAGAGCCAGTACGTCGGGATGCGCGATGCCTTTGTTTTGAATCGCGGTGGTCAACGCGTTAATCCATTGGACATAGTCCGGGCGCGGTCCTTGTTCAGAGGCGTAATTGAGTGGGGGTAGTGTCGTCTGCCGTTGCGCCAAGAGTGGCAGCCACCAACCGCCGTCTGAGCCAACGATATCGCCTTCAGCAAAAAAAGAGTTTACCAAAAAACGAGCATTTTGAGGCGTATTCTCCCGAATCCAGTCTGCCGCCTGGATATCAGGCCGCGTAACTAGAGTACTTGTCATTACCTGCAGATCACTCAGACGTTGGCGCGCGCCCCATATTCCAATGACGAACACGGCACCAGTCACTAATAAAGCCAGTGCTAAGGAATTGCGCGCACTTTCAACTTTCAATTTATAACTTGTAACTTGTCCCAGCAGATAGCCTGTCAGCACACTCACCGGGATGTAGGCGGCGATAAATACGGCAAAGTTGGAGAGCGCCCCCTCCCCTGGCAGGCGCAGCCATTGCGGGTTGGCTGCCAGTAGAATCAGGATCGACCACAAGCTGATCAGCGCCACGCCCTTCTCCCGCCGCCACAAACCCCATATTACGCTCACGGGCAATAGCAGCCAAAGAAACGCAGGAAGGTAGGAGGATAAATTTCCGATAGCATTATACTGTTGTGTTGCGATTGGGACCGACTCAGCCTGAGTCGTCAGTTGTGTGGCAAAGGTAAGCGTAATCTTGCCAGCAAAGGTATGAATAAACCAAGGAAGAAAAAGCAACCCGGCTCCAATACCTATCCAAAATGTCCGAGCAAGCAGGGCGCGCCAAGTGTCTCTTCTAATGCGCAGGATGAAAAACGCCGCAATAAAGAGAATCCCAAAAATCAAAATCCGATAATGTGTGAGCGCAAGACCGCCCAGAATTAAACACGTGAGCGCCATCCGTCCAGTATCGTATGGAATACGGCGGCGCCCTTTATACCAATTTGACTCCCCCGCCAAAACGGATGGATTGATCATGCGTGGTTCGGCTTCCAGGGTTATCCAAACCAAATAGATTGCTACCGGTAAAATGACCTGTCCCGCCAGCTGCGTGTAACGCCCCCAATTCACATAGTACATCGGCATGGGTGAGAGCAATCCGGCCACCAACACGGCCACAACACCGGCCCACCGGCTGTGCCCGACTTTCGTCGCCAGCGGGTAAAGCACTATCACGGCCAGCACGTTCAACAGTTGCCCTACCCATAGCACAGCTTTGGACATGTCCAGGTGGGTTATCCAGTCGAACACGGCAACCGCGGTGTGGAAACCAAAGTGATATGTCAGGGTCTGCAATTCGGCATATGGTTGCCAGGAGTTAAATAATCCACCGTGATCTACCAACAATTGTGCAATCATCGTATGGTGGTACGAATCGCCCCACATTGGCACATCCAACGAACGGATGACCCAGAAGCGGGTAAAAACGATCAAAGCCACTATCCCAATAAACGTGACATCCGCCCAAGGGAGCACTAACGTGTTTGCACGTGGGAAGGTACGAACGCTCAAACGTTTCCGGTTCCGCCATAAGATGATCCCCAATCCGGCAAGCGGTGGCAGCCAGGCGTATAGCGCACCCAGGTGTAGGCCAAGGATGTCTGTCCATAATAATAACAGCGGATAGAGTGCCAGACTCAGACCGGCGGATAAACCCAATTTTTCGGGCCACGTTTTTTCTACCCAGCCAGACCATAAGAGGCTGAATAACCCCCAGCCGGGTAGGATGAAAAGGAAAAACCCTACGGCGAGAATACCCCCCCAGGTAACAGCCTCCCACCCCAGACCTAGGAGGGCTTTCCGCCGCGAGTAACTCAATTGAAAAGCCGATTGGGCATCTTCGGGCGTTCCGTTCTGGTATAACGCCCCGTTCAAGTATGCATCGCCAGCCGCCTTGCCCACCTGAATTTCTCCACTGCCAATAATCTCCAGGAAGGCGTAGTAATATTTCTGGTTGGATGAGGCCTGGGCTGGGACCAAGAAACCATAATAGCCGGGAGCCTTTACCGTTTCGACAGCGAGCGTGTTCAACGATACGGCCAAGTCGTCCGCAGCCTGCGGTCCCGATCGCAAATGTAACCTAATTTCGCCGTTCCCGGTTTCCTGGGGGGATAAGTAAAAATAGATCCCCGCCAGCCCGTCATATTTAGCCACGAAGGTCTGCCCGATGGTTTGTTCCGCGGAAAGTGTTTCCCAATCCACGGCTGCCGGTTGCTCGGTGCTGACCCATGGTGCGCAACCCGACAGGAGCAAGGAGACAAAAACCAGGAATAGTAGATATTTAATAGTTGACTGAGGATTTGAAATAGGACCGTTTGTCATGATGCGGTTATCACTTGGTTACATTTTCCCCATTCTTTCTTCATCCTGCATTCTGTAGCCTTCCATTTCCGACTTTCGAACCCGGTACAGTACCTCCTCCATGATCTTCCGGTTGAAGCCGATAAGATCGGCCACCAGTCCGATGAGGAAGACCTGGAAGCCCACGATCCACAGCACTGCCGCCAGAATGACGGATTGGATGTGCCCACTTCCTTGCCCGTTAAGCACGAAAAAGAGATACCTGATTCCCAGGGCCAAGCCACCCAGAATCATCAGGGCGCTCAGCGCGGTGAAAACGCGCAGCGGGCGGTACAAGGTGTAGGCGCGCAGAATAGTAGCAGTCTGGCTGGCCAAGAAATGACGCAGGTTGTGCATCAGACGCGATGGACGCGTCTGGGGGTTCGTACGTACCGGCACAAATTCCACGGCGGTGTGATGTGCCCCCGCCTGGATCAGCGTTTCAAGTGTATATGAATAATTGCTGAACACCAGTGTGCGCAAGGCCGCCTCGCGACTGATCGCCCTGAACCCGCTGGTAGCGTCTGGTGTTTCTATGTCAGAGGCAAAGGCGATCACCCTACTCCCCAAACGCTGCAGCAGACGTTTGAGGGGGGAAAAATTCTTTTGGGTTGCCACTCCACGATCTCCCACCACCAGTTGGGCACGCCCGGCCAGGATCGGCTCCACCAGGTGTTGGATATCTTCGGCATTGTACTGGTTGTCGGCGTCGGTATTTACAATGATATCGGCCCCGTTCTGGAGGCAGGCTTCGATTCCCGCAATGAAGGCGCCTGCCAATCCTTTGACGGGTAGATAGATGACGTGATGAACACCTGCCTGCCGGGCAACCTCCGCGGTGAGGTCGGTACTGGCATTATCGATCACCAGGTACTCGATCACGTCTATGCCCGCCAAGGCGCGCGGCAGGTCACGGACGGTAAGAGGTAAAGTCTCGGCCTCGTTATAACACGGGATTTGGATGATGAGTTTCATAAAAAGATTATATCTCTCTATTTTCGATTGGGCAAATTTGGGTCTTTATTGGCAGGCATACACATTCAAATCCGTCGAATACCCATAAGCTTTGCCCGGAAAAAGCTGAATCACTCTGCAGTGCTGGGTTACATACCCTTGTTCAAGACGCGGAAAAAGGTTTTTGTGAAGCACCAGATAGTCAGGACGGTAATGCTCAACTGCCCAAAGAGCGGCATCTTCGTATGTGGTATCTGCAGTGAGTTGATTACTCACCTGCGGTTGGATCAAGCCCGCAAAATCGATCATCCTCCGCTGCGCATAGTAGCCGATCATGCCAACTTCAAGCGTTCCTACGCTCGCGTCAGGGGGAGTATGATCCCGCAGCCATACACCGACAGTCTCATAGATGAGCAGACGGTCATCCGGGTGCTGCTGTAAATTCCAAAGATCAGATATCTGGGCTGGAACCACTAAAAGTAATAAGACCACCGTTAGAATATTGTTAAATGAAATGGTTCGGCTTGAAGTAAATA
>Ga0182021_10010472_pt1 | contig 10991 bp, 9 predicted proteins | sample 612E3MmetaG_FD_120493 | JGI IMG/M metagenome (GOLD analysis project Ga0182021, IMG submission 120493) | Permafrost microbial communities from Stordalen Mire, Sweden - 612E3M metaG (Illumina Assembly) | ecosystem: Environmental > Terrestrial > Soil > Wetlands > Permafrost | place: Sweden...
CGGGTCTCGCCGACGGTGTCGCCAATCATCTCGTGATCGACGCCCTGTACTCCTCGGCCGAGTCCGGCACGTGGGAGAAGGTCGCCGCCTTGTGAAAGTTCATCCCGAAGAGGTCGCGAAATGAAAATCGTCGTCATCGGCGCCAAGGGGATGCTCGGAAGCGAGCTTGCGCGCGTGCTGGTCTGCGAGCATGACGTGACCGCGTGGGATGTGGATGAAATAGACGTCACGGACAGGGCGGTCACCCTGGCGCGCGTAACACGGACGAAGCCCGACCTCATCCTGAACTCGGCGGCCCTGGTCGACGTCGAAGTCTGCGAGGAGCAGCCGGACGCGGCCTGGAAGGTGAACGCCGTGGGCTCACAGAACCTGGCGCTGGCCGCCCGAGAGCTCTCCGCCGAGTACCTGCTGGTCTCCACGGATTACGTGTTCGACGGAACGGCACGGGAAGACTACGATGAGTCCTCATCACCGAACCCGATCAACCAGTACGGCAAGTCGAAACTCGCGGGGGAAAGGCTCGCAGCCGCCATCTGGCCGAGGACGTACATCGTGAGGACCTCGTGGCTCTTCGGTCACCGGCCGAAGAACTACGTGGAGCGCGTGCTGACTGCCGCGGACAAGGACGGCGTGGTGCGGATGGCCGAGGACCAGCTCGAGTCGCCCACATACGTTCCGCACGTGGCCTCCGCAATCCGCGCGCTCATCCTTACCGGCGCGTACGGGACATACCACGCAACAAGCCTCGGAGCCTGCACGCGGCTGGAGTTTGCACGCTACGTGCTTTCGAAGGCCGGACGAGCGGTGCCGCTGGAAAAGCTCGAAGGTGCGGTCGCGCGGGCGGCGCGGAGGCCGGGGCGCACGGTGCTGGACTGCAGGCTCTTTCGGCTGGTCACAGGACACGAGTTGCCTTCCTGGCAGTCCGGCGTGGACGAATACCTGTGCCGCCAGGGCTGAGCCGCGTCATGCCGTGGAATTCGCTAGATCGCGGAGAGTGACCCATGTACGTTGAATCCGGCGACCTCTTGGCTGACAAAACCGCGGGAGGTTTCGACCTCTGCATCGCCGGCGCAGGTGCGGCAGGACTGGCAATTGCGAATCGTCTCACAGGCTCGCCGCTCAAGGTGCTCGTCCTGGCGAGCGGGCTGCCGACAGACCGCGGATTGCCTACCGGGTCGCGGCAAAAGGTCTACGGGGGCACCCTCGGTCCTTTCCTGGGCAGAGTCGACCCGCTCTTCCTCCGTCGCTCACGGCTCAACATGTACGGGGGGACGACGAATCATTTCGGATTCTGGGCCCGGCCCCTCGACGAGACAGACTTCCTGCCACGGCAGGGGTACCGCGCTGCCGCCTGGCCAATCCCGCGGACCTCGCTCGATCCCTGGTACGCCGAGGCGAACGCATACGGCCGCTACGGTCCATATAACTATCACGATTTGGCTTTCTGGGAGTCTGTGCTCGGCGGCGCTGGCTTCCCCCAGAAGACGGAGGATCGTCTTGCGCGGGCGATCTTTCACGCGCAGTACACGGACACCGTGCGTCAATTTCAGGTTCAACTCGGCGAGGCGCTCCGTGCCGCGTCGAACGTGACGGTGCTGTTCAACGCTCACCTTCTTTCCATTGAAAGCGACGACGGCAGGCACGTGCTGCGGTTCGTCTGCGCCTCTCTGCGCGAGGGACAAGCGGACCGCCGCTTCCACGTCGAAGCTGACCGCTATGTCCTTGCGATGGGAGGCATCGAGACCGTCCGGAAGCTCAAGCTTTCCGGTGATCTCGGGAACAATCGTCACGATCACCTCGGGCGCGGCTTCATGGTCCATCCCCTCCTCACGACTGCCGCGGAGGCCCGGTTCGCCACGCCCCTCCCGCTGGAGGCCAGGAACTTCTTCCGCGACCAGCAGGTCCGGCTCCGGCCCGAAGGGGACACCTTCGTCCATGACAGCGCCCCCCTTGTGAGCCCCGGGCTCATGGCGAAGTACGAAGTATTCAACGCCTGGGGCGTGCTCGTTCCGACGGCAGCGGCGATGGCGGAGGAACGAATCGGCAACTTCCGCGCCATCTTGCGCTTCGACCCGGCGGGTGACCGGGCAGAGGTCAATCTCAACTGGGAACAGGTTCCGAACGAGGAAAGTGTGATCGGCCTCGATCACGCGGAGGTCGATCCCCTCTTCGGGCAGCCCGTCGCACACGTCGACTGGCGGCTCCGCGAGGAGGACAAGCGGACGGCGGTCAAGGCACTGGATCTCGTCCGCGATCATTTCGAGCGGAACGGGGCCACCGGGTTCAGGATCTTGACCGATCTCTCGGGCGGACCGGGGCGCTGGACTTTCGGCCGGGCGGAGACCGCACTCGCCACGGGCGACCATCACATGGGGAGCCTTCGCATGTCGGTGTCGCCCGATGACGGCGTCGTGGACCCTGACTGCCGTTTCCACGGGATCGACAACCTCTACACGGCGGGCAGCGCCGTTTTCCCGACGAGCGGCTATGCCAACCCTACACTCACGATAGTCGCCCTTGCCCTGCGCCTGGCCGACCATCTTTCCGGAAGGGCCGTCCGCCGGCCCTGACGCATGCCCTCGTGAGCCTTTCGTCTGCATGCTTCAGGAGGACCATCTCGACGGATGGCTGATTCTTCGCTGATAAAGTGTGGAGGCTACGGTGACCTTTGAGCCAAGAATTGCTTTTGCCCCAGAGATGACTCGAACATCCGACCTACAGTTTAGGAAAACGACTCAGTACCGAGCGGGCGCGTGTCTTTACAACTCAATGCTGACTAACAGTATTCGTTACAGAGGTTGGGTCAATAAGCATCCGCTGGAGAATTGCACGTCGTGGATTGGTTTGGATCAACTTGCAAAGAATTGCGGATTTTTCTCACATCCTTTCTATGGAGTGCGCGTTAGCTGCTCCACGCGGGCGGCGACATTGACCGCATCGCCGAGCACGTCGAACTGCAGCAGGCTCTCGTGGCCAGATTTGCGTCCAGCGTTCCGAAGAGCGCAATCATCCCATCCCCGCAGAAGGTTCAGGGACATTCCTTGCGTCAGTGAGACCGTAAGAGACGGCGTTGGAGTGCCAATGCTGATGGCATAAGTACCGGCCGGCACGTCCTCCATGATAAAGAAGCCCCGGCGGTCAGTGGTCGCCGGTATACACCGGGTGGCGCTGCACGCTTGGACAAGGATGCCGGAAATGCCGCTGCCTTCAGGATCTTGGCATGACTGGTGATCCTTCCCGTTATCCGACCACTTATGCGGATGCCTGCCGCGGCAACCATCCGCATGGTCCTCTCGTCTTGAATGAGCCCGATGACGATGCTGTTCCGTGTCGGCCGTGACAGCGGGGCCCTGCTTCACCGATCGTACGACGTTGGGCGCGCACGAGCAACTGCGTTTCATTCTTTGAACTTATTCAGTTTTGTCGGACAACCAAGAAACGGTATTGAATATTTCAGTTCGCAGTCTGTCTGGTATCTCAGCACCGTTTGGCCATGCTTGCAAATCATCAGTACTGAAACATACAGGTCGGTAGAGACTCCCTCTGTGAATTTCCAAACAGCTTCTGCTTGACTCATCGCGCCACTCAAGTTCGACGCCGTCATCCTTGAGTGCGAACGCCCGAGTTACAGATTTCACATGCATAATGATTGCGACGCGCGTATGGTCCATCACGGAGCCAACCTCCTACTCGGTTAAGATCGCTATTTTTGTCGCACGATGGCAGGCGGAGAACGTGCCAATCACGCTGTCGGTTCCACCGTTCTGCGCTCTGGTCGCCTGAGAAGGTTATCTGCTGGCCTGCAGAAAGACCATAGTGGCCCGTACTGGAAAAGGCTGAGAAACTGTTCGGGGTGTCGCCGGCATTTGGCACAGCTGCGTACCAATGGATCAAGACCAGCAGCCATCGTGAGCCGGGGAGGTTAAGGTAGAATCAAGAGTGTCTCGTTCCGCCGATCTTGCCGCTACCCTGCTACCCACACGAAAATGCTTGAAAAGACAGTGGAAAGCTTGTTTGTGAATAGATAGCGGTAGCGGCAAAGATCCGCTACCCTATGTCTCGTTCCTCAAGGACCAGACGAAGACCGCTATCCCGCGAAGCTGGGCGTGCGCGCAAACAGACTGAATGAAACGCTACGGCCTTAGGGACCGTAAAGCACCTGCGCGGTTGGCACTTTAGCCGGCTGGCAGGCTCCTCTTCTTGTGGCAGTAATTTGGAGCTTTTGCGATGAGACGCCTTTTTCTAACCCGCATTTCTCACACATGATATCTTTAGCTAACATCTATCTGACAACGTGCCAACGTCACAGCAAGAACATGTCGGAAATTTGGCTACGAAGAACTCAACGGTGTAGCGTGGCCATTCTATGGAAGCTTTTCATCTCTCGCTGGCGCTATGTAGCGCTTCTGGCCCCGCCAGCTGCAGAAACTCTTCACGATCAATGACTTCCTTCTCCAGCAGTCGCGCGGCAATGGTCTCAACGGTCGCGCTCTTCTCTTCGATGATCTTTCGCGCAGTCGCTTGGGCTTGCTCGAGGATCAGCTTCACTTCTTCGTCGATTTCTGCAGCTATCTTTTCCGAGTATTCCCTCTCCGTCGGCATGTACGAGTCTCCCTTGAGGAACGGATTGCGGGGCCGTTCGTAGGAAGAGAGCCCCATATGTAAGCTCATTCCGTACTCCTTGACCATCGCGCGCGCTATTTCGGTTGCCTTGAAAAGGTCATTTTGCGAGCCGGTGGACACGTCGTTGAAGAAGAACTCTTCCGCCACCCTTCCGCCCAAGAGTGAAGCAAGCTTTCCCTCCAGTTCTTTCTTTGTGAACAGGTAGCGGTCTTCACTAGGAAGTTGAATAGTGTAGCCCAGAGCGGCGATGCCGCGGGGTACAATGGAAATCTTCTGCACTTCATCTGCGCTTCCAAGGCTGTGCCCGACCACCGCGTGCCCCGTTTCGTGGTATGCAACGATTTTCTTCTCGCGCGGACTAATGAGACGCTTCTTCTTTTCCAGGCCGGCCACTACTCGGTCGATCGCCTCGCTGAACTCGGCCAGGGTTACCTCGATCTTTTCCCGTCGAGCCGCGAGCAGTGCCGCTTCGTTGACGATGTTGGCAAGGTCTGCCCCCACGAATCCAGGCGTACGTTGGGCAATCAGGTGAAGATCGACAGAGGCGCCAAGCTTTACTCCCTTGGCGTGGACCTTCAGGATGCCCTCACGGCCCGCGAGGTCGGGCCTGTCTACAACGACCTGCCGGTCAAAGCGCCCGGGCCGCAACAGGGCGGGATCCAGGATTTCCGGCCGGTTGGTAGCGCCCATGATGATCACCCCCTTGCGGGTGCTGAAGCCGTCCATCTCCGTGAGCAGCTGGTTCAAAGTTTGCTCGCGCTCGTCGTACCCGCCCATCGGGCTGTAGCCGCGGGCTTTGCCGAGGGCGTCCAGTTCGTCAATGAAGACGATGCAGGGGGACTTTGCGGAGGCCTGAGCAAACAGGTCGCGGACCCGCGCAGCTCCAACTCCCACGAACATTTCGACGAACTCCGAGCCCGAGATACTGAAGAACGGTGCGTCGGCCTCGCCCGCGACGGCCTTGGCTAGGAGAGTCTTTCCAGTTCCCGGGGCGCCGACAAGGAGGATGCCGCGCGGGATACGTCCGCCAAGTGTCTCGAAGCGTTCAGGAGTCTTCAGAAAGTCCACAACTTCCTGCAGCTCTTCCTTGGCCTCGTCAATTCCAGCGACATCCACGAATGTTATTCTGTTTTCTCCCGTGTCCGTCACAAGTTTCGCCTTGCTCTTCCCAATACCCAACACGCCCTGTCCGCCTAAGCCCATTCCCATGCCTGGGCCCATGCGCTTCATGAAGAACTGCCAGAGAACAAACATGATGCCCACGGGCAGTATCCACGAGAGAATACCCCCAAGGAACGATCCCTGAGCCTTGCCCGTGAACTTCACTCCCTTGTCGGTGAGCTGCCTTACGAAGTCGGGTTCATCGACGCGCAGCGCATGAAATGCCACGGTCTTTCCTGATGCGTCGACCATGCTGCCCTGGATATCGGTGGGGGATACAGTGAGGTCCTGCACCTTGCCCTGCAACAGCGCCGTCTTGAAGTCGCTGTAGGCGATATCAACGGGACGGCCGCCTCCCATGAGCCACTGCACGCCCAGAAAGAGCAGAAGGCCTGCCACGACGTAGAACATCGAATACTGGGTCTTTTTTTGCGGATCGGGGTTCATATTCATTGTACAGTCATTTCCCTTCTCTAGAGGAGATCGTACGCCGCCAGCGAAAGTCCGTGCCCGGGCAGTGGCGAACTTTCAACAAAGTCCCAGGCGGCCCAGCGGCACTTTTTTCCTACTGTTTACGGACTCTCTTTCGAGCTACCAGTGAAACGACGAGCAGGATGAACCCGATGACGAGCGCGACGTGGATGTACCCACCCAACGTGTACGAGCTGACAAGTCCAAGAAACCACAAGACCAGGAGAATGATGCCGAATGACATGAGTATGAGCATGTTGGTCTTAGTGGACGACGGTGCCCGCAACGGGCCAGGCCTTCTCCAGCGCGGCGATGAGGCCGCTCGAGGGGTCAGCCGAGAACATGTATGTCTTCTCTCCACCTGCGCTGCGTGCGACAAACGAGCAGTCTGGGAAAGTGCGCCGGAAAAGCCGCGCGAAGAAGCCGCGCTTCGGCACGCGTACCGAGACGATGTCACGCCGTTCGACCGTAAACTCGGCCCGATCCGCGTTATCGGATGTCATCCGTGAGCTCATGAACGGCCGAATACTGTCGGGCACGTACTTGAATCGAAAAGACTTGTCGGTCAGGATGAGGAGTCCCTTGCCTTCGCGCGTTGGTCCGATGCCGTGAATCCAATTGCCCTCGCTGCGCGCCTCAACTTTCTCGCCCGTCTCCGTCTCGAAAGCTCCCCAGAACTCTTTTACTTCATCGTCCATGAGTTTCTCCTCGCTTTAGAATCGAAAAAGATCGACTATCAGCTTGACTCTCCGGTCGACTATATTTGTAGGCATAGAAACCGAGGCAATCTGTGCGATAACGCACGCAGCCATGGACCTCATTCAGCGTGCTGGCCGCCTGACTCCTTTTCGTGATCGGCTTGGGCTGCGGCCGTGGGCGCCCGGCCTGGTCGGTCACATGCGCACGGTCGCGGACTGGGACTCTGGTCGAACTGCGCCGGCCTGCTGTGAAACCCTGGAGTGCAGATCGGCCATGATTCCGCTGACGCGGAGACGCTTGGGCTAGGATCAGGACCTTGAGATCTCAACTTCCAACTCTCGGTGGCCATAACCGGGCAGCAATTTCGTGTAACGCGGATATGGCATCGATATTCCTTGGGTCGAAGGTCTTGCCATACGTGCGCTACCGTACAGAGATGCGAAGGGCTTGCGTCCTATGCTTTTCACGCCTATGTCCATTCAGCCAAGTCCACTGAACACCCCAAACCCGAAACAGAATCGCCTACTGGCAATCCTGCCCGAATCTGAATCCGAGCGCCTGGTTTCCCACATGGAGTTGGTCGCGTTACCAATCGGTGAGGCCCTGTATGCGTCTGGGAGCAGATCGAATCACGTCTACTTCCCGACCACCGCCATTGTGTCCCTGTTGCACGTCCTGGGGAACGGCGCATCCGCTGAAATCGCCATGGTCGGCAACATGGGCATCGTAGGCGTCGCCTTGTTCTTGGGTGGCGATACCATTCTGAATCGCGCCGTTGTGCGGAATGCGGGCCAGGCCTATCGGCTGGAGGTAAAGCTACTTCAGAAGGAATTCAATCGCGTCGGGGCGTTGCATCACTCATTGTTGCGCTACACTCTGGCCCTGATGAGCCAGATAGCGCAGATTGCCGTTTGCAATCGTTTTCACACCGTGGACCAACAACTCTGTCGGTGGCTGTTGCTCAATCTCGACCGGTTGCCCGCGAACGAGTTGAGCATGACCCAGGAACAGATCTCTAGCATGTTGGGAGTTTCGCGCGAAAGAGTGACCGCGGTTGCCGGGAAGTTGCAGCGTGCCGGGCTAATCCACTATAGCCGGGGCCGCATCATCGTGCTGAATCGACCAGGCTTGGAAGCGCGGGTGTGCGAGTGCTACAACATTGTCAGGGGAGAGTTTTGCCGCCTGCTCCCCGACGTGGCCGCGGAGTGATCCGTTCCACCAGACCAATGATCCTTCTTATCAATCGTCTTTGGATTCCGTCGAGCTCGGCGAGCGCAAATCGATGATTTCCAAGCGATGGTTTGCTTTCGGGTTATCCCCGGAGGGGCCTTCGGTAAGCACTACCAACCCGTCTGCGAGCCCTTCACGCTGCACCCACCTTCGCGCAAATGTATTCCAGTCGCGAGAATGTTCCTGCTCGTGAATGGGAGACACTCCATATGAGAACTGAAGTCCATGACACGTCGCTTCTTCCGGGCTGACGGCCGCGATCCACACGGGCAGCTTGAAGCGGGAGATTATCCGCGCAGTTTTTCCGGTGACCGTGGGGACGATGACCGCCGTCGGACTGAGATGAGCCAGGGTGTACTGGACGTCGCGAGAGACAAGGTCTACGAGATGATCGGCGCCGTCGTAATCAGCGAAGTCTTCCCGAACGCGGGCATCGCCGCGATGCGGCTCGGTTGAAGCGGCAATCATGGCGAGCATTCTTACCGCCTCGACCGGGAACTTCCCCAATGCCGATTCCTCGGACAACATCACGCAACCGGTGCCTTCAAGGATAGCTTTGGCCACGTCGGTAGCCTCGGCCCGCGTAGGACCGTGATCACGGCCACGCAAATGCTTGAGTCAATGGTGGAACATTATCGGGGCTTTCCCATGAGGTTGGCCTTTCTAGTCAGCTGCTTCTGAACGACGGCAATTCTCTCCAAGGGAGTTTCCACTCCCAGATCGCCGCGAGCAATCATGATCCCGTCGGCGGCTTTCAAAATCTCATCTATGTGGGACAATGCTCCCGCCCTTTCGATCTTGGCGATGATGAACGGGCGGTGCCCTCTCTCCGCGGCAAACGTCCGCACCGCGTCAACATCGGCCGGTGTCTCAACGAAGGACTGACTGACCGCATCAACACCGTTTTCCAGCGCGAACATCATGCAGTCCTGGTCGTGTTGGGTAAAAGCGCTGACGCCCAGGTTGATTCCTGGAAGATTCAACCCTTTTGTGAACGCAACTCGCCCCCGGACGAGCACCCACACTGGACGTCTCTGCCATCGACCCGCACTACCTCCAATTGAATAATGCCGTCGTTGAGAAACAGGATATCGGTGACCTTGACGACGGCGGGCAGGCGCGGCAGGCTTACGAAGGCACGCTGATGATCGCCGACGACTTCGTTTGTGGTCAACGTAAATGCATCTCCGCGCTTCAACTCGAATGGCTCCTCAGCCAATTGCCCAATCCTCATCTTCGGTCCCGGAAGGGCGGCCATGATCGTCACACGTCTGCCGGCCGAATGGGCTGCACGGCGAAGGTTGTCGATCGCTGCCTTGTGCCAGCCAAAATCGCCGTGGGAGAAGTTGAGACGGGCGATGTTCATCCCGCCATTCAGCATTTGAAGCATGATTTCCAGTGAGTCGGATTTCGGTCCGATCGTACACACGAGCTTTGTTTTGCAGGCGGCAAGCATGACGTGTCCATTCTGCTAGTCTTTCAGTTCCACCGGCTATGAGCCAGGAGATTTCTCCTGAAAGAGAATGCTCTATTTCCCGCGGGTCTGATCATCAATTATGACATGAATGGGCCTTTGAATCGGCTTGCCACCTGCCAAGATTGGCATATACCAGGATACGAAAGAAGAAATTATCGCTGAAAGAATGATTGTCAGGACAACCGTAAGGAGAGGGTGAGAACGGCCTTTCCAGTTCTGCCAGCGCAAGAATCCCAGGACCTTCTTCCTGAGGTGTAGATTTCGATTTGAGAGAATGTAGACCGACATTTCACTGAATGAATCGCCCTGAAAGAGAGGGAATTCGAGTAAGGATTTATGGATGCTTTTTGCCATGTCAGCACGCAAAGGGATAGCAATCTCGGCCGGGATACTTTTCAACACTTTGACCTTGTCTCCATCTACGCTTCGCTTTATTCTGCCTACCCTGTATGGGGTCAAGCGGATGAGCTTGCTTAAATCTCTGAGATCTTTTCTGCAGCTGATAGTGACGAAGTGAGGGGCAATCTCCGTATACATACTGACAAGAATCTATTGCAGTCGCAGCAGCCGAACAATAAGAATTTAGATCGAATTGCATCGCTCCAGCCCTTCCTTGAATGGATCGAGACAGCAAAAAGTCTGCCCCTCCTATGTGAAATAGCGAACAGATAGCTGTAGGGAATGTTTATATCGTGATATTCGTAATGGGGCGGTTCAGTGCTCTTTCGAGGTACTCATTTGGAAAGCAAGATGGCAATCCGCAAAGCCATCGCCGAACTGGGGCGCGGAAGCAAATCTGGGAGCTACGGTCTCGGCGATAGCCTCCCACCGGCCCGGTTCGGAATGCCCATCACTATGTGAAGTTCCGCACAGAACGCGCCGAGCAGCTGTAAGTACCATTAATTGTGGTGTGAAGTCGGCAGCTGGCCGCATGGCGCTCAAAGCCGCCTTAGGCAAGGAGATGACGTGTACTACTTGATTTGGGCAGCGATTCTGGTCGTTCTCATAGTCTTTTTTTCCGGCATCAGGGTTGTAAGGCCCACACACAGGGGTCTGGTGGAGCGGCTCGGGAAATACCGACGATTCGCAAACCCGGGGTTCAACTGGGTATTTCCTGTGATAGATCGACTCTTCAGGATCAACATCACCGAGGTCATGGTGAACGCGGAGCCGCAGGAGATCATCACCAGTGACAAGCTGAACGCGAGCGTTGACGCCCAAGTCTATTTCAGGGTCAAAAGCGATGAGGAGAACGTCAAGAACTCTCAATATGCAGTACAAAACTACAAATACCAGATCGTGAATCTTGCCCGAACGACTCTGCGCAATA